>Ga0163111_10001265_pt1 | contig 15487 bp, 9 predicted proteins | sample CRUFie1St18metaG_FD_109645 | JGI IMG/M metagenome (GOLD analysis project Ga0163111, IMG submission 109645) | Marine microbial communities from the Costa Rica Dome - CRUD Field 142mm St18 metaG | ecosystem: Environmental > Aquatic > Marine > Oceanic > Photic zone | place: Costa Rica: the Eastern...
CAAACGGCGGCTGAACAAAGAGCCCAAATTGCTACTTTAGTAACGTTTTTATCTACTTCTGGAGCGTCAGCAGTCAAATTATATCCGGCACAAATGCAGTCGTAAGTAGTATAGTAACATCGAAAATTATTTATATAAGAGCAATACTTACTAAAGGTGGTGGCAGTTATAATATAGTAAAATCAATTCTTTCATTTTCATTAAAAGAGTTTACAATCGTTGTTGACTCTGTGGAAACTCCAGTTTTGAATATTCATCTTTATCGGACAAAATTTATTCATAACAACAAAATGATTATCGACAACATGTTCCAAGATCATACAGCTCGTCGTTATTTGCAAGGATCTGTGCAAAAAATTAAAACAGTTAAACCTACTCATTTAGCTCCAATGGCATCAGCTTCAATTAAAATAAGTATTAATACATTAATTGGTTGGACGTGTCTTGGTTTTGAGTTAATTAATTTTAAAATTTTGGGCTCATTATACTTATTTCAACGTGCAGAACGTAAACGTTGGCAAAATCAAAATGATAAAGTTTTAATTAATGTAATCGCTTCTATTATTGAATAACAATAGTTAATTATTGCTATTCAATAAAACTATTTTTTATTTGACTTCAGCCATTAAAATCTATCCATTTTGAAATAGATTTTAGTTACTAAAATTACCAGTCTTATAATTTAACGCTAAATTTTAAGATAGTCTTAATTTATTAATTTGCAATAAAAAAGATTAATCATTATAATTCATATATATATATTTTAGCAGTCTGATATGTTGATATCCTTTTAACAAAACGAAATGTGATTCAAGAACTTTAACATGAACAATAAGGATTAAAATTTTAAATAACGTGAATCTATCCAAACTTTTCAAATTAGAAGTATTTAATTATAATAATAATCTAAATATGTATTATAGACTGGATACATTAATTTTAAAGTGTTCATTCAAAAGTTGAGAAAATATACTATTTAATAACTTATTTTTTAAAATATGGCCAACAATAAATCTGCAAAAAAGCGAATCAAACTTAATAAACGAAATTATTTAAGAAATCGTTATTATAAAACTTCTGTTCGAACATTAACAAAACTTTTTTTTAAAAACCTAAAATTATCTGGAACTAGTCAAACTACTGAATCTAAAGAAAAATTAAAATTAATTTTAAATTCAATTTATAGCTTTTTAGATAAAGGAACTAAAAAAAATGTCTTTCATAAAAATACCGCAGCTCGGCAAAAAACTCGACTGGCAACTCACTTGGCTAAATATAACTAATTAATAATTTTATAATATTTGTTAATAAATCATATAAGAAAAATTTTATATTGAAAACTAAAATTGATTCATATAGCAATTAGATTCTTACTTTGATTATAATTTTTTTTCTCAATTACTATAATTTTTAATACAATTTGAAATGGAAAAACCATAGTTATATCATGTTATTAAATTAAAATTATCCTTTAATAAATTATTTATTGCATAAATTAAAATCATGCACAAAAATCTTAATTATATCAATGCTCTGCCCGATTTTCTTGCGATGCAACGAGTAAGTTTTTGTTGGTTTATTACGCAAGGTTTAACTGAAGAATTAGCTTTATTTTCGAAAATTTATGATTTTAGTCAAAATACTGAATATTTAATCTTTAGTGAAGAATATACATTAATAAAACCTTTATATAATCTGGTAATTGCAAAAAAATATAATGGAAATTATCGAGCTCAATTGGTTATTCCAATTGAAGTAAGGAATAAAGTATTGAATCAAGTTCATTATCAAAATCAATTTCCAATTATCACCATACCTTTAATGACTACATATGCAACATTTGTTATTAATGGATGTGAACGTGTCATCGTAAGTCAAATCATTAGAAGTCCTGGTATTTATTTTGAAAAAAATAAAAACCAAAGAATCCACACTCAGTTTAAAAGAAAATTATCAGCTGATATCCATAAGTTGAGAACATTTTTACCGTCTGGTGAAGCTTTTATTTCCGAATTTGATTTATTTTTTTCAAAACCTAAATTGGACCAACCTAGAATAAATTTTACAGATACTGATGATAAAATTGTCGATTTTTTAAAAAATAAAAGAGTCAAAAAAATTGTTACAAATTGGGAAAGTCAAACATTTGAATCGCAGCTATCCAATCATAATTCAATTCCAATATATTATTATTCTTTAGAATTTTTAAAACAGTCACAGAATGAACCTTCATTTTCGTTCTTTCAATGTTTTAAATTCTATATATTGATTTCACAAGTGTTAACATTTGAGTCAAATTCTAAAGTCGTTTTACTATTCTTAAAATGGTTAAAACAAAAATATATTTCAACAAATCGAAAAGCTAATTTTAACAATGCTAATGTAATTACTTTATTAAAATACTTTCAATTTCTATTAAAAGTGTCAATAAAATATAGAATTCTTACTAAAGAATCATCACGACTTTTAAAATTTAACAGAATATCAAATTCTAAAGAAATCTTAAAATTTTCTGAGAATCAAGTTAAAATAATTATTCAACTATATACTAAAACCATTCTTAATTCACAATTAAATGTTCAATTACGTTTAAATTCACAAGTTGTTTTAGTAAATGAACAGTTAGTAAATTGGTTTTTTGACCTTCAAAATTTTTCCTTTTTAAAACAAAATATTAATAAGTTATTATTAAGAAAAACTAATTTGACTAAGTTAATACAATTTTCAACTCTTCGACCTACATTATATTTTTCAACTAGTTTAAAAGATCAGTTAAAGTATCTTTTCGGTCAAGTTCACACTTCCTACGAAATAGATCCTTTGCCATTTAACAAATATAAAAAGAATATTTATAATCGAACGAAACGTTTACGTCAATTAATTAAAAATGATGCTCCTAAACTTCTTATTCAAATGGAGGATGATTTATTAAAAGAGAATAAACGGATATTTAAAGAAGAATTAACTAGACATGACAATTATCTAAAAAAACGAGATAAATACTTAAAAAGTAAAACACAATTATTACTTTATCAAAAGGATCATGAAATTAAGACAAATTATCATAAAAAATATATCGATAAAGAATTATATACAGCCACTTTAATTCCAGAATATGGGTCTTGGATTCGATTCAATTTTCAAAAAAATACTAAACTGAATGCTTATACCTATCCTCTTAAAAATCAAGAAGAAGAACTTATGATTCAGTTAGATAAAATAACACAAAAACCTATTATTTTACTTTTGAAAGAAATAGGGTTAACGGATCTTGAAATTTATCAAAATCTATATTACTCAGATTTTTTCTACTTTAATAAACCATTGTTAATTAATTCTAAATATTTTAAGCACCCACTTAGTAGGTTTAATTCAAATACAGGATACTTGAAAGAAATTTCAGAATTTTCACAGATTTTTGATCCAAATTATTATAATTTAGGAAAAGTTGGTCGATTAAAAATTAATAGTCGGTTAAGCTTAAAAATTAGTAATCGTCTTCAAGTAATAACATATGAAGATATTTTTGCAATAATTGATAAATTAATTTCATTAACAATTTCCAAGACAGTTCCTGATGATATTGATCATCTTAAAAATAAACGAGTTAGATCTATCGGAGAATTGTTACAAAATTTAATTAGAATTGGATTCCAGCGACTTGTTCGAAAATTACGAAATCAAACAAATACAGTTGAGTCAAATTGTCTATTAAATTTCAGTGTTATTAATGCAACGATAAGAGAATTTTTTGGATCAAGTCAATTATCTCAATATTTAGATCAAACTAATCCATTGTCGTCTTTAACCCATCGTCGTCGAATTAGTGGTTTAGGACCAGGTGGTTTAAATCGTGATCATATTAGTTTCTCTGTCCGTGATATTCATCCTAGTCATTATGGTCGAATTTGTCCAATCGAAACGCCTGAAGGTCAAAATGTTGGATTAATTGCTTCATTAACAACTTGTGCTCGCGTAAACAAACTTGGATTCTTAGAAACACCATTCTGGAGAGTTATAAATGGAAAAGTTTTAAAAACTGGAAACCCAATTTATTTAACAGCAGAAATAGAAGATTTATATAAGATTGCTCCAGCTGATATTGCTACAAATAGAAATAATTATCTAGTAAAAAATATTATTTCCGTTCGATACAAACAAAACTTTATTAATGTTACACCTTCAGAAGTTGATTTTATTTCAATTTCCACAATCCAAGTTGTTTCAGTCGCAGCTTCATTAATACCTTTTTTTGAACATGATGATGCTAATCGAGCATTAATGGGTTCAAATATGCAACGTCAATCGGTTCCGTTAATTTTTCCTCAAAAACCAATTGTTGGGACCGGACTAGAAAATCAAATTGCTATTGATTCTGGAATGACAGTAAATGCACATACATCAGGTATTATTGATTCAGTAACAGCTAATAAAATTATTATTAAAAATAATAAGAATAAAAAAATAATTTATAAATTACAAAAATACTTACGTTCAAATCAACAAACTTGTATTGATCAACGCCCAATTGTTTGGAAAGGTGAAAAAATTAAATCAGGACAAATCCTTAGTGACGGTCCAGCAATTACAAGTAGTGAATTATCGCTAGGACAAAATACTCTTGTTGCATATATGCCATGGCAAGGATATAATTTTGAGGATGCTATTTTAATTAGTGAACGTTTGATTTATGATGATGTTTTTACGTCTATTCATATTGAGCGTTATAAAATTGAAATCAATCCTAATCCAGAACTTTCTGAACAAACAACGAAAATGATTCCAAATTTACCTTTATCAGAAGTAAAACATTTAAATGAAGATGGAATTGTAAGAGTTGGAACATTTGTAAAATCAGGAGATATTTTAGTTGGTAAAGTAATTTCAACAAATACTTATGAACAATTACCGGAATCAAAACTATTACGTGCTATTTTTGGTTCAAAAGCCAAAGGTGTCAAAGACAATTCATATCGAATGCCTCATGGTGAATCTGGACGTGTTATTGAAACAGTAACATTTAATCGTAAAACAAAGCTAACCTATAAATCTGAAAAAATTTACATATTTATTGCTCAAATTCGAAAGATTCAAGTTGGGGATAAAATTGCTGGTCGACATGGAAATAAAGGTATTATTTCAAGAATTTTAGCACGTCAAGATATGCCATTTTTACCTGATGGAACACCAATTGATATTATTTTAAATCCATTAGGAGTTCCGTCAAGAATGAATGTTGGTCAACTTTATGAATGTTTATTAGGATTAGCAGGTGATAAATTAAACTGCCGATTTAAAATTTTACCATTTGATGAAATGTATGGTTTAGAAATATCACGAATTTTAATAAATAAAAAACTTCGTCAAGCATCAATTAAAAGAAATAAAAGTTGGCTTTTTAACCCATATGCGCCTGGTAAAATGGTTCTAATGGATGGTAGAACTGGGCAAGAATTTGAGAACCCTATTACAGTCGGAAATGCATATATGTTAAAACTTATTCACCTTGTCGATGATAAAATGCATTCGCGAGCTACAGGTCCATATTCTTTAATAACACAACAACCTCTAAGAGGAAAGGCTCAACATGGTGGTCAACGTTTTGGTGAAATGGAAGTATGGGCTCTAGAAGGATTTGGTGCGGCTTTTACATTAAAAGAAATTCTAACTATCAAATCTGATGATATGCAAGGTCGGAATGAGACTTTAAATGCAATTATAAAAGGACAAAAAATTCCCCAATTTGGAGTTCCCGAATCTTTTAAAGTCTTGTTGCAAGAATTACGTTCTATTGGTTTAGATATGGGTACGTATAAAATAAAACAGTTTAGTTCATCGAAAAAATATGAAATTGAAGTTAACCTTGTTGAAAAATATAATGCTCTTTCTAAAACCTTCTTACCTACCTCAAATATAGATGATATTTCATTTTAAAAATTATGAAAAACTTCGTAAAAGAATTTAATTATATCAAGATTAAACTAGCATCACCTTTCCGAATTTTAAAATGGTCGAACCGTAAATTACCAAATGGTCAATTTGTAGGTGAAGTACAAAAATCAGAAACGATAAATTATCGAACGTTTAAACCAGAAATGGATGGTTTATTTTGTGAGCGGATTTTTGGTCCAAGTAGAAGTTTCGAATGTGCTTGTGGAAAATATAAACGTGTTCGATATGAAGGATTAATTTGTGAACGATGTGGTGTTGAATTAACTGAGTCAAGAGTGCGACGACACCGAATGGGATATATTAATTTAGTTTATCCAGTCACCCATGTTTGGTATATTAATAGTCGACCAAACTTTATGGCTCTTCTCCTAGAAGTTGAGGAATTTGAAAAAAGATTAAATACAACATATACGAGTCAATCAGAGAAATGTAAGAATAAACTTAAACTACCAAACTTTGATTATTCCTGGACATGTAACGGTTTAAAACTAACACCATCAACAGTTATTAGTCTGTGGGATGAACGTGTAAAACGTATTAAACTTGCATCATTAACTTATTTTATTGCTGAGGATGAGATTTCATTTTATGGGTTACATTGGGATTTGCAGCAATATCGTCGAAGCCGTGAATTGGGTCGGAGTAATTATCCTTTAAAACCTTATCCAAAATTACAAAATAGTCGTCAGAATACACCAAAATATCTTTTGAGAGCAACACCAAGTTTTTTGGTGGGTGCTCCGTTAATTAAAAGAGAATTAGAAAAACTTAATTTAGAGTCTGAGATTTTTCGAACACGTTGTTTTGTCTTAGTTTGTACAAAAGTATTAAATAAAGAAGAACCCATATATTATTCCTCTCATTGGTTTCGGAAATGGGAACAACAGCGATTATATAAAATACGTGAAAAGGCTATTAAACGAATCAGAGTGTTGGAAAATTTAATTGGAACAGGTTCACAACCCGCATGGATGATCTTGAGTGTTTTACCAATTATTCCTCCAGCTTTAAGACCAATGATTCAGTTAGAAGGAGGACGTTTTGCTACATCTGATTTAAATGAACTTTATAGACGAATTATCACAAGAAATAATAGATTGCTTCGATTATTAGAAATTGATGCTCCTCAGCTAATTATTAGAAATGAAAAAAGGTTATTACAAGAAGCAGTAGACACATTAATTGATAATGGAAAACGAGGAAAAATAGCTTTAAGTGCAAATAATCGACCATTAAAATCTTTATCAGATATAATTAAAGGAAAACATGGACGGTTCCGTCAAAATTTGTTAGGAAAACGTGTAGATTATTCAGGACGTTCAGTAATTGTTGTTGGACCGACTTTGAAGTTGAATCAGTGTGGTTTACCATATGAAATGTCTATTGAACTTTTTCAGCCATTTGTTATTCGAGAATTAATTAATCAAGGTTTAGCTAATAATATCAAGATTGCTAAAAACTTAATTCAACATAATGAATTAGTTATTAAACCAGTTTTAAAAGAGGTTTTAAGAAATCATCCAATTTTTTTAAATCGTGCTCCAACATTACATAGACTTGGCATTCAAGCCTTTGAACCAATTTTAGTAAAAGGTCGAGCTATTAAATTACACCCATTAGTTTGTTCAGCTTTTAATGCAGATTTTGATGGAGATCAAATGGCTGTTCATATTCCATTATCACCAGAAGCTCAAGCTGAATGTTATATGTTAATGTTAGCACCTTATAATTTTTTATCTCCAGCTAATGGCGAGCCAATTATTATGCCAAGTCAAGATATGGTTCTTGGTTGTTATTATTTGACTACTACTAATGTTACAGGTTTACTAGGTTCTAATTATTATTTTGCAAATCTTGACGATGTTCTTTTAGCATATAATCAAAATAAAATTGAAATTCATACATCTATTTGGGTTCGCTATATGGATGAACATTATGAAAATTCGGATCCACAAAAAAAAATTCAATTATCTGATAATAGTACTATTGAATATTATAAAAATTTACAGGTTCGAAAAAATTCAAATGGAGAAATAATTACTCAATATTTACAAACAACAACTGGGCGCGTTATTTTAAATTATACAATTCAAAAGACTTTAAATTTTTTATAATTCAATGGTAATATATTAAATATATTTTATGAAAACTTACACTTATCAAAATACTTTAATTGATAAAAAAAAATTACGTCAATTATTAGCCTGGAGTTTCACAAGCTACGATTCTATGCAAGCTTGTTTGTTAGCTGATGAATTAAAATATTTAGGATTTAAATACGCTAGTCATGCTGGAATTTCAATTAGTATTGAAGATTTAAAAATTCCATTTGTAAAAAGTGTAATGCTTGAAAAAGCGAATCAAGAAATTCATAATTCTGAAAAGATTTTTTTAAAGGGTAAAATCACAGATGTTGAACGATTTCAAAAAATTATTGATACATGGAGTCTGACTAGTGAATCATTAAAAAATCAAATTATCTATTATTTTAAAAATTATGATCCACTTAATTCTGTTTACATAATGGCTTTTTCAGGCGCACGTGGAAATTTATCTCAAGTTCGTCAATTAGTTGGTATGCGAGGTTTAATGTCAGATCCAAGTGGTCAAATTATGAACTTACCAATTAAAAAGAATTTTCGTGAGGGCTTAACAATTACTGATTATTTAATGTCAGGGTATGGAGCTCGAAAAGGAATTGTAGATACTGCTTTAAAAACAGCAAATTCAGGCTATCTTACACGTCGTTTAATTGATGTTTCTCAGGATATTTTAATTCGTGAAAAGGATTGTTTAACATCGCATTCAATTTCGCTTTCAAGCAAAAATTTTGCAAGTCAAGAAACTATATATAACAAAATTTTAGGACATCTAATCACTAAACCGATTTATGATCCACAAACATCGACTTTATTAATTAAGCAAAATACTCAAATAACTCCAGAATTAATTAAAATTTGTAAAGAAAAAAGAATAACTGATTTTTCTATTCGTTCTCCATTAACATGTCAATTATATCGTGCAGTTTGTCAAAAATGTTATGGTTGGGATTTAGCAAATGAAAATTTAATTGATATTGGTGAAGCGGTTGGAATTTTAGCAGGCCAATCTATTGGTGAACCTGGTACACAACTTACTATGCGAACATTTCATACAGGTGGTATTTTTACTTCACAAGCACGTCAACAAATTATTAGTCCAATAAATGGAATTATCCAATTTTATAAAGGGTTAAAAACGGTTGTTTTAAGAACAAATCGGGGTGAAGATGTTTTAGTAACAAAAAATTCGGGTTCATTAATTTTAATTCCAGATGATAAAGAAAAAAAACTAGTTAAAATTGATATTTTATGTAATACAATTTTATTTCCAAAAAATAACCAGTATCTTTCTAAAGATACTGTTATTGGTGAAGTAATTAATACCAACAAACAGATCAAAACAGAAATTAAAACAGTTTTAAGTGATACATGTGGGGAAATTTTTATTCCCAAACTAAAACAGAAAATTAATTTATTAAACAATAATAAATTAATTTGGATCCTATCAGGCCAATTATATAACAGTCCAAGAAACTCATTTGTAAATTTTTACCCTGATCATAAATTAAATCAATTTAGCTATATTTTCCGAACGAAAATTCTAAATCATTATAGTGGGTTTGTAACGTTTATCAATAATAAAAAAAGTCTTTATCAAGGATTGATAAAAATTAGTAATAATAAATATTTGTTCCAAAATTCAAAATTAGAACAATTACATTCCTCTTCAAATTACAAAAATTATCTGTTCACATTAAACACAAAAAAATATTCTTTAAATATAAAAAGGCAGTACTCTAAAAATTTTTTACAATTAACTCGTAATGATAAACTAGGTACTTTAATTAGTAATTCTTTTTTAACATTAACAGGTGGAATTCTTTATTATGATTTTCGTAATAGTTTAAAAGATCAAAAAAAAACAAAGTTCATTGATTTTCAAAAGAACAATTATAGCTTATCCCCATATGAAGATGAACTTACTGAACTCAATATTGAACGATACAAGGCAATAATTACGATCAATCGAGCAGGAAAAAGTATTGAGAAGGCAAAATGGGATATTAAAAAAGCAGAATGGGATGTTTCCTTTCTAACTGAACATTTATTAAAAACTGAAGTAAATAACGAAGTTTACCCGATGTTAGAACGTACTTTAGAAAAAGTTAAACGTAAACAGGAAAATGCTCCTCGTAAATTACTTCGAGCTCAACGTACGTTATTAAATGCTAATCGTAAATTAAAGAAATTAGAAATTGTAGAATTAAAATTTACAAAATTTATTGATGAATTCTTGAAGGTACATTCTGGAACTAAAAAACCGATTATTAAATTTCGCACAATTATTTGGTTAGGTGAAGAAATTCATAAAATAAAATGTGAACAAAGTCTATTGTTTGTTGAAGATGGAGATTTTATTTCAGAGGGCTATGAACTTATTCCAAATTTATTTTCAAAAACATCCGGTATTGTTACTCTTGTTTCAAAACCTAATAATATTCAAATAATTTCAATTAAATCTGGATTAGTTTATAAAGGTAAAAAATTAAAAAAAGTGGGGGGGAACGTTTTTTATCCTGGAGAAGCTTTATTTTCTAATGTTGAAATTCAAAATTTATCATTCTGTGAATGTATTAGTGAAAAAACTTATGATCGACTTTTAGTTCGTCCAATCCAAATTTATGAATTCCCATATTCAACTCACTCTGAGCCTATTACAAAACAAAATCTTAATTCTAAATTACAGTTTAATTTAGAGTCAATAGCAGCTTATTTTTATAAATCAAATCAGCGAATTAATGGAATAAAGAACGTTAATTTGGTTACAGATCTTTTACTTTTTAAGACAAACAACTTATTTAAAAAGCATATTAATATTGAATTATTAAACAATAAATATAAAAATTTAGTTGAATTTAATGTTGTTGAAAAAATTTCTCTTAACAATTATATTTCACCATATTTAAGAGATAAAAATATCGATCCTTGTTTTCTGGTTCAAAAAAATCAATTTGTAAGTAAATACAATATTTTAGGCTATTTGGAAACTCTTACTTCGAATTCACTTGAAATAGTAAAATTTAAAATGAAGAAACAGCATGAAAAACAAATATTTTTAATTTCTAATAATGATTGTACCATTCTTCAAAAGTCCGAAGTTACAAATAAAAAAGTAAATGATTTTATTATGAGTAAGTCAAATTTAGTCAAAACTGGTAAAATTATCATTGAAAATGAATTTGTATTTACGATACAAAAAGGTCGTCCTTATTTTTTTCCAAACTGTAAAAATGATAATTTAACGATAAAAACAAATTTACAATATAAAACAATTCCAAGATTAAATAATATCAATTTTATTACCGATAAAAAGATATGCGTAAATTATTATGATATCAGAAAATCAGTACTAAAAAAATGTTTAAGTTCAATTAATTGTCAGGATAAAAAAATTACTTTAAAATCTGAATTTTCAAAGTTTTTTTTAAAAAAAGAAGGCAAATTTTACAGTTGTTTAATTCCTCAATTTTTAAAAAAGTTTACTATAACAACTGATAGTTTAAATTCAAGACTTCAAACAATATTATGTCCAAATATAAATAAAAAAAGATTAATAAATAAGATTCGATTCGATAGAACTGTATTAGTACAAAGTTCAGAATTGATTTCAAACAGTAATCGCGACATTGTTTCTGATACATTAAAAAATCAGTTAACATTATTAAAATTTACTGAACAACCTTTTACAAAATCAACAAAAGCTATTGGTTTATATTCCATAACTGAAGATTATTTTGAACAAGATGTTAACAGTGTATTTTGTAAAAATACCGAATTTATTGAATCGGGGAAAACTCTTGGATTGTTAAACCTTGAAAAAGAGATTACAGGTGACATTGTTCAAGGTTTACCACGAATTGAAGAAATACTAGAAGCTCGCAAAAAAACTAGTTTACTAAAACGAGTTCCTACCAATCAAAAGAAAGGTCTCTTATGTCAAAAAACAAGCTTGGATGTAAATTTTGAATTTCAGAAAGTTGGAACTTCTATAAAAGAAAATGAAAAGATTAATCCCCATAAGTTAGTAAAAGTTTATTTTAATTACTATGGATTATTAAAGTTATTTTTATGTGATCGGACGAAAACATTTAAATATGCACGATTAATAAATAATTATGAAGCAAGTCATAAAAGTTTTAAAAAAGTTCAATTATTTATCTTAAATTCTGTACAATCAGTTTATAAATCGCAGGGTGTAAGAATTAATGATAAACATCTAGAAGTTATCATTAAACAAATGACAACCAAAGTTTTAATTACCCATGAAGGTGACACTCCATTATTACAACGGGAAGTTATTGATTTATATCATATTGAATATATTAATAAAATTTTAACAAGTGAAAATAAGCAAGTAGCTTGTTATGTTCCATTATTGCTTGGAATTACAAAGGCAGCGTTAAATAATCCAAGTTTTATTTCAGCTGCAAGTTTTCAAGAAACAACACGAGTTCTTACGAAAGCTGCAATTGAAGGTCGAATTGATTGGTTAAGAGGTTTAAAAGAAAATATTGTTATTGGTCATTTAATTCCAGCTGGAACAGGTTCTCAAAATTATAAAAATTCTTTTAAAAAATATTCACTTAAAAATAAATTTGATCCAACAGAACTTTTTAATTCCCAAATCTTGTCCTCTACCGAAACTAGACAAAGCAATTAAAATTTGCTAGTGTTTGATTTAGATTTTGTGTAACAATAAACAAGTAATTTAAAAATATTATGTCTGATATCAGTTTATCACAGTTATTAGAAGCAGGTGTTCATTTTGGTCATAAAGCTCATCGATGGAACCCTAAAATGTTTCCGTATATTTATAGTGAAGTAAATAATATTCATATCTTAGATTTAATTCAATCTGCAACTTTATTAAAAAAGGCAATGCTATATTTAGAAAATGTTTCTGCTAGTAAAAAAAATAAAGTTTTATTTGTTGGTACTAAACGTCAAGTATCCACATTAATTGCACAAGAAGCAATTCGATCTAATTCATATTATGTTAATCATCGATGGTTAGGTGGTATGTTAACTAATTGGAAAACAATGAAAGAACGTATCAAAAAATTAAAAGATCTTGAAGAACAAGAATCACAAGGAACATTTGACTTATTAACAAAAAAAGAAGCAGCTTTACGTCGAAAAAAATTGGTAAAATTACGTAAATACTTAGATGGGATAAAAACTATGTCAAGTTTACCAGATGTTGTTATTATTATTGATCAAAAACGAGAAATAACTGCTATTACAGAATGTCAAAAATTAAATATCCCAATAGTTTCAATCTTAGATACAAATTGTGATCCTGATTTAGTTGATATTCCCATTCCAGGAAATGATGATGCAGTTCGATCAATTAAATTAATATTAACTTCATTGACAGATAGTATTATAAAAGGTCAAAAACATAGTAACATAGTACAATTGAAAAATTAATAATATTTTTCAATTGTATTTGAATTATGTTATTATAACAGTTATATTTGATATGTATCAAAATAGAGTAATTACGTTTAATAGTAAAGTTATTCTGAAAAAAAATTTATATTATGGTCAATTTTAGAAACTTATTTTAATTACTTATAAGAAAATAGCTTTATAACTTCACTTCTTGTTATCGTAGTTATTGATTTTATTGTATTTTTTTTTATTAGGAAGAATCGATTATTAAAAATTATATTGCTAACTTTAACAGGAGGATAAAAAAATGATTACTTCAATTATTAATAGCTCAATTACTCGTAAAATAATCAAGAAAGTACCTTACGTTAGTTAAGTAGCTTGTTATTAACATATTACAGTACATTTAACGATAAAGCAAGGGATTATTCTGCGAAACTTTAAAATATTTTAAAAAAAATTTGCTTTAATTAATGTATCATGTTGTAATTATTATGTTATTAATAGATATTATTATGACATCATTAATAAGCATTGCTATTGAGGTTAGTTTAAATTATTTTCCTATTTCTAAAAGTCGTGTAATATTTATAGCTACTGAATTTCTGGCTGGAGGTGTATTATAGTATTAAATTTACCTATAAAACAAGTTTTTATAGTAGGGCAAGTTTATGGTTTTACAAAAACTGTAATGAAAGTTTATAATGCAATATTTCCGGCTAAAGCAATTAAGGTAGCAGCCATATCAATCATAGATGGTTGTGCTTTACCACGAATAAAATATCCTGTTAAATGTGGTATATTTTTTACTCAAGTTGGACTTGCTATTTCAAGCGAGAGTAATTTTTAGGCTGTCGCGTTGGCAATTGGTTTAGTTTGTCAAATTATTGATTAATTTTAAAATCAAAGTCTTTTCTTTGGTTTTAAATATTTTATCTTTCATCTTAACAAATTTCTATTAGTGACTTTAAAACGTATTATAGACCCCTTAATCCGTCGCTGAGAGGATATTTCATTGTCTTCCTAAATACTTTACTGAATTATTTTACCTGCACCAATTTTTCACCCTATTTTAGCTGAAGTAATAATTAACCTAGGCAAGCTTTTTGAGAGTGATATTAAGGGGGTTTGAGAAGCTATTCCAATTGGTCAGTACGTTTCTGTCTTTCTTGATCAGATATTCAGTATTTTAATAAATACATTGTAGCACACATTTATCACACAAGTTAACCCACTAATTTAATCTTGTAATATTTTTTCATAAACTAGTTGATTTTCTAACTTTATTCGTATATAATAGACAATGTAAAATTTCTTTTACCTTATAAAAAATTTAATTATTCTATATAAATTACAAAACAAAAATTTCAAAAGTATTAGCAATAAGTATAATTAATAAGATGTCAAGTTGATTCTGAAACAAATAATCTTGGACTAACTTTGTTTGTCGATGTTTTAGTTCAATTTCAAAACGGACCCTTTGGTCTTTTTGATAAACTCTATAATGCACTGAGTTGTTTCGACGATTGACTTTTAAGATTTTTCCGTCAGGAAAATCCTGTAATCTTATGTGATGAGTAGTCATATGATTTTGAATATGATTTCGGGAATCCATTAAAAATCCATCGAATGAGTTACTTACATTTTCTGATTCAGATTTTACAAAAATTTTTTTGTAGACTTTGGCATTGAGCTATCTTTCCAGGAAGTCCCCCTCCAAGTATTTTCGCCGATTTATAACGTTTCACTACTGAGTTCGAGATGGATCAGTGTGGTTCCGTTGAATACACTAGAAACACCAAAGCAAATATAACTACTAAGTAATTAGTAGTTATAAATTGTTTTTGTTTATTTTAAAATTCAAGTCCTCGGTCTGTTAGCACATCTTAGCTTATATATTACTATATTTACACTTAATGCCTATTAAACGGTTAGTCTTACCGTGACCTTACTCACTTACGTGATGAGAATACTTATCTTGAGGTGGGCTTCCCACTTAGATGCTTTCAGCGGTTATCCACTCCATACATAGCTACCCA
>Ga0163111_10001268_pt1 | contig 15469 bp, 10 predicted proteins | sample CRUFie1St18metaG_FD_109645 | JGI IMG/M metagenome (GOLD analysis project Ga0163111, IMG submission 109645) | Marine microbial communities from the Costa Rica Dome - CRUD Field 142mm St18 metaG | ecosystem: Environmental > Aquatic > Marine > Oceanic > Photic zone | place: Costa Rica: the Eastern...
ATTGGCTATATTACTAATACCTGCTCCTAATAAAAACAGTTTGTTATCATAATATTTAATCTCATCGAAACGGTAAGCAGGGAAACTACTTTCAGGTTGAAAACTCGATAATATATTACCGTCATAATCCAAAATATGTACATAAGAAGTGTACACCCAAAATTCATACTCTGGATAAAGCTGATAACTACCAACAACAACTAAAAGAGCAAAAGTCGAATCATTTATCTGCGCAAGAGAATAGCCATAATTTGCAGCAATATCCGTTCCCTCTGGGATGATTTGATGATTAAATGCCCATTTAACTTCTCCATATTTGTTCACCATACACGCATAAGCATTACTAGCTTCATTATTGTACAAACCTGTTAATAAATAATCGCCTTTGTTTGTCAATTCAATATCATTCAAGCCCTCAAAGGCTTGATTTTCATCGGTATGGACAGCAATGTTAAAAGCTGTTTGGGCATGCAAAAGCACACACCCAAACAAACTTATTATCAGCACTAATATCCTCATTGCTTTACAATTTTGCTATCATGCAATAAAACTCCACTTTCATCTACTAAGCGCACATATAACAAACCGTTTGGCATATCAACCAAGTTAATGGCTGCTTCGCTTGTAATGCTTTGGTTCGCCAATAGGCGGCCATCTATGCTATGTATCTGGATAATCATTGCTCCTTTGTTATCCGTTTCTAAATATAAATAATCGGTAGCAGGGTTGGGGTATAAACGATAGAAATAGTCGTCTATACGGCTTTGATTTTCTTCCGTTTTATTATTAACGAAAGGCTTAATTGGCCCGCTTGCGCTTGCGCCTGGTCGTTTAACAGGTACTAGGTAACGCTTGCCTTGCATGGCAGCAGCTATTGCCCTTGCCTCATTGCCTACTTGGCTATCATGCTGTAATAATTGCTTAAACACCTCATTTTCTTGCTCTGGCATATCCGTCCAAGCCCATTTGTTTAAGCCTTTTTGGATGTGGATTTCATTCCAAGCCCGTTTAGGGCATAAGGCTATCTTAGCCCAAAGTTTCAAGCCATTATAATGTGCGTCCATCAGTTGTCGGCTTTGCTCGAAACGCCCATCTTGTATATAAGCATCGGCTAAATTCACTTTTAAGCGATTCGATTCGCCAAAGGCCTCCAACAATAATATTTGTTGGTCTAATTTCCAGCCCGGTACATTTATATCTATCGCATCGGTTGCCTCCAAGCAATCTAAATACTGGGCTATTAGCATAACTAATTGCAACTCTAGTTCACGTAAACGGCTTTCCCTTTCACAAGCTCCCAACCGGCTATCGCCAACAGTTGGTCTAACCCTGCCATTGCGTTCGCTTTCGGCAAAAGAGCGACCTGGTTTGCCTGGCACCCAGCCATCGCCTGGGCCGATAACTATCGGTCCGCCGATTGTTACATCGGGTTTAACCGGTCCACTAGGGCCTGAGGCTACATCGTTCCACGGCGTAGCGATGCAAGGGTAAAAATCGGGTTGCTGGCAACCGCCATAACCTGTATTTAATTGTTCTTGCAAGCTTTTTATTTCACCCGCCACAAATCCCATTTGGGCATAGATATTATCGCAGTTATCTGAGGGAGGAAGTGGACTGCTTGGGTAATCGCAACTTTGAGCGGGTTCTATATTAAGTGCTCCACATAACTCTACATCTAAAATGAAGTCCCCTCCAATATTATAGTTTGTGCTTTTAGGCTCATTGAATGGAAATATATTTGGATTAGGAAACCAGTATTTATCAATACCAGCAAAAGCAGCATCTTCTTCTAGATACATATGTTTATGCCCAGTAGTCCCTACGGTATTATAATCCTCCCATTTGTTCCATGTTAACTCGCTTACTTGTCCAACACCCTCGTCACAGTTGTTATTCAATTTATATGGTCCATCTAATACCGCCCAAGCGGTAAAATATGAAGACTTACCATCTTTAGCAAAAGTGTTAGTTCTCACATCCACCATATCATCCCCATGCTGGCTTTGGTAAGCAATATCCAAGTATTCAAAGTTGTTACACTTATTATAGTTAGCATACATTTGCATGTTTTGTGCATTATCGCCACCTTTTACGGTTGTTACCAAGCCATAACTATAAATTTCAACATCTGAATCCTCACTACCAATAAAGTTATTGTTTTCAACTATTGCACCATCGGCATCAACTAAGTGTATGCCATAGTTTACATTATGTTGTGCCACTCCTTGCAAAAGCCCTAAATCAATATCTTCACCAGATTGGGCTAAGTCATCATTACTATACTTGATAATTTTATCGCTAATTTCAAAAGTGTTATTGAATATGTAATCATTTAACCTGCAACCAGCTAGGTACATTCCCTTGTCAACATTAACTGTCGTGTTATCTGTAATTTGGCTAGGTGGCGCAAAATCGTCAGCTATAATGCCAATAGCATTGGGGTCATTTAAATAAGGAGCATCTATCCTATGCAAATACAAACCATTGTATAAATTGGTAAAAGTATTTGTTTTACAAACAAGGCGGGTATCATAAACATAAATTCCATTTGATACTATTTCATCCGAATCTAAATCCTCAATGGTACACTCTTCAATGGTTACACTATAAGCTTGATTAACTCGGATACTATAATCATCGTTTAGCCTATTGAAATCTGTATATTTTACCCAAGAATAACCTGCACCATATGAAAACTCGAAACCGCAGCAGTACTTGTGATAATCAATTTCAACATCTACATTATTGTTAAAAAAAGAAGAGCGATTATTGTTATTCGGATTTCCTACAAAAGCATCACCAACTCTAATCATACCTCCAAATTCAAAATATTCACAATTTGCAAAGCCAGGTTTAGCTTGAACCCCCACAGTAGCATTGTTAATTTTAGCACTATTATAAATATCAACCAAACCAACCCCAATGTCGGAAGTTTCACATGAAAAACTATTGCCATTATTGGATATTTCAACAATTTGCGGAATATAGTTTGAGCTTAGTAAATCATTTTGATTAACTCCACATAAGGTTAATAAATCATCGGGCGCACCATTTGCCATTAGTTCAGAAAAGGCATAAAACTTATCTGGCCCCAAATTATGACCGTATCTTGAAAATACTTTAATTCCTTTCCACCTATCATTACATGAAGTTAACTCTACAGGATTTGTATTATCTGAACTAGCTACTGTTAAGTATGCACCTGGATATACATAAATACCAGCATCTTCGCTGAACTTATATGTACCTGCAGTTATACGTAATCTACCATATACATGTACATCTTCGTCAATTTCAATTCCAGGGGTAGCATTTGAGTTATTAGTTCCATTCCAAATCACAAAATCATCCTCCCCAATTACCAAATCACTTCCTGTAATATCTGGCTCTATATCACAGTTAATTTCTTCAACTAACTGTTCATTACTTACAAAGTGCCCCCCACTTACAAGAAGTGAATATGATTGAGAACCATTGTTAGCGAGGAGTATGGGGGTTAAGGTGCCATTAATATACTCTGTTCCAGCAAATGAAAGTATCTCGTTTTTATGAGAAATATTTAAAATATAATCGCCTAATGCAACTTCATGCTCATACAAATAAATTTGCTCTACATTATCCAAATCATTTGCTTTATCTCGTTTTGCTACTATAAAATCAATCCCACTGTTTATATCAGGGTTCAATGTCCAAGGGTAATGGATTTTACCATCACACCCCTCCAAAGTAATATCTAAATCATTCACCAAAACGGGTTCCGCATCCCCTATGGCAACACCCGTATTTTCATAGCCTGGAGGGTCTAACCAAACAAGAGAAATTTTTAAAGGCTCACCTTTTTCGGTTACCCTGATTTTATAGGTTTCAGTCTCATTATTTTGTAAACTTCCTTCAATCAGCTTGTTTTCATATTTGTTTTCTGCTATAAAATCTGCTGATTGTTTAATGTTCAGAACACCCCATCCGCAAGTGTAACTTGGTCCAATTGGGGTTTCTATTGGACCCCAAAAATCTTGATCATAATCACAATAATCGGCATTGTGCAATAAAATGCCCTTCATTGTTGATGATAAAATATCGTTGCTGTTGTAATTATACCATTGCTCGTAAAGCAATGCAGCTGCACCAGCTACCCTTGGTGTTGAAAACGAAGTGGTAGGATTAGCTGTAAAAGCCAAAATATCTGGTTTGATTCGGCCATCTCTTGTAGGGCCATTGGCCATTCGACCATATTTAACCGGAGAAGTTATTCCTCCAGTGCTTAAAGCACCTACACATATAGGGTTTTTAGGATTCCCGTTACCTGAAAGATTATAATATGGATAACCATTTACTTCATAGCCAGCTATATCGGGGCAACTCCCACCTGCATCATGTTTGTTACCTGCTGCAAAACATGCTAAATGATGGTCGGCTTGCACCAAATCACGATCAAACTTCATACTGTTATCTGTATAAAAATAACACTCCCCCCTTAACGATCGATTAGAAATCAGCTTTGATTCTATATCTAGGGTGCAATACCATGGATTTAACAGACCACCATCGTGCTCTCCAAAAAATTTCAAATACGCTAAAGGGGCAACCCCATAAAATTCACTTTGTCCACCACTTTGTTTATACCATGTACCATTACCAGCAGCATTTGCACCCACAATAAGATAATGTTTATCTTCTGCATTATCAAATTCTGGCTCAATATTCGTAGAACAGTTATAATTTCCATTTGCTACAGTAACATCACAATCCTCCCATGGTACATCATTTGTAAAATATAAACCAGGGTTACCCCAAGGGCTACCATCGCTTAAATTTGGAAAAGGCTTATACCAACTACAAGGCAGCTCTTTTATTCGGCTATCGCCATCACATTCCATAAATAAATCACCTTCGCTTCCAAAAAAGCCCATTTCGTCCATGCAATCACAGTTTGGAACTAATTTGTCTCCACTTTCAAAGATGGTTATTTCATAGTTATATCCTGTTAAATTATACCCGCTGCTACCACCAGGATATACATCGCAAGCATTGTTTAAATACAATTCAGGCCTTGTTTCGCACAAATTATAATAATCCAAGCAGCTATAATCTTGAGCTGATAAATTAGTAGTTAAACAAATAAAAGAAAGAAAAAATACGTAAAACGTTTTTTGCATAATACTGATTTTAAATAATGAAAAATGGAGAAAATTGGGGCTATGCCCATTGAAGAAAGTTGGAATTTGCATAATCAAAGTATTTAAGTCACTCCAAATATAAAAAGTAGTTATTAATTAAATTGGAATATTCGATGATCCACGGTAAACAACATTCCTAAAGGCGTTAAGTATCCTAATCTTGAAGCCTTTCTTGAAAAAATTACAGCCTAAAAGCAATTAGATTAATTAACTTTAAACTGTTTAAAGTAAAAGGTCAAGAGTTTACTACTATTAAGAAATCTAGTAACTCGAAAATATTTAATTATGATACGCTCTTGTTTTTTATTTATGTGCATGCTTTTTGTTATATCATGTGCCGTTAAGAAAGACGTAATAGTACATGATGAATTTAACCCTAATTGGGAGTCAGTCACTATAAATAAGGCTGAAATTATAAACACTAACTTTAAATACATATTAGATAGATTTGAAAATTATCTAGATGTTTTTGAAAGAGGGGTTAATCATTATAGGGCAAATAAACTTGATTATTTTATAATAGTTGAGAGTTTTTGTAACAACGATAGTACCTTCATTGAAATTCAAGCTAAATCAGGTCGGTCTTTGTTTTATGATTTTTCGGAAGAAATAAATAAACGAAAGCTAGATTATATGTTCGTTAATAAAGGGAAAGTTAAGAATACGATATTTCTAAATAACGATAGCTTACCGTGCCATATTGGTAAGGATTTATTTCGTGTTTCGCCAGTACAAGAAAAATTTAACATTAAATACTTTAGTAAGGAAAGTGGAGAAATTTTAAATGAAGACATACCATATTTTAGAGAGTATTATTATTATAATGGTGTTGATTTTATATTTAAGTGGAGGGAATATCCAAATCTCTTTTCTTACGATGAATAATTGTATTTATTAGTTAAATGCTTTTGCAATATAGAATTAATGTTTTTCATGTACGTGGTATTGCCAAAGCTATAAAATTCAAACTTTTAAAACATCTAATAATAATTATGTTGCTGTTTGGGGCGGTACACTTATCCGCCCAAACTTCTATTCTTTACGAGTACGACGAAGCGGGCAATCGTGTTTTATGCAAACCTTTAACGGTGATACCGCTCACACAAAGCCCTTTGTCGAGTATTTCGGTTTACCCTAACCCAAATATCCGTATCGTTTACTTATAGGTGCTACTGTTTTTAAGAAGGATTACATTCTGCTAATCGTTTGATTTTAAATAATTTACACAACATTATTGTAAATAGTTATAAATAAATTAAAACTATTTCTTTTTGTAAGGATTTTTATTCACAAAAATATGTACAAGGCCTTCAATCGCATCGTCAGCATTAGTAATTCCGCCTTTTACATCATTTTCCCAGCTCCATAAAAGCTTGCTATCCTGCCCATTGTACAACCTAAATGTAATTTTGGCTTTTGATTTTTCGCCCATTCCAAAGCCCAGTAAAAATTTACTTGCAGCATTTTTTACTTGTGCTATGGTTTTTTCTTTCGATGTTAAAGGCTCAATTGTTTTGGCTTTATTTTTAAAAATTCCATCCACATTTAACAAATCAGCCAACTCTTCGGGCGAGTAGTTTAAAATCGTTTCGCTACTAATGCCATTTTTCATTAAAATCCTATTCGTTTCATCAACATCCTGAATATCAAGATCTTTTCTACGCAGTTTTCTAACTATTTTCGAGTATAAAGTTGATTGAAGCTCAAAGCCCTTTTCTATTTCGCCCTCTTTCAGCATTTCGGCAGTAATACCTTCGGGCATTTTTTTAGCATCAACAATTACATCAAATGGCAGTATGGCAAAACTTTGGTGACTTTTAATAACCGTTTTCAAATCCTTTGCCTTAAAAGGTTTTCGCTGGGCATTTAAGTTAATGGTAAAAGCAAGTATTAAAAAGCCAGTAAAAATTAGTAGTTTTTTCATTTAATTAAGTATTTAAAATTTAAAAGGGCAGAAAAAAAAATCTACCCTTTATAAAAGCTTATGGTTAAAAAATTTAAAACAGTTGTTAACCGTAAATTGATGTGGCAAAATGCAGCAACTAATTACTTATGGTATTTTAAACTCAAACGGATATTGAACATTTACCAATTGGTCATCCCCATTAGCTAAGTCAATTTCAAAAATTACACGCTCGTTAATAACTTCGCCACTTTGCCAGTAACCATTTAATTTTTTGGCTTCAATGGTTAACTCGTAAACCTTAATACCGCCTTTAAGCAAACCCGATAATGAGGTAAATACCGAGTTAAGTTGTAAGGCATCAGTAGCTCTAAAAACAGCCCCTCCGCTAAGCATTGCTATATCTAACAACTCGCCAGTATTTACGGCATCAGTTAATCCAATAGTATAAATGTTAATGTTATTTTGCTGCGCTAACTCAATTGAGGCATTTGAAACACTACCACTAGCTTGCCCATCGGTAAATGCAATAACTGCCTTGTTTTGGTTTATCGCATTGGTAGATACATAATCTATCATATCCTCAATGGCATCAAATAAAGGCGTGCCACCAAATGTGTTGTTTCTTAATGAATCAAGTTTGCTATTTAGTATGCTTTTTTCGTTGGTAAAAGTTTGTTCAATTACAGTAGCCTCAGGAAAACTAGCCAAAGCAATCTCCTCATTTTCGCCCATAGCGTTAACAAAAACTTTGGCGGCATCAATCCTTAAATCATAAGGATCTGTACCAGCAATACTGCTACTTTGGTCCATTAACAAACAGGCCGAATAGTCGCCTTTTTCATCATTGGTAAACTCACGCATATCAAGTATGCTTGCGCTTGCAACATTACCTCCGTCTGATGTTACCCTAAAATAATCTTTAGTAAGCCCACCTACAAAATTGCCATCAACATCGGCAACAAACAATTGCAGTTTAAAAGTTACCTTGTCTTCAAAAGCTGAAATGTCATTTATATTTATAATACCTCCCGTGGGCTCTTCAATAGTAAAAGGTGGTACTAAATCTTCGTACTTGTCAGCGCACGAAACCATTATACAAATGGCTAAAATTGTTAAAATCGATAAAATCTTTTTCATAATTTTTAAATTGTTTTTTAGTTAATTAGATTTTGGTAAAAGCACAGCAATGCCAAACCTTATTGCTGAAGTTGAGTTGTTGCCAGCCTCAAGTTGTAAGGCCATATTGGGCAATAAATAATACCTTATGCCAGCCATAAACTGTAAGCTAATTTTATGGTTGCTATCCTTTTGTGTGGGCGATGCCAGCCTAACCTGCCTAAAGTTTAGGTTTAAACCTAGGTAGGGGTCAAGCTTATCAATTTTATTTAAATTTATATGATAATTAAGCCCAGCCCCAACCGTATAATAATGGTAACTATGCTTTATAAACGATTCGTTAAGCCTAAACTTTCGCAAATAATACGAAGCATGAAATTGAAAACGGATGTTGTTAATAACTGCTTTTTCAAACGTAAATGCAACTGGTGGTATCACTGTTTTATAGTACTTACTTGTACGCCCAATAGTAGTAACTGGCCCCAAACTTAATGAGTAAATTGAGCTGCTTTTGCTAACCTTTTTTGACGGCTTGAAAAAAGGAATTTTTTTAAACCGAGCTTTAAACTTATCAAAACTTAATTTATTGCTTTTACTAGGCTTTACGCTAGTAGTTGTTTCAACCTCCTTTTTAAAAGTTATTATTTCGCCACTTGAAAGAATTACTTTTTTGATTTCGTTTTTTGAAACCCCCTCAAGTTTATCTGTTTCAATGTTACGATACTCAACAATGCCACCTGAAACGCCAATGTAAATTACCCCTTTTTGGGTTTCATCATTAAACACAATAATATCTTGTATTTGGATGATTTTTTTGCGACTGGTTTTTATAACTTCAAACTCAACCCTTCGGTTAATTGCCCTATTTTCGGCAGTAGTATTTTCAACCAAAGGCACTTGTTCGCCCATACCAATCGCCGTAAGCCTACTAGCTTCAACACCATTATTAATTAAGTAAACCTTAATACTACTAGCCCGCTGCGACGATAAAACAAGGTTTTGGCTTTCAGTTCCTACATTATCGGTATGCCCAACAATTTTTAAGTCAATATTTTCAACCCTGTTTAGTAGCACAATAACCTTGTCAAGCAATTGGCGGTTATAAACATTCAGCTCTGCGCTACCCGTTTCAAAGCGTACATCTCTTATGTTTACAACAAGCCCTTCAATGTTTTCGCCTTCTGATAATTTGTGTAAAAGCTCATCAATTTGCTGCTCAGTAGTTTGGGCAAACACTGTTGAGTAAACCAACAAAAGACCTATTAATGTCAATATTTTTTTCATACAGTTAGAGGTTTATTTTACAAGTGCTTAAAAAGTGAAAAAACTCACGCCATTAGCTAATTTTTTTTGCCAAATCCAAATGAAACCCCCGTATTTACTGTACCATAAGCCGTTCGCCCAATTTCGGCATACAAGCCTATGCGCCTTTTAAACAAGTATTGCATACCAATAAAGGGTATTGCCTTAGTTCTCGAAAACAAAAAACCCCCAATTATTTCGTAGCCAAAATTTATCCCTGCATAAACATCCAAACCCTTCAAATCTATTTGCGTATCAGCAAAAGCATTATAAATATCAATTGGCGAGCTCGCTACCCTAACACCAAAACCAATTGATGTTATGGTTATATCGCTAAAATATTCATCGTACCTATGGTTAACAATGTTAAAATAACCCCCGGTACGTATTAGCTTTAAGGCATCAAGCCCAAAAAAACTTAAATCGCTTTCGCCGCTTATGTAAAAAGGAATACTTCTTGAGTCGTACGAACCAATATTAGTGTTGCTGTAAGTTCTGCCCGATTTTAAAAGCCCAATACCAATATGAAGGTATTTTGACTGTGCATTTAAACAATAGCCAGTTAAAAGCACTATTAAAATTGAAGCTATTAAGGTGTATAAATTTTTCATGTTAATTTATTTTATTCACTTATCAAGTGTTTAGTAATTGTAAAAACTCTATCCATTTCATAATTTTATTTTAATGAAATTGAAAAACCAGCTTTTTAAACAATTGAAAGGTGCAGATAAAAACACATCAAACAAGGCTTTAGCACAGCTTGTTTCCGTAGTTTATATTAGGTTATTTAGGGTTATTTGCACTAAACTTAGTAATGATGAATTCAAGGATTTTATACAAGATTTGTATATTGAATTAGCACGAAAAAATAACTGGGAAGAAGTTGACAATATCGAAAATTTTTTAAAACAAGTTGTGAGATTTAGGTTTTACAAGGCACTTAAAAGTAAAGGACCAAACTTTGACGAAATGCCCGACGATTTTATTACATACCTAGATTCAAAAGACGACGACGATTTTTTTAGAAAACAAGTTGAGATAATTAAGCAACACCTTTCACCAACTGAAAGGGTGATTTTTGAAATGATGCTTGATGAAAAGAAAAACGAAGAAATACGTAAAGCCGTTGGTTTTAAAACCACACGTCAGGTTGAAATTGCCAAATACAAAATCAAGCGTATAATTATAAAATTACGCAGTAAAGGAATTATAAAAATTTAAATTACTACTAATGAAATTAACGGTTGATAAACTTATAAAATACGCCTACTCAATGTTACCCGAAAGTGAAATTGAGCAAATTGAAAAATTATTTGAAAAGGACGAATACGAAGCAGAATTTGAAATTGTAAATAACATAATTAACAAAGCACTGCAAACTAAATTTACCTACAACCAAATGGTTAATTGGGTAAACACAAGCAGCAATTACGCTACTGGCCATTTCAATAAAAAAGCCCCTAGCACCCCTAACATAAGCAAGGCAAAATTTTTGTTAAACGATTTAAAACAGTGGTTCGATCAAACATTTATACCACAACAAATTACGCCAGCCTTTAGGGGTAATACAGCAGAAACCAGCCAGCATTTAAATATTAACAACAAACAGGTTCAGGTTAACTTAAAACAATACGCCCCTAGTGTAAAGTTTAAAATTTTAATAGTAGATGCAACAAAAAAAATACTGTTTGATGAGGTGATAATGGCAGGCCAAATTCATGAAATTAATTATGATAAACCACTACACCCCGGGCATTATTGTTGTGTTTTAAGCGGCCAACCAATCGGTAAAATAAAACAATATTTTACAATTGATAATCAGCTAAACCCATTTAATGTGAATAATGGATAACGCCAAAACCTAACTTAACGTGAATAATGGATAACACAAAAAGTTAATTAGCTGATAACTAACTGATTAAACTAAATCTTTCGTCACCCTGAACTTGTTTCAGGGTCTTTGTAATGAGATACTGACCGGGCTGCCGGCGCAGCAAATACTACGTATTTTTCAGCATGACGGCTATGATGGAATTGTATGGGTTTGATTATCAGTTATTTAGATTGAAGCTTGAACATTATTCACGTCATTTAACTAACCATTAATTGAAACGGCCCATAATCATTAACAAAAAAGCCATTTTCTTTCATACTATGCTTAGTCATAAGCATTGCAGTAGCAGGCTTGTTGCCCGCCAATAAAAAGTTAAAAAAAGTTTCCGAAAAAACTTGGGCAGCCCTATCAGTAACCTTTATTAAAGTATAAACAATGTTTTTAGCCCCAGCCACGCAAAAGGCAGTATTTAAGGCCTTCCAACCTTCGCCCATTACCAGCTTACCATAACCCGTTTCGCAGCAGTTTAGTAAAACCAATTTCGTTCTCGATAAATCAAGCAATTCAATTTCGCTAACATACAAATTTTGGTAACTATCATCGTTTGACGAAAGCGCAATTGACATTACCTCCTCTCCCTTATAAGTTGATAAACGTGTATGCCCCGTAATTAAAATAATATCCGATTTTTCAAACCGCTGTAAAATTTCAGTTTTACCGTAATCCTTAGTTTCAAGCATTTTAACATCAAGCCCTAATGCTAAAAGCTCATTCAATACCATATGCGCCTCTTTTATTGAAAAAGGCAACAAAGCCTGCCCGCGCCTATACACAACATTTTGCTGGCTTAGTTGCTTATAAGTAGGCAACAAAATAGTAGCACTTTTATAACTTAACTGCTTTTGCTTATGCTTAAAATTTTTAATAAGCGAAAAAATACTGGTGTACAATTGCACTTTTGATGCCCTACTTTGTAACTGATAACTGTAGTTATGCACTAAATCAAATGGCAACATAGCCATTTCGCCATCAATTATAATATGAAGATTGTAAGCCGCTTTTGCATTTAAATTAATGCTTTCATAAATCAGTTTATTAATTTTTTGGCACTGCAATTTAAACGCATCATCCGTAAAATCAACCGCCATTAAGCCAAGCAAACAATCCTTTATATCCTCAAATAATTTTAGTTTACTAACCTTTATTTTATGAATGGCCAATGGGGCATTTTTACTTATTTCAACAATCCACAAATTATTTTCCGAACAGTAAAAATCAATTATCAAATCATTGTCAGCAAGTAATGATTTTACCAAAGCCAAATCAACATTAGTTAGTACTTGTTTTAAGGTGTTTTGGCTTGTAAACACCTCCAATTCAAGCTTAATATTAGCCCTTGTATTTTCAAGAATAATGCTTTGCTTATCAAGCGGATTGCCAATACTTTCAATTTTGTTGTTTATTGAAATTAGCTGTTGATTTAAGCGTTTTTTTTCAGGATTATCAATAGCGGTATTGCTTGAAAACATCTTGTTTCTAAAATACAAGCTTTTACCTTTTGATAACTGTTTGTAAACCCAATCATCAGCTTTATTTGTGTTTAAAAGATACAAGCCATAACTATCTTGAAACTGCTTATAATAATCAATACAAAGTGGTAAAAGGTTATAGGGTGCATTTTTTATAAGATGCTCAAACACTTGCTGTGTTAACTTAAAAAACTGGGCTGTTTTAGTGCTTTTTTGTGCAAGTTTTATCTGGCAAAACAAAAACAAAAATTTTGCATAAGCGGTTGATGGGCTTGCTAAAGCCAACTCACTTAAATCGCTATTTTCATCCTTATAATTATAACAAATTTTTAAAATATGATTGGCTTGTTTAAATGCCTTAGCAATGTTGCCCAATGCTTCATAAACCCTTATAATAACATAGCCCACTTCAAGCAAAATAATTTCCCTTGTTTTTTCTTCGGCTATTAACAAATCATAACTTTCATTAATGTATTTAAGGGCTTTATCATTACGTTTAAAGTAAAGCATATTGGTAGCATACGATCGTAAAACATAGGGTAGGGCTAGTAAATCATTATTTTGCCGCAACAGTTTTATAGCCTGTTCAAGTCTGTAGGTTGAAAAATTGGCTAAAAACCTACTGCCATTACGTTTAAAAAGCCGTTCGTAAGTATTGGCCTCTTGGTTATATATATAGGCAATCCGTTGTTTTTCTAATTCAGGATTACGTGCCAATTGCTCATAAATGTAAGGATACAACTCAATGCACTTGTTATACAATTGCAAAAAAGTGTAATTTATAATCATATTGTTTAAAAGGCATACTGTAATTTCAATATCCTTAATAGCATATTTTTCGCAAATAAATAAGCCCTTAGCTAAATACGACGCCGATTTTTGATAATGCTCCTTTATTTGTAATGTATAACCAATTTGATTAAAACTAATAGCCAAGTTATCATACAGCTTTCTTTTTTGGCAATCGTCAATAATTTCAATTAACATGCTATTGGCCTTTTCTAAAAGTTCGGGCACGCCTGTATAATTTAAACATTCAATATAATCGGTTTTAGTTTCAATTACTTTACTGTAATCAAACAGGCCAATTTTGTACAGTTTTAAAGCATAGTCAATCATTAAAGCCGCTAGCATTTCGCCATAATCAAGGTTGTTTTTTTGGCGTAGGGCGGCATCAAATTGTTTAAGCCAGTTAAAAGTTTTTTCGCAAGGCTTTTTTTCGGCATTAATTTTATCATTAAGTAAACTCCAAAACAACTCAAACTGTAAGTTATCTATTAAGCTTAATAAATTTTGCATAGAACAAAATTAGTTATCAGGTAAATGTAAGTATATTATTAATGTAATATTTGCTAAAAAGATTTGATGTTAAGGCAATGCTTAATCATATATAGCTTGATAAAGCCCATTGTTACCTCAAGCCTAACACAAATGATAATAAATCGGCGATTCGCAGCGATAGCTGCAAGCTTAACACCTTGTCCCCATTTGAAGGGGCACGCCTAGTGGGGGTGATTTGAGTAAAACGAAAATCGGGGGATGAAGCCAATCACTTGGCGATGCCTAGTCTGAATCGTCGTGATTTTTGCGCACTTTTTATCTAGAAAAAGTGTGAAAGGACAAAAAACAACCACATTAAGCTTGCCTAAGTACCAAAATGTAATACGCTTCGACAGGCTCAGCGTCCAACCTATCAGGAGATTGAGTTTGTGGGCACGCCTAGTGCGAAGTGTCGAAATCTCACCACTCACATTTTCCCTCCTTTAAAAGGAGGGCGGTCCGACGTATCGGTGCCCAAAGGGCGGGGTGGTTATAACCTATTGTCCCCCTTCGAGCGGTCCGTCGTATCGGTGGTCAAAATTCACCATTCTACCACAAGCCTAACACAAATGATAATAAATCGGCGATTCGCAGTGATAGCTGCAAGCTATGCGTAATCGCATTGTAAAGCAATAAGCGTGGAGCATAAAGCTTGTCAGTGGTTGCCTGTAAGGCAAATCACCTTGAATCGTCGTGATTTTTGCGCACTTTTTATCTAGAAAAAGTGTGAAAGGACAAAAAACAACCACATTAAGCTCGCCTAAATACCGAAATGTAATACGCTTCGACAGGCTCAGCGTCCAACCTATCAGGAGATTGAGTTTGTGGGCACGCCTAGTGCGAAATCGTTTGCACACCAAAATCGGGTACACAGTGAGCCAAACCAACCACGCTTCGACAGGCTTGAACGCAAGCCCGGTCAGCGTCCATCACTCACCACTCACATTTCCCCTCCTTTAAAAGGAGGGCGGTCCGACGTATCGGTGTCCAAAGGGCGGGGTGGTTATGGATATATGTCACCCTTAGCAGACACTAACTGGGCTTGCATACAAGTCTATCCAAGTGGTATTGATTTATATTTAACCAGTCCGTCATTCCCGCGAAGGCGGGAATCTCAAGCACAGATAAACGTTACAAAAAAGACAATAACACAAAAACTAAATAACGTGAATAATGGATAACACAAAAAGTTAATTAGCTGATAACTAACTGATTAAACTAAATCTTTCGTCACCCTGAATTTATTTCAGGGTCTAAAAACCATAAATAATTGCTTGAGATGCTG
>Ga0163111_10001269_pt1 | contig 15458 bp, 16 predicted proteins | sample CRUFie1St18metaG_FD_109645 | JGI IMG/M metagenome (GOLD analysis project Ga0163111, IMG submission 109645) | Marine microbial communities from the Costa Rica Dome - CRUD Field 142mm St18 metaG | ecosystem: Environmental > Aquatic > Marine > Oceanic > Photic zone | place: Costa Rica: the Eastern...
AAAAGAAAGAAGACTGGCCCACAGGTGTTCAATGTCGAATATCAATTACAAGTTCTTAAGTGTAAACCAAGAGAACTAGAGGACTGGGAGAAAGATTTAGTGGCAGAATTAAAGTCAATGGATGATGTTCTACCTAGACCGACTGCAGATGCACAGTTAGAACTTCTTAGAAGAGTCAATGACTCTGGCAGTGATACTCCAGATGAAGTATCAGAGGAGTTTGATGTATCATGATAGGGGTAGGCGAGAAGTTTCCTGCATTTCAATTGCAGGGTGTGAATCAGTTGAACGAGTTTGTAAAAGTCTCAGTTGATGAAAACTATCAACCAACTAAACACGACTATACAGTAGTTTACTTCTACCCTAAGGACTTTACTTTTATATGTCCTACTGAGATATCAGGAATGGACATGTTAGTAGAAGAAGCTAATGTTATTGGCGTTAGTGGTGACAACGAGTTCTGTAAGTTGGCTTGGAAAGAAGCTAACAACCTTATTGGAAACATACAACACTCACTAGCCGCAGACTGCGGACTAGGACTATCTCACAAACTAGGAATAGTAAATGAGGCAGAGGGTGTATGTTACAGAGCTACTTACATCATTGATAGAGATAACATAGTTCAACATGTAAGTGTTAACACACTTGACACAGGCAGAAATGCTGCTGAAGTTCTCAGAACTTTACAAGGCATCAAAGCAGGTGGATTAACAGGTTGTGAATGGCAACCAGGAGATGACTTCGTAGCATGATATTATTTACAGCAGACTGGCATATAAAGCTAGGACAAAAGAATGTACCTGTCTCATGGGCGTGTACTAGATATCAATTGTTTTTTCAGCAAGTGCAAGACGCTGTAGATAAGCACGAAGTTGACCTTCACATCATTGGTGGGGACTTGTTTGACCGAGTCCCTTCCATGGATGAACTTACTTTATATTTTGACTTTGTTAAAAATACAAAAGTAAAAACGATTATCTATGACGGCAACCATGAAGCCACTAGAAAAAATAATACTTTCTTTGATAATTTAAAGAGAGTAACAAATGAATTGAATCCTCTAGTGACAGTAATAACTGAAACTTATTATGAGGATGATTGGTGTATTCTACCATATGCAGACTTGCATAGAAAGAAAAGTATAGAAAGTTTAGACGCAGCTGTTGTCTTTACTCATGTGAGGGGTGAGATACCGCCTCATGTTATACCTGAAGTAGATTTAGAAAGATTTGATAAGTTTGATGTCGTATTTGCTGGAGACTTACATGCTCACGAGAATACTCAACGAAATATTGTGTACCCAGGCAGTCCAATGACAACATCTTTTCATCGTAATGAAGTCCAAACGGGGTATCTAATTATCAATCCCGATGTACATTGGGAGTGGACATGGCATCAATTTGATTTACCACAATTAATCAGAAAGACTGTCACCAATCCAGATGATATGATACCAACAGACTTTCATCATACAATCTATGAACTAGAAGGAGATGTACAAGATTTGGCGCAAGTCAAAAACTCCGATCTACTTGATAAGAAAGTAGTCAGACGAGAGACAGAGGCAACTCTATCGTTAACAAACGAGATGTCTATATCTGACGAACTTAGTATATATCTGAAAGAGATTCTATCTCTTGACGATGCGAAAACAAGAAAATTAATGGGAGTGTTTAATGATTATTCTACAAAAACTGAAATGGGATAATTGCTTCTCTTACGGGGCAAACAATGAGCTGGATCTATCATCAGATACACTCACACAATTAGTTGGTACAAACGGTGTAGGTAAATCATCTATACCCTTGATACTAGAAGAAATACTATTCAACAAGAATAGTAAGAATGTTAAAAAGGCGGATATAGCAAATAGATATGTTAACAAAGGATATGATATTAGTCTCGACTTTAGTGTTGATAGTGATATATACAACATTACTGTTATACGGCGTTCAACACTCAAATGTAAGCTAACTAAAAACGGCGAAGATATAAGTTCACACACAGCTTCGAATACCTACAAAACTTTAGGGGAGATTCTTGGCATTGACTTTAAGACCTTTTCGCAATTAGTTTATCAGAACACCAATGCGTCTTTGCAGTTCCTAACTGCGACAGATACAAACAGGAAAAAGTTCCTAATTGACCTATTGAAACTAGACGAATATGTTTCTTTCTTTGAGACATTCAAAGAAGCAGTAAGGGTAAATTCTACGGAAGTTACAACTATCAATGCGAAAATATCAACTATTGCAAAATGGTTGGAAGACAATTTTCTCGAAGATAGTTCCATACTTCCAAAAATGGATTTACCATTTTACTCGGAAGATGATGAGAAATCTTTGCGTTCACTATTAATAGAACTCGAAAATATCTCCGAAAAGAATAAAAAGATAAATACTAATAATCAACTTAAACATCAGTTAAATGATATAGATTTACATGAGTACAAAAGAAGGTTGGCAAAATACCCAGAGGAAGTAGATACTAAAGTACAAATCTCTGCTGTAGCAACCTGGAAGTCTGAAATGATACATGAGGAAAAAATGCTTAAGAAGTATAATGACCTTATGCAACTAGAAGATATGCAGTGTCCGACTTGTGAACAAGAAGTTGATACAATGTTTGTCGAGAGTATGATAAAAGAACATACTCAAAGAATAGAGCAGTGTGATAAATTTACGCAGGATGCTGCGAAAAAGCTCACAAGATTGGAGGAAAACAATGCGATCCATAGGACAGCACAAAGAGAAATCGAAAATTGGGAGGACCTCTACAGGTCTATTGACCACGACCTCACAACAAACGTCCTTGATGAAGCAGACTTACAAGACCAAGTTACTGAACTTCGTAAAACGATTACCAGTGCTAAATCTGCTCTTCAAGAAGTAATAGAAGAAAATGAAAAAAGAGAACGACATAACACCAGAATTGGAATTATACTCGAACAGACTAGCGAATTTCAAAGTCAACTTGATCAGCTTGAATCTGAACTATCAGATAAAGAAGAACACTTGGCGGCACTTGAAACGCTTAAGAAAGCATTTTCTACCAACGGATTACTGGCATACAAGATAGAAAGTCTTGTCAAAGAGTTAGAAGTAATGACTAATGACTACTTGGCAGAGTTTTCTGACGGTAGGTTTAGTATCAACTTTGTCGTAACCAACGACAAACTTAATGTCGAAGTTTCTGACAATGGAAATATAATCGACATACTTGCTCTTTCTAGTGGGGAACTAGCGAGAGTAAATATTGCGACATTAGTTGCAATACGAAAACTGATGACATCTATTAGTAGAAGTCAAATTAATGTATTGTTCCTCGATGAAGTTAATCAGGCTTTAGACGAACAAGGTAAAGAAAAGGTAGTAGAAGTTCTACTGAAAGAAGAAAGACTAAATACATATTTAGTATCTCACGGTTGGACACATCCACTACTAGAAAAAATAGAAATAGTAAAAGAGGATAATATATCATGTTTAGATTCATAACTAAATGGTGGAATATACTTATCGGCAAAGATAAGAACTGGGATGGCGAAGTAGACATCAAAGATAAAATGATTGACGCCAAGCAGAAAAGCATGGAGAAGTAAATGAAAGGGTACATATTCACAATTTGTTTGTTTATGACAGCAACAATAGCATACACATACCAAAACCTAGAGTACAGAGGTGTTCCTCGCGTACATGGTTGTACTGGCGAGTGTTATGCTGAGTATGTCCGTATAAATGGTACACCTGCAGAAATTGAAAGAAAGAAACAAGCATTAGCACAAGCTGACGAGTTCAGTACTATTAGAAGCCTATGGGCTGGATGTGCTGCCTGCCATGGTGCAGACGGTGGCGGTGGTGTAGGGCCGATGCTTGCTGGTCAAAGTGCAGATGATATTATTAGTAAGTTGACAATCTATAAAAACAGAGGACAGATTGGCGCACAGTCTGCTCTTATGTGGGGTCAAGCAGGTATGCTGACTGAAGATGAGATATCAACTATTGGCAAGTTCATAGAAGGAGGTATGCCAAAATGAAAATAGAAATTTACAGTATTCCTAATTGTCCATATTGTTCTAAAGCAAAAATGCTATCAGAACAGAAAGGGCATGAAACAATATACAAGATGATGGGAGTAGAGTTTGTAGCAAGTGATGTTATGAAACTATTTCCAGGAGCGCGCACCTTCCCACAAATAGTGGTAGATGGTGAAAAGATTGGAGGTTATACAGAACTGGAGAAGTTGATTGGTTAATTCTAGACGCAAGGGACATGACGCAGAACTTAAAGCTGCAGCTATGATGAAAAGAATTACTGGTCATAACTTTATACAGACACCTGGCAGTGGTTCAGGTAAAATCAAAGGCGACTTATATGTAGAGCATAAACATAATTTATTCTGCATAGAGATAAAGCATTACAAAGATATGGCATTTAATCACAAAATCTTTACTCAAAAGAGTAATGTATTTGTTAAGTGGTGGTCAAAACTTTGTAAACAAGCTGAACAGATGAATCAAGAACCACTGTTAATCTTCAAAGAAAACCACTCGCAATGGTATGTGGCAACGACAAGAAAGCCACTCTACAAAAAACATATGTACATAAATTGGCTAGGGTGTTATGTCACCTTTGCTGAACAATTTTTAGAAACACAAGAGGTAAAATTTACAAATGGCGATACAATTTACGAGCCATGGAAAGCCGATCCCGAATGGGAACTTATTGATTGTTGATGGACTCAATCTGGCTTTTCGATGGAAACATCAAGGACGCAACGACTTCGAACATGATTATATTCGAACAGTTCAATCCTTGGCAAAGTCCTATAACTGTGGAGAGATAGTCGTCTTAGGCGATGGCGGTAGTAACTATCGTAAAGAAATCTATCCAGAGTACAAAGCAAATCGTAAGGAACGATATGCAGAACAAACTCCTGAAGAAGCAAAAGAATTCGAAATGTTTCTTGCGGAGTTCCAAACCACTATGAGTGCGCTAAAGCGTAAGGGATATCTTACACTTAAGTATGCAGGCGTAGAGGCTGATGATATAGCTGCTCTTATCTGTCAAAACAGAGAAGAGTTAGGTCTCGATGAGATTTGGTTGATATCATCAGATAAAGACTGGGATTTACTAGTTGACCCAAAAATTAGTCGTTTTTCGACTGTAACTAGAAAAGAAACAACAGTACATAACTGGGATGAACATTATGACTTTGACCCAAGTTATTTCTTGACTTACAAATGTTTGACAGGAGATAAGGGCGATAATGTTCCTGGAGTTGACGGAGTCGGGCCAAAGCGTGCCACTCAGTTGATTGAACAGTACGGGGATGTATTTGATATTATGGCGAGTTTGCCTATCGATGGAAGATACAAATTCATTCAGAACTTAAACGAGTTCGGAAGTGATGGATTGGAAATCGGGGTAAAACTCATGGATTTAACTTATGATGTCGAAGGCGCAGTACTTGGACACGGACAAGAAATTATAGGATTGGTGGAAAATTATGTCAGTGAAGATAGATTATAGTAGAGATAGTCTTTTAGATGAGTTTGCTCATGCAACGCTAAAAGATAGATATATGATACCTGGTGAGACTTCACCACAGGAAGCTTTTGCTCGTGCAGCCGAGTGCTTTGCAGATGATGAAGACCATGCACAAAGGTTATATGACTATGTCAGTAACCTATGGTTTATGTTTGCAACTCCTGTGTTATCAAACGGTGGTACTCGTAGAGGACTACCTATTAGCTGTTTCTTAAATTATGTTGATGATAGTAGAGAGGGTATTACTGACCACTTTACAGAAAATGCTTTCTTATCATCATTCGGTGGTGGTATCGGTGGTACTTGGAGTGATGTTCGTTCGTCAGGAACTAAAACATCTAAAGGCTCAGAGTCTACTGGTGTCATACCATTTGTAAAAGTTGTAGATGCTGAAATGTTAGCATTTAGTCAGGGTGTGACAAGAAGGGGTTCATACGCTGGTTATCTACACATCTCCCACCCCGAAGTAGAGGAGTTCTTAGATGTACGGAAGCCTACTGGTGGGGACACTAATCGGAAGTGCCTTAACTTACACCACGGCGTGGTGGTTAGTGATGATTTTATGGAACTTATCCATAACGCCACAAGAGTTCCTGATTATGACGACAGCTGGCCTCTTATTGATCCTCATAGCAAAATGGTTGTTAAAACTGTTAGTGCTAGGGCTCTTTGGGTTAAAATTCTACAGAACAGAATGGAAACAGGAGAACCCTACCTTATGTTCGAGGACGCAGTCAATGCAGAGCTACCAGACTTTCAGAAGCGAAAGGGACTAAAGGTGCATCACAGTAACTTGTGTAGTGAAATTACACTAGCTACTGACGAGGAAAGGACTGCGGTTTGTTGTCTATCCTCCGTAAATTTAGAATATTATGACGAGTGGAAAAACCACGGGTCATTTGTACCTGACTTGATTAGAATGTTGGATAATGTATTAACTTACTTTATTGAGCATGCCCCTAATCAGTTAGAAAAAGCAAAGTTCAGTGCGTATAGGGAGAGAAGTATTGGACTTGGAGCAATGGGTTTTCATGCCTATTTGCAAAGAAACAATATACCATTTGAGAGTGGTATAGCGGGCGGTGTGAATAGTGAGATATTCAAACATATCAAAACTCATGCCGACCAAACAACTAGAGAACTAGCGATAGAAAGAGGCGCTTGTCCAGATGATGACACAGCTTCAGTGAGAAATGCTCACTTGTTAGCTATAGCTCCTAACGCAAGTTCTAGTATATTATGTGGTAACACTTCTCCGAGTATTGAACCTTTTAGAGCAAATGCTTATACTCAAAAAACAAAAACAGGGAGTAATCTAATAAAGAATAAATACCTTGACATTATCCTTCGAGACAAAGCTAACAGCGAGGATGAGTATGCAGAATACTGGAGAAGTATAGTTGCCAACAAAGGCAGTGTACAACACTTAGACTTAGAAGATTGGGTGAAAGATGTTTTCAAAACAGCAGTAGAAATCAATCAGTCGTGGGTTATAGAACACGCCTCTGTACGACAAGAATATATTTGTCAATCACAAAGTGTAAATCTTTTCTTCCCACCAGATGTGAATAAAGGAGACTTACACAATGTCCATATGTTAGCATGGGCGAAAAATTTAAAAACACTTTACTATCTGAGAAGTGAAGCTATCAGTAGAGCTGATAATGTAACTAATCAGGCTAAAAGAGAGATAATCTTTGAACAACAAGATTGTCTAAGTTGCGAGGGATAAATGAGCAAACTATTAGAAGAACGAAATTATTACAAACCGTTTGACTACGGGTGGGCGTTTGAAGCCTACAAAAAGCAACAACAGATGCATTGGATGCCTGAAGAAGTAACTATGGCAGATGATATTAAAGACTATAATCAAAATCTTAGTGCTGACAACAGAATGTTAGTAGATAATATATTTAGATTTTTTACACAAGCAGATGTCGATGTCTGCTGTGGATATGCTAAACACTATCTGCCTACTTTCAAAGCGCCAGAAGTAAGAATGATGTTAGTATCGTTTGCAGCTATGGAAGCAGTGCATCAAGATGCATACTCATCTTTGTTAGAAACATTAGGCAAGTCCGAAGATATCTACAAAGAGTTTATGGATATACAAGAGATGGTAGAAAAGCATGAGTACTTATCTGACTTCAGTATGAATACTCCACATGATATTGCTAAAACAATGGCAGTATATAGTGGGTTTACAGAAGGAGTACAATTATTCTCATCATTCGCTATACTATTGAACTATCCAAGACATAACCTAATGAAAGGAATGGGGCAGATTGTAACATGGAGTATTCGTGATGAAACTTTACATGTAGAATCCGTTTCAAGACTTTTTAGAGAGTTTATTTCCGAAAATCCAGAGATATGGACAGATAAACTGAAATATGAGATATATTGCGCAGCGGAACGCGTTGTTGAATTAGAAGATAAATTTATTGATGTTTGTTTTGATAAAGCAGACATTCCTGATTTAACAGCAAAAGAAGTGAAAGAGTATATCAGATATATTGCAGATAGAAGATTACTAGGGCTAGGAATGAAAGCAATATTCCATAGTACTGAGAATCCTTTACCTTGGATTGATATGCAGATAAACGCAGTTGAGCATACCAACTTTTTTGAAAACCGTGCTACTGAGTATGCTAAGGCTAGTACACAAGGCAATTGGCAGGACATATTTAAATGAGTACAATTACAATTGATGGTATCGAACATGATTCTGAAGGATTTGACAAGAATCAAAAAGCATTACATCATGCTATAAATTACTGTGATGTAAAATTAGCAGAACTTGATAATGAGAGAGCTGCTTTACAAACTGCAAGACAGGCTTATGTCAATGATTTAGGAAACAGTTTAAAGGACGAGTAATGGTTATTTACATTGGTTACGATTCAGAACAACCCGAGGCATACGAAGTATGTAGGGAAAGTATCTTACGATACAATCGTAGCCATACCATTACACCTTTGATACTTAACGACTTAAAAGATGAGGGATTATACTGGAGACCGTTTCAAAATGAAAGTACAGAATTTGCTTTCACTCGGTTTCTAGTTCCACATCTTTCTATGTTTTCAGGTTTTGCACTTTTCTGTGATAGTGATTTCATGTGGAAGTGCGACCCTGCAGAACTATTCAATTACGCAAAATGCGGTAAGTCCGTATACTGCGTTCAACACCCCGCCTTTCTATCTCCAACAACTAAGATGAATGATAAACCAAATCTATCTTATCCAAAGAAATACTGGTCATCACTTATGTTATTTGATAATGGTAGGTGCAGACAACTTACCAAAGAGTATGTAAACCAAGCCCCAGCGGGTGCTTTACATGAAATGGATTGGGCGGACACTATCGGTAGTTTACCTGCGGAATACAACGCCATGGTAAATTACTATGAATTCCCACAACCAAAAGCGGTACATTTCACAGACGGTGGACCGTGGCACGATATACACGATAACCTAGGATACTCTAACGAATGGAAGAAACTTTACGCAACCTTACAGACAACAAATCAATAATACTTGTCGGCAACTCTGTCGAAATATTACAACATCAACTTGCTGACTACATCGAGAGTTTCGATACAGTAGTGCGATTTGGAAATGGTATACCTGATTCTACTAATTGGGATAGCATTGGTAAGCGTACGGACATTTGGGTTACAGGGTATTTGAGATATATAAAAAGAAAACACTTCCCGAAAGATTGCGCAGTCTTGTTCAATCGTTCTCGAGTGCACCTTGGCGATGATGTCGATTCAAGACATCAAATAGATTTTGAATATGTAAATATGTTTTCGGACAAAGAGCTTATGTCGATATTCAAATTATGTGGATCGGAGATAGGTGAAGCTGTTGGCGCAAGGCCATCGGCAGGTTTCATTGCAATACAATATTTTTTACAGAAAACAAAATTTTCTTCTCTTACATTGGTAGGGTTTGACTTTTTCTCGAAAGCACTTCCAATTGTTGCTGGAGCGAACAATCCTTATAGTTGGCACATACCTTTAAGTACAATAACAAGCAATCCCCATTCCCCGAAGGAAAAGGAGATTGTAGTTGATTTGCATGAGAGGGGTATAATTGATTGGAAAATTTTGACCGATTTAGATGAGGGTTACTTAAACCTTTCCTAAGTAGAAACCTCTTTCTACTAACTTTCCTGCTGTTGATTTTTGTTTCGCTGTCTTAGTGAGCAATACATCATTTAATCTAGCATTTCTAAAATTCATAGGAATCTTATCTATCAATGAGGAGTATAAATCCCATGGCACAGCTAGTTGTAATCCTGTTTGTAAGTATATGTATTGTAGTGCCAAGTGTTGATGTTGCACATCTATACTCCATGACTTTCTTAACATTACATTATAATCCAATAATTCTTTTGCTCCTACTGCATCTAGTTCGATAAGTACATCTACCTTTCCATTTACATACAAAGGTGACCATGAGTGCTTGTAGAAAGTAAGTGCTTCAAAGAAAGCCAAGTCATTTGTTGCTAAAATCTTAGTATCTATACGAGGGCGTCTACCTTGATTTGGTGGTAGCTTTTGGTCAATAAAGAATAAGTCTTTATCATGAAACTCGCATAGTTTGTCATAGTTTAGTATGACCATTGTTTTATCTACTAGTGGTATTCTTTGATGTGTTTGGGTTGCTATGTTCAATATTCCATAGTAGTTCTTCAAATGACTTTTATCGAATACTAAGTCTCTACTCAAAAAGGATAGTGAACTTTTGAAAAACTCTGGTGGTGGTATATCTCCCTCGTCTATCGGTCTATTGAAGATTCTATTACCATACCATACGACCATTCTCTTTGCAAGTCCACCTTTATCTTTCCAGTGGTCTTTTAGGTAGAATGTCATTCTCGAGATGTGTTCTGACCTCCACCAAGATTCGTAGATTTTAATGTTATCAAAGTTGTTTATCATCCATTCGACTTCTTTATCAACCCAATCTTCTTTATGTATAAATAAGTGTAAGCGAAACCCCGACTTATCAAGTAGGGAAGCTAAGGTGAAAAATGTCCAATCTTTCTTATATGTTGTTACTAATTCTATCATCCGTCTATTACCTTCATGTCCCAAAAGTTATTTAGGAACATTTCCATTCTTGTCTCTGCATCTTCATCAAAATTGAAGATAATGCCTGAGTTCCTTGCTGAAAATATTTTCATCAGCGATTCTTTTGCATTTGTATTTGCGATTGCAAAATAAATGCTTTCATAAGTCAAGAGAGCCTTCTCTCTATCCTCTTTCGTATGTGATACCATACTTAAATTTTTGTCTAACATCAGTGCCATCATTCCCATTTCACTGTTTGGCATAGTGGCACAATGAGTACAGTTTGCAAGAAGTTCAAAACCTCCTTCTTTTGGGTCGAGTACATTCTCATCTCCAAAATCTTTTTTCATCTTTGCTACCCATATCTTCTGAGTAATAGGATGAGGCTTGATTACAAATCCATCTTCGATTGCTCGTTTTACTCTCCCCCAATGTACACACTTACCTTTGGAAAGTAAGTTACTGCCAGGTAAAAATATTACTTTATCATAATACTTTTGGTTTCCTGTTAGAGTATACTTGTTATGAAAGTTGTTTACAATTTTGTTACATCTATCATAATCTATCTGTACATCTGGATTATTAACAATCTTCAGCATCAATCTATCATTTATTTTGACACTTGGTACTTTGACTAATATACCGTTACCTAAAAAATCTGTATACAACCATTTATGAACAGTATTTAGTGCATTAGTATTAAACCAAATATCATACTGAAAAGGAGAGCCACGATATTTTTTAGGTATAACTCTTTCCTTAAATGCCTCTAATCCTTCTAAGTCACTTGTTGGTCTATAACAAGACCCTGACTTCATAAAATGAGTTGGTATATCTCCTAACGATTCATTTATTGATAACGCTTCTAATTTACCCTTTGGTTTCACTGCCATTCTTTAGCTCAAATATTTGTTGTTCTAAGTTTCTCATTCGTTTTTCTTGATGTTCGATACTGTCGTACAGCGCGTGCATCATACTCTCCATCTTACGATTCAAGTATCCAGGTGTTATCTCTGTGTCGGTATTAAATCCGCCTTTTGGTTTTTCCATTCTAGTTGCTTTCACTCCATTTTGAGCCATCCCAGAAGGAATATCCGTAGTCGTCAAGGCTTGATACCTCTGTGTCAAACAGAGTGCCCGCCTGAGAGGCTGTTGTTCTTTCATATACAACTGTATTGGTTAGGAATACAGTTGTGGTTAAGTGGTCGGTCGTGACCGTGGTATCAGTAGTTCTAGTTGTAGTAAATGTTGTAGTTGTACTTCTATCTGTACCAAATGTTGTTGTTTTACTTGTCTCAAAGGTTGTAGTAGTACTAAATGTAGTTGTTCTTGAAGTCTCAGTGCTTCTTGAAGATGCTGTACTTCTGCTTGATGCAGTTACATTATCAGTTTCAAAGGTTGTAGTTGTAGACTTACTTGTACCTGTACTTCTAGTAGTTTCCGTTCCTTGTGAAGTAGCAAATGTTGTAGTAGTAGCTTTACTTGTTTCAGTAGCTCTACTTGAACCTGTACCTCTATCTGTTAGGAAGGTTGAAGTAGTTTCTCTACTTGATGCGGTACTTCTGCTAGAAGCTGTTGAAGTATTTGTATTAAATGTTGTTGTCGTATCTCTACTTGATGCAGTGCCTCTTTGAGTAGCAGTTGACTGAGTAGTATTAAATACTGTGCTTGTAGTTTTACTTGTACCTGTGCTTCTTGTTGTAACTGTTCCCTGTGAAGTTGCGAATGTAGTTGTTGTTTCTCTACTTGACGCAGTACTCTTACTTGTTGCTGTTGATTGTGTAGTATTAAATACTGTAGTTGTATCTCTGCTAGATGCTGTACTCTTACTTGTGGCAGTTGCCTGTGTAGTATTAAATGTAGTTGTTGTATCTCTACTTGATGCTGTACTTCTAGTAGTTTGTGTAGCTTGTGCTGTGTTAAATACTGTTGATGTATCTCTAGCAGATGCGGTAGCTCTACTTGTAATTGTTCCCTGTGAAGTAGCAAATGTCGTTGTTGTATCTCTACTTGTACCTGTTACTCTTGAACTTGTTCTACTTGTAGTGTATGCTGTCTCATAACTTGTTGACTGTGAAGTATTATCTACATACGCTGTTGATGTAGTAAATGTTGTAGTTCTTGTAGTAGACTGCGTAGTGTTTGTATTTCTTGCTGTATTTGTTAAGAAAGATGTATTATCTGTATACGCTGTTGATGTAGTAAATGTTGTAGTTCTTGTAGTAGACTGTGTAGTGTTTGTATTTCGCGCAGTATTAGACAGTCTTACAGTATTGTAAGTTGTACTCTGTGAAGTATTAGTTGACTGCGTAGTATTTGTTGACTGTGTAGTATTTGTACTTCTTGCTGTGTTTGACAATCTAACTGTGTTGTAACTTGTTGACTGCGATGTATTTGTAGACTGTGAAGTGTTTGTAGTCTGAGAAGTATTAGTACTTCTAGAAGTATTCGATAGTCTAACTGTGTTATAAGAAGTTGACTGTGCAGTATTAGTAGTTTGTGATGTATTCGTAGACTGTGCAGTATTTGTACTTCTTGCTGTATTCGATAGTCTTACTGTATTGTAACTTGTTGATTGCGCAGTGTTTGTAGACTGTGTAGTATTTGTGCTTTGTGCTGTATTTGTACTTCTTGAAGTATTTGACAGTCTTACAGTATTGTAACTTGTGCTTTGCGCTGTATTCGTGCTTCTAGCAGTGTTAGATAATCTAACTGTATTGTAACTTGTACTCTGACTTGTGTTTGTATTTCTTGCTGTATTTGATAGTCTTACTGTATTGTATGAAGTAGATTGCGATGTATTCGTATTTCTAGATGTGTTAGACAATCTTGTAGTATTGTAAGAAGTAGATTGTGTTGTGTTTGTATTTCTACTTGTATTTGTTGACTGCGTAGTATTTGTATTCCTAGATGTACCGAATGATGTATTATCGACATACGCTGTATCTCTAGCAGTATTTGTATTTCTAGATGTACCGAATGATGTATTATCTACATATGCTGTAGTTCTTGCTGTGTTTGTACTATTGGTAAATGAAGTAGCATTTGTAAATGATGTGCCTCTACTTGTATTGTTTGTAAATCCTGTTGCGTTTGTGAAAGAAGTTGCAAATGAAGTTGAGTTAGTAAATCCTGTTGCATTTGTAAATCCAGTACTTCTAGTGGTACTTTCTGATACTGTTGTATTGTATGATTCTTCTCCATCGTCTGTTTCATATTCATATACAGTAGTATAAGTTGTGTTCCTAGAAGTATTTGTATTCCTAGATGTGTTCGTATTCCTAGATGTGTTTCTAGAAGTGTTCGTATTTCTAGCGGTATTTGTAGCAAATGATGTATTTCTAGAAGTGTTAGTATTTCTAGAAGTATTAGTATTATTTGTAAATCCAGTACTTCTACTTGTATTTGTAGCCTGTGTAGTATTATAAGCAGTAGAGTTAGTAAACCCTGTTGACCTACTTGTATTTGTAGCCTGTGTAGTAGTATATGCAGTTGAAGTTGCGAATGTTGTATTATCTGCATAAGCTGTTGTTGTTGCAAATGTAGTGTTTCTCGCTGTTGCAAAACTGGTATTATCTGTATACGCTGTCGCTGTTGTAAATGTTGTTGTTCTACTCGTAGCAAAGCTAGTATTATCTTGATACGCTGTTGCTGTTGTAAATGTTGTTGTTCTTGTAGTTGCGAAACTTGTATTATCTTGATATGCTGTTGTAGTAGCAAATGTCGTTGTTCTTGAAGTCGCGAAGCTAGTATTGTCTTGGTACGCTGTTGTTGTTGCAAATGTAGTTGTTGTTGCGAATGTAGTATTCGTAGCAAATGTAGTTGTTCTTGTAGTTGCAAAACTTGTGTTATCTTGATATGCTGTTGTAGTCGTAAATGTAGTGGTAGTAGCAAATGTTGTTGTAGTACCATATGTTGTAACTCTACTTGTTGCAAAGCTAGTATTATCTTGATATGCTGTTGTAGTTGTAAATACAGTTGCAGTACCAAATGTAGTAGTAGTTGTAAATGTTGTTGTCCTACTTGTAGCAAAACTTGTATTGTCTTCGTATGCAGTCGTTGTTGCAAATGTTGTTGTTGTTGCGAATGTTGTGTTCGTTGCAAATGTAGTTGTTCTACTTGTAGCAAAACTTGTATTGTCTTCGTATGCTGTTGATGTAGTAAATGTAGTATTGAAACTTGTTGACTGTGAAGTATTAGTATCTCTAGCAGTATTTGTAGATTGTGTTGTATTGTCTATGTATGCAGTACTTGTTGTAAATGTAGTATTGAAACTTGTTGACTGCGAGGTATTAGTATCTCTAGCAGTGTTTGTCGCAAAAGAGGTATTCCTACTAGTACTTATCACTGTGTCATATGAAGTAGTGTAAGTCGTTGTAGTGTTATACGCAGTTGTTGTAGTTTTACTTGTAGCAAATACTGTTGTTGTTGCAAATGCAGTTGTAGTTGTAAATGCAGTTTCTGTACTTTGGCTAGTATTAAATGTAGTTGTTGTATTGAACGCAGTCGTTGTTGTATATGCAGTCGTTGTACTTTGTGTAGTATTAAATGTCGTAGTTGTATTAAATGTTGTAGTAGTAGTAAACGCTGTAGTAGTTGACTGTGATGTATTAAAAGTTGTTGTCGTGTTAAAGGTCGTAGTCGTTGTAAACGCTGTAGTTGTCGCCTGAGTAGTATTAAATGTAGTTGTCGTAGTAAATGCAGTTGTTGTATTAAATGCAGTTGTAGTACCTTGCGATGTATTGAAAGTTGTAGTTGTATTAAAAGTTGTAGTTGTAGTATACGCTGTTGTGGTACTTTGTGTTGTGTTAAATGTAGTAGTAGTTGTA
>Ga0163111_10001270_pt1 | contig 15458 bp, 6 predicted proteins | sample CRUFie1St18metaG_FD_109645 | JGI IMG/M metagenome (GOLD analysis project Ga0163111, IMG submission 109645) | Marine microbial communities from the Costa Rica Dome - CRUD Field 142mm St18 metaG | ecosystem: Environmental > Aquatic > Marine > Oceanic > Photic zone | place: Costa Rica: the Eastern...
AAAAAAGTGAACACAAAAAACCCTAAACACTCTCAGACAAAAAAAAATTCAAAAAAAAAACAAAAAAAAATCCATCACAAAAAAAGCGCTGCTTTGTGTTGTGTGCTTGTCGAGAGCGCGCTCGCACACCTTCGCTCTCTTTCACCGTCGCGCGGCGTCGTTTGGGCAGCGCGTCCTCCGGGTGCACCTTTAGTCCGTCCTCGGCGTCTTCGTTTTTGACTTTCGTCGTCGCGAAAAAAGAAGCGAGAGAAAGAGATGGGCGGCAATGGCGGTTTCTATAAAGGCGGGAAAGGCCCCACGAAAAGGAGTTTCGCATCGTCGTCGTCGGTGGGGACGACGAAAACGCCTTTGGAGATCGCTCGCGAGGAAGACGCGTTGGAGGCGGAGTTGGGGTACCACGTGCCGCCGGCGGACGAAGGGGAGGAGCAAAAGTTGGGGTGGTTGGTGAACGCCAGCGCGGTGCGTCGTCGTCGTCTCTTTTTGCGCGCTCGAACTTTGGCATCATCATCGCGCGAGCGAGAGACACGGGATTGGAAAAATTCAAAAATCATATCGATCTCTCCGCGCGCGCGCGACGTCGTTTCTCTCTCTCTCTCTCTCCTCGTTCTCCGAGACCCTCGAAGACGACGTTCGCTGACGAAACCCGTGCGTTCTCTCTCTCTCCATCTCTCTAATTTCGCGCGACGATCCGAAACAGACGACCGTGGAGTGCAAACAATCGCAAAAGCCACACGCAGCGGTGAACCTGTACTTCTCCTGCCAAGACGGTTCGGTGTTTAAAGTGCAAAAAAAATACGCGCCGTATTTCATGCTGGCCACCTCACCTGGGAGCGAACACGAGGTGGAAGCGTACGTGCGACGGAAACACAAAGAACACGTGAAAGACGTGGAGTTAGTGGACAAGGAAGATTTGGATTTGAAAAATCATCTGAGCGGGTTGAAACAGACGTATTTGAAGATTTCGTTTTACACGCAAAGCGGAATGTACGAGTGTCGAAGAGAGTTGATGCCAATCGTGGAAAAGAACAAGGCGAAATCGAACGCGTCGATGGCGTATCAGGCGTTGCACGAGCAAGATACGATGAATGCGCACGAGAATGGTGGAAATGGTGCGGTGCAAACAGACGCGAGAGGGCGAAGGGTGGTTGAAAATTCGAGAAAGAAGTCGTTTACGGATTACGAAGATGCGATGTTGGATATCAGAGAATACGACGTGCCGTTTCACATGAGGTATATGATTGATTCGGAGGTGAGATGTGGACATTGGTACGACGTTAAAATTGAAATTGGCGATGGGGATGTGATTATTACTCACAGACCGGATTTGAAGAGAAGAGCGGAAGTGAGAGTGTGCGCGTTTGATATCGAGACAACGAAATTGCCTTTGAAGTTTCCCGACGCCGAACAAGATCAAGTGTTTATGATTTCATACATGTTGGACGGTCAGGGGTATTTGATCATCAATCGCGAAGTTGTCAGCGAAGATTGCGACGATTTTGAATATAACCCGAAACCTGAATATCCTGGGCCGTTTTACGTTTGGAACGAGCCAGACGAGAAGGCGCTTTTGCGCAGATGGTTCGACCACATGCGCGATGCACAACCGAACGTGTACGTGACGTATAACGGCGACTATTTCGATTTCCCTTTCATTGAAACTAGAGCGAAGAAACACGGGATGTCCATGTACCGGGAGATTGGCTTTCGAGGGTCAGATTCCGGGGAAACGAGGTCAAAGTTTGCCTTGCATTTGGACGCCTTTTACTGGGTGAAGAGAGATTCGTACTTACCAGCAGGGTCGCATGGTTTAAAAGCAGTCACGAGGAAGTTGTTGAAATTTAATCCGATCGAAGTCGATGCGGAAGATATGCTTCCATTTGCCCGTTCACAACCGCAAACTATGGCGGCATATTCGGTATCCGATGCCGTCTCGACGTATTATTTATACATGAAGTACGTCCATCCTTTCATCTTTTCGTTGGCGACAATCATTCCGCTTACGCCCGATGAAGTTTTACGAAAAGGGTCTGGGACGTTGTGCGAGTCGTTGCTCATGGTCGAGGCGTATCGAGGAAACATCGTGTGTCCAAACAAACAAAGAGGCGCGGGCGAGCAGCATTTCAACGGCCATCCGTTGGAAAGCGAGACGTACATTGGAGGCCACGTTGAGTGCTTGCAATCTGGCGTGTTTCGCTCGGACATTCCGGTCAAATTCAAGCTCGAACCGAAAGGGTACCAAAAACTCATCGATGCGGTCGACGACGATTTGAGATACGCGTTGAAGCACGAAGGTAAAGGCGCGACAGAATTTGATGTCGAAAACTACCAAGAGATTAGAGAAGGCATCGTGAAGAAGCTGGAAGAATTGCGAGATAACCCGAACTGCGAGGTGAATCCGCTGATTTATCACTTGGACGTCGCGGCGATGTACCCTAACATCATCTTAACCAATCGATTACAACCGATGGCAAATGTTAACGAAGATATTTGCGCGTCATGCGATTTCAACCGTCCAGGTAAAACGTGCTTGAGAGAAATGGAATGGACATGGAGGGGCGAACACTACGCCGCGACGAGCTCAGACTACGCGCAAATCAAAGCGCAGTTGCAAATCGAAAGGTTCCCGCCGCTGATTCCGGGAGAACCGAAACGTTTTTGGAAGGATTTGAGCAGACAAGAACAAGAAACGGCAAAGAAGACGCGCTTGAAGATGTACTCGCAAAAAGTATACCGAAAAATCATGGAAAAACCTGTCGTACAAACGAGAAAGAGTTCGATTTGCATGAAAGAGAACAGTTTTTACATTGATACCGTGCGAACGTTTCGTGATCGGAGGTACGAGTATAAAGGGTTAAATAAAGAGTGGAAAGGAAAATTGGCCGCGGCGAAACAGGAAGGTAACCCACTCGAGACGAAAGAAGCGGCCGATATGGTGACCTTGTACGATTCCTTGCAGCTCGCGCACAAGTGTATTTTGAACTCGTTTTACGGATACGTCATGAGGAAAGGCGCGAGATGGTACTCCATGGAAATGGCTGGAGTTGTCACGCTCACGGGCGCGCGCATTATTCAAATGGCAAAGCAACTCGTCGATGATATCGGTATGCCTCTTGAGTTGGACACGGACGGTATCTGGTGCTGTCTTCCGGGTACGTTCCCGGAGGAGTACACATTCGAGCCGAAAATAAACGGGTCTGGAAACTTGAAGAAAAAATTAAAGATTAGTTATCCATGCGTTGTTCTCAACCGCATGACCGATTTGCAAACCAGAAACGACCAGTATCAAACTCTCGTCGATCCGGAAAAGCAAATTTACAAGCAATCTTCGGAGATGTCCATCGAGTTTGAAGTCGACGGTCCGTACAGGGCTATGATTTTGCCGGCGTCGAAAGAAGAAGGCGTATTGATCAAGAAGCGTTACGCGGTTTTCAATCACGACGGTTCTTTGGAAGAGTTAAAAGGGTTCGAGTTGAAAAGAAGAGGCGAGTTGAAGTTGATCAAGGTGTTCCAATCCGAATTGTTTGAAGATTCCGGGAGCTCTCCGTTTTTGGAAGGGCAGACGTTGGAGGAGGTGTACAAAAGAGTAGGCACCATTGCCAATCGACTTCTCGATATGCTCGACACGAAAGGACGAGAAATCGACGACGAACAACTCGTCGATTACATTTCGGAATCGAGCGTTATGAGTAAATCTTTGGAAGAGTACGGCGATAGGAAATCTACCTCGACGACGACGGCGAGAAGACTCGGACAGTTTCTCGGCATGGATCTCGTCAAGGATAAAGGTTTGGTGTGCAAGTACATCATCTCGGCAAAACCTCACGGCGCGCCTACTTCGCAAAGAGCTATTCCCGTTTCGATCTTTTCGGCCGAGCCTGCAGTTGCGAGGAAATATTTGCGCGACTGGTTGAAAGATGCGCCTCCAGGCGAAGCTGACAAAATGCCAGATTTGCGCGATATTCTTGATTGGGAATATTACAAAGGTCGTCTGCGCGGCGCCGTGCAGAAAATTATCTCCCTTCCGGCAGCTTTACAGAACGTCCAGAATCCATGTCCTGGCGTGGTGCACCCGGATTGGTTGAACAAGCGTATCCGCGAACGCAATGATCCTTATCAGCAGAAGAAAATCGATTCCATGATGGGGTTTCGCAAACAGACCAAGGATGAATATCTGGAGCAGTTGAACTTTTCGGAAGACGATGAAGAAGATAACAGAAACGAAGATAATAATGAAGATGACAACGACGAACGCGACATGGAAGATTTTGGTGCGGCGAGAAACACGCCCGGTAAAGTTGGCGGTTCTTTACTCGCGAAAGGTGCGAAAGGAACGCCAAAGTGTCGTGTTTTCCAGAGACAACGGGACACTGGACACCACCCCGGCGGGCCAAGAACGCCTCCGATCGGTAAAATGAATTTGCCGGCTCCAGATCCGAATGTCGATTACGCGTCGTGGCTCGAGCACGCCACGAAAGGATGGCGCATCAAGCGTAAAGAGAAGCGTGAGCGAAAACAGCAAGATGATCTCGAAGACCAACGTCGGGAACGCGAGGGCCTTCCGCGCCAAAAGCGCCGTCATAGCGCAAACGACGACAGTTTCATTGGTCAAATGGACTTGTTCCTCGAGAACGTCGACGAATCTTTAGCCACTTCTCCGTGGCAGATTGTGTCCATAGACGACTATTCGCGAGGTAATGCGTCTTCCTCCTTGGAGGAAGGCGGTGCCGAAGGTGAACCTCCAGCGGGCGTTTTCCGCGTCTGGGTTGTCGCTGATGGTACCATGCGTTCAGTTTTGCTCTCTGCGCCAAGAAAAGTGTACGTCGCCACGCGATACCCCGATCGCGAAGGCGATAAAGGGTTAAATGGGAAAAAGCGCGTGAACGTTGCGTTACCTCGAGCGCAAAATACGAATAATTTCATGTCCGCTGACGGCACGAGTGCGTTGAACGTCTACGAAGTTGAATTCGACGCATCGAAAAAATCTGCGGTTCAGTACGGCAGAGACGTTGCGGCATTGCTTGCAGATCCAAACGTCGTTGGCGTGTACGAACGCGACGTACCGTTAGAAGATTGGTCAATTCAAACCATCGGGTGCGTTGCTAGAGTAAAGAGAGAAGCCGCGAATGAAATATTGGACGACTTGAAGAAGACGCACAAAGAAGGCTTGAAGAAGAAAGTGCAACCAATGTTGAAAGTATGCGCGACAAATTTGGACATGAAAACGACGACAGAAGTAAACTATTTACCGTCTATGATGGACTTTACGAACGAGCGCGCGATTTCATCCGCGGGTTTGTTGCGTCATTGCTCGATTTACCATGCGGCGTTGGACGGTAAAGGCGTCTTCGCCGCACACTTTCCAAAGAGGGGCGGTAAAGGGAAATCGGAAGGTTTGCTCATATTGCTCCAACCTGGAGGACGTGCGGTTCGCGAAGTGGACAGTTACTTCGTTTCGGAGCAGTTTGAAGACGAAAAACGACGCGTCGATGGCAACGACGAAGAAGAGGAAAATGAGGATCGAGATTCTGAAAGTTGCGAATGGAGGGTCGTTTACGCCAGGACGTCCTCGGCGGCGGCGAAAACGCTCAACGATCGACTCGCTGACTTTGCAAACACTTCAAACGGTCCGAGCGTTGTTTTGCTCGAAGCACCACCGGTTGGACACGGTATCTCTGAATTCGACGACGACGACGAGGCTTTCGCTTCCTCCGGTACCGGCATGAACAAGAACGCGAAAGCAGCGAAACGGTTTGAGAAAGTGCTCACTGCTTTGAAATATTCGCCCATTTTGGTCGTTCCATTCAACTCTGGCGATGTCGAGTATCTCGGTGAAAAAGGCATCGCATGGCAACGCGACGCGGCGCAATTAGCAGCTGTACGCCTCGCGCATACCTCTAAACATTTGGAGAAGTCTATCCAAATCTCTCGGTACGCGCACATTCCTCTCTGTAATCTCGATTCAGACTGGTCTACGCATGTTTTGGATACATTTTTCGCGCGACGACTCCGCGATGAACAGCAAGTGCTCTGGTCTGGGAAAAATGGTAAGCCTGACTACGGCGGTGGGTCAATGGACGATCAGTTGAGCTCGACTCTGACTTTAGAATCGATGGAATCGCCGAGGTGCGAGCTTTCAAACTCTGGCGCGTACAGATCTGTCTGTTGCGAGCTGCGCATCCATCATTTGGTGGTGTGCGCCATCGTGAATTCACATATTCTGAACGATCTCGAACAAGGTGCGTTGTTAGGATTCGATGGGGGTAATGCTACCGTAGCCGACCGTGGTGGACACGACGCCTCGAACGCTTTTCGGACGTTGAGGAAGATGGTTGCGGAGATGCTCCGAGACGCATCGGAACGAGGCAACGAAATCGCCGACGCTACTTTGGCACAGCTTCGACGCTGGATATTTTCGTCCAATTCGAGAATGAGAGAACCCGGGCTGCAGCATTTGGTTGAGTTGTGTTCGAGAAAAGTTTTTACGCTACTCATATCGGAACTCAAACGATTGGGTGCGGATGTCGTTTTCGCAGATACGCGACGCATCATCGTGTCGACGAAGAAGAATTCGTTAGCGTCAGCGTCGGCGTTCATCGCGGGTTTGCGTAGCGCGATAGGCACTCGAGAGTTATTCAACTGGCTCGAAATCGAACCCACGAAGGTCTGGCACACGCTCTTATTCAGAGGCCCGCACGATTTTGGGGGTTTGGCCGCAAACGAAAGCGTCCTTCAAATGTTATTCTTAAACAACGGGGTCGAAGATGCGCCAATGGATACGGAAAATGTCCCGACGGATACGCAACTCGACCCAACTGCCGTCGAAGGAGACGGAGCGGCGCTTGAAATGCACTGGAACATCGCCACGTTTCTTCCCGAGGTGTTGAGTGATCACTTCAAAGCGATCATTGGTGAGTTTATCGTCTCCCCTTGGAAACGCGAACGCAAGCTTGCTGCGGATGGTGCAAATGGTAGGTTCGGTGTTGCGAAGGAAGACAAAGACGAAACCAGTAGAAAATTGAAGGATAAAGTAAAGGCACAATTAGAAGCAGATGATATGAGCGATTTTGAAGACGACGAGGAAGAGAACGATGCTGCTGCTGCGAACACAACTCCAGACCAAACGAAGAAGGAGAGAAAATACCTCGCGGAAGATGCGAATAACCAAAACTTGGCCAGAAATAGGCAAAAAATTGAAGAGGAGAAAGCGACTTGGCTCTGCGCGCAAATAGATTCGTACTTTACGCCGAGAATTCTCACCGTCGCGCGCGGGTTTGAAAAGCACACGTCTAGATCCGCGCGCGGCGCTTCTCGTCTCGACGAGAGGTACTTGTTCCCGGAAAATTTGCCCGGTGCGCATTTACCGAACCACCTTCGGGGTAACGCGGCGTTAGCGTTCGTGAAAACTGTGATCGCCGTGCTTTCTCTCGATGACACGATAGAAGACGCGGTTGCCAGATGTCGCAAAAATGCGCTCAAGCTGCTTTCTGTTCCAGAGTTTGGCCCGGAAGCGACGTTTTACGAACCGTGCGTCTCTTTCGCGTTACGCGACGTCGTGTGTGAATGTTGCGGTGACGTTCGAGATTTGGACCTGTGCAGAGACCCAGACTTGGCCGATGGTGAGTGGCGATGCGCGGACGCGGGATGCAATAATCGATATGATCTCCAGTGGATTGAGATGAAACTCTGCGAAGAAGTCAACTCGCGCGTTCGCAAAGCACAGACGCAAGATTTGAAGTGCAAAAGGTGCACGAGAATTAAAGTTGGTCACGTCCAAAATCGATGTCCGTGTGGTGGTTTGTTCGAAACTGCATCCAAACCGGGCGCATTGCGAGAAGGTTTGCGCGTTTTTCGAAACATTGCCAAATGGCATGACTTTGACGTTTTAGCTGCTGTTGTTCACTTTTGTGAACGCGAAACGTAAAGAAATTAACGCAGAGGAGGATTTTTTATTAATACGAACTACTACCTAAGGTACTACACACAATAACAACAACATAACATAGTACTTTTCTCCCTCTTTCTAGAATCATTCTTATCATCATCATCATCATCATCATCATCATCAATCATGTATACTTAATGCCTCTCAATCTCGCTCAAAATGATTTGTGTACTCGGCGACATTTTCCTCAACTTGTTGAACACCCAATACTTGAAACACACGTCCAAAAACACCGGCACGGTCGCCACAAACATTCTCGCGAACGTCTCAAACTTACGATAATCTCCTCCGTACCGAGTAATCACAAACGCCAAAAACGCTTGCCACCCGTCACTCGAGTGATACCCGACCACCATATCTGCCCCGAGCATCAACACAAACGCCTGCGTCGCCGAATCCAACCCGTTGAACTGCGCGCTCAATTCGTTCAACATTTTCGACATAAACTCCTTCTGATAGACTAAAACGCACACCAAAATGCTCACGTAAATCATGCTTCCAATCCAATTGCCAAGAGCTTTCGTCGACCGCGTTCTCTCCTGTATCTCCAACCGTTTCATCTCCTCTGCGATTAACTTTCTCTTTGTCTTTTCAAACTTGGAGGGGTCTTGTTCGTTTGGAAAGTGCGCCAAATTTTCGTAATACAAACGCTTTTCGAACCGAGCGATCTCGTTACACACCGACTCTGTCTGCGACATCGTCAGCGAAGGCGAAGAAGAGCCGCTCTTCGAATGCGTCGACACTTTCAATTCCAACCACGGATTCACAAACATTGCTTGCAACGAACAACTTGCGAAATACGGTACGCCGAACGTAAAGAACAACACTTTCCCCAAACATTGCGTCACTTGTCCCCATATCTCCAGCTGCGTCTTTTCGAACTCGTCTTCCTGGTCGTCCCCTTCCCCTTCCGTGGTGATGATGTTCGAATCGACGTCGAAAAATTTTTGAAGCGCGTTTTCCTTGTTGTTGCGTCTTTTCTTTCGCTTTTTGGTGTTGGTGTTCTTCAACATGTTCTGGTGTTGGTCGCCTCCGTCGCTCTCCTCTGTTTTGCTCCTCTTCTTCGCAAAAGCGTTCTCGTCGAGCATCGCCGAGAGCACCATCATTGCTCTCGCCCTCCTCCTCCGTCTCCTCCTCGTCTTTGATGTCGTCGTCGTCGTCGTCGTCGTCCACTCCTCTCCGAGTGCTGCTCTTTCGTTCGCGCGCGCGCGGTCCAACACCTTCAGAGCGCTTCTTCGACGTGTCCAAACAATTCCATTCATTCTCCCGCGCGCATTCAGCGACGGCGATGCGACGCCGACGCGATTTTGCGACCAGTTTGACATCGTCGTCGTCATCGTGGTTGCAAACCGGAGGATGTTGTGCGACATCCTCGTGTGTCGTTCCGCCGAGACGATGATGATATCGTCGACGTGCTCGTTCCTCCAAGTCTCTCTATTTATTCCTGCGTCCCGCGATTGCGCGATGTCGTTATCTGTTTTCCAATTATGTCCCACAAAAGAAAAATCAAAAAACCCTAAATTCACATTTATTTTTAGGGTTTCATAAGTACGACAAACCCTAAACAGATAACACTCGAGGAGGAGGAAGAGGAGGCACAAAAAACACTTTGAGACGCACTTTGCGCAACGACGCGTTGTCGGGCTTTGACCCCCTTTTGGGTGCTCGACGACGACATCGTGCGCTCGAAACATTGGGGTCAAAGCCACACGACGAATGCTACGACAATAGATTTTTGAAGGAGTGGTTTCTCAAAGCAGAGCGTTTTTTTATTCGAGCATCGTGTGAAGAAGAGACGCATCACACATACGATGGGGACGTCGCCCAAAGACGACGACGACGACGACGACGCCACCGACGGAAACACGCGCGCAAAACTTTCAAAAGCGGAGAAAAAATCGTCGTCGTCGTTGTCGTCGTCTTTGGGCGACCAAAACGACCAAAACGACCAAAACGACTTTAACGTCGCGGACGATGATGATGCCGATTGGACGCGAACGGGACCGCATCGGAATCATCATCATCATCATCATCATCATCATCATCATCGTGTTCGATATCAATACCAACGGAGCAGAAGAAGATGGGTCGCGGAGATGCTTCCGCCCTCGCTCTACCTTCCGCTCTCCGACGCAGGAGTGGTCAACTGCGTGTCGGGAGCAACGTCTGGCGCGATTGCAGCCATCGTCGTCTGCCCGCTCGACGTCTTGAAAACGAGACTGCAAGTCTCGCTGACGAGCGACTCGACGTATATGAGCACGCTGGAAAGCTTGAGGAAGATCGCCCGAAACGAAGGCGCGAGAGGGTTATACAGAGGTCTCGGACCGACAATGGCAGCGCTGTTACCGAATTGGGGCGTGTATTTTACCACGTACGGGTATTTGAAATACGTGTTTCGGGAGCAACGGCGGAGGAAAGAAGAGAGGAGAAGTTTCGCGGCGAGCGGGAGTAGGAGTAGGAGTAGGAGTAGGAATAGTGAAAGCAAAAGGAGGAACGGCGGCGAGAGCACGAGCGAGACGAACGACGACCACGGCAACGACACGCTCGCGCACATAGTTTCCGCCGGAGGCGCGGGGGCTGCCACCATCCTCGCCACCAATCCGCTTTGGGTCGCCAAAACCAGACTCCAAGTGCAATATTCCGAAACGCTCTCCTCCTCTTTAGTCGGCCACGCGAGAGCACCGTATAAAGGTACCCTTGACGCCCTACGAAGAATCGCGAGGTGCGAAGGCATACCAGGACTGTATTCTGGCCTCGGCCCGTCCCTCCTCGGCATCTCCCACGTCGCCATCCAATTTCCAATCTACGAGCGTTTAAAACACGATGTAGCGCATTTCCGCAACCTCCGCGCCGAGGACGAGCTCACGGCGACCGATTTGGCCCTCTCCTCGGGAGTCGCCAAAATCGTCGCCTCCACTCTCACCTATCCGCACGAAGTCCTCCGCTCCCACATGCACGTCAAAGGCTACGGCCCTTTTTCCGGCGCGCTTTCCTTAGCTTCCGACATCTACCGCGAAGGTGGCGCGAAGGCGTTTTATCGAGGCGTCGGCACGAACCTGTTGAGGACGACGCCCGCCGCCGCCATCACGTTCACGAGCTTCGAGCTCATCAGTCGAGAGTTGAACGGAGTGGCGAAGATTATGGCCGAAAATAATAGTAACAACAGTTAGTTAGAGCGCATTTTTCTGACGTGGTGTCGTCGTGGACGTCGCGGCGGCGCGGTAGTCCAAGTAGTTGTAGAAGACAATAGAGATCTTTTTACTCCCTTTTTTAGAGAGACACCACAAAACCCTAAACACCACCCCCAAAAAAGAAAGGAAAAAAAATTCAAAAAATGGTCAATCGCGCGCGCGAGAAGGAGGGCACTTTGAGAAGAGTTCTCGCGGACGCGCGATCGTCGAGCGAGCGTGGAGCGTCCGTCCTTGGCTTCCTTTTTTTTTGCGGTGGTGGTGGTTGTTTCTTTTGCTTGGTGCGACGACAAGAAAGGACGGCACATGAAGGCTCTTTTCTCGTCGATGAAGCGGAAGGCGAAAGCGGGAGACGACGCGACGATGATGTCGACCGACGACGCTCCCTCGACGACGACGACGAGGACGGGAGAGGAAGGGACGAAAGAGGCCGACGACGGGAACAAGAAGACGAGAAAGAACGACGCGGAAACGACGAACGAGTGGCCCGCGTTGAGGACACCCCCGTCGTCGAGCAAGAAAACAGATTTTGCCGGACGCATCGGAAGCATTTTTAAAGCACCGAGAACGACAAAAACGACGACGACGACGACGACGAAGAAGAAGAAGAAGAAGAAAAAGTTTTTCTTCGGGAAGGACTTTTTAACCACATCTGCGAAGAAGAATAGGAAGAATTCGATGGGGTACACGCATCGGTTGAGTTCGTCTCCGGCGAAGAACGCCAACTTGCTTTCTCCGGCGGCGGCGCTGCCTCGATTCGCATCTCCTCTGGAAGCGCCGTCGTGTTTGATATCTCCGAATGGCGGAGCGGACTTTATCATGACGCACAAGTCACCGAATAGCGTGGCTTTTGAGAAGCATCCGGATTGTGGAAAGTGCGAGAATGATGAGGATGCGCCGCCCTCGGCGCATTATTTGAGCGGGTCGCCGGTTGCGAGCGGTAACATTTTTGAGCGGAAGAAAACATCGTTTTCGCCGCTGGGAGGTAAAATGAGGCAGTTTCCATCGCTGTGTGAAGTGAAAGGAAGAGAAGACGACGATGTCGAGGATAAACAACAAAGAACAACAGGAAGAGAAAATAATAATTGTGATGCTGTTGCCAAGAAAACAGGAGATGGTGATCATCGTCGAATACCAGTGGTATCTTCCTCGCCTTCGGTTTCTATGTCAGACAGGGAAGAGAATGTAGATGGTAGAAGTAAAGGAAATGCAAAACAACGAAAAGACAAAGGAGGAGAAGAAGGCGATGATGAAGGAGACCGAACGCGAGATGTAGGAGTAGGTGTTGCTGTAGAAAAAGAACGTGAAATTGATGACGATGAAGATGAAGCGAAAAGGACTTTTTGGCTGGATCAGAAAATATTATTAGAATCGGGGCAATCTATGAATGAAGATCAACTCAAGGTCTCACCAAAAAACATGATAGAAGCTCCTGGTATCTCAAATGGTCAGGGTGACGATGACGCGATGATAGTGAATGACGCGCCCGTCGATTACGGCTACAACGTCGTCGACGACGATTTCGGCGGCGACTATATGAACGGCGATGTTGATATGATCGAGGAAGAAGAAGGAAAAGAACATCATCGTCATCATAACCAACAACAAGAGCATCAACGTCAGGAACAAGAAGCATTCGAAGGTAGTAAAGCTAAAAGCGATTACGCATATCAATGTTCTAAATGCAACCAGAATTTTATGTCGAGGCACAGCCTTAGACAACACCTCAACAGTCAATGCGGAAAGATCGACGAAAAGGGTACAAATAATAGGAACGAGTGCAGCAAGTGCGGCAAAGTATGTAAAAACCAGCAGGGAAGAGCTCGTCACGAACTGACTTGTCCGGGTAAAGAAGAACTCGAGCGAAGGGCAAAAGAAGAAGCCGACCGAAAAGCCAAAGAGTTTCAAAAACGCGCGGAAGAAGCCGAAGAGAAAAGAAGAGCGAAGGAGGAGGAAAAGAGGATAAAAGAAGAAAAAAGAGAGGAAGCGCGCAGAGTTGAAGAGCAAAACAAAGCAGAGCTTAACCGACGCGAAAAAGAAGCGAAAGACCGCGCAGCGGCCGTGAAGCAAACGCTCGCCGAAGCAAGACTTTTTGAATCGCTGGAATCGGATCGAGGCATAACACCCGCGGCGGCGATTTCACGAGTCATTCGAGAAAAGTTGTTAAAAGCGACAACTCGTGCGGCTATGCTGGATGACGAAGACTGCAGCGGCAATGTTACGAATGAAAACTACAATTCGACTCATGGTGGAGCAGATGACGACGCTCTCACTGCTTCGATGAGGCGAACCAGAGATGAACTCGTGAAGCAATTGGAACCCACAGTTACCGGTCATGAAGATTCCATTGCCGTGTGTCTCTCTGGCGCCAGAGGCGTCGGTAAAACTGCTATAGTAGAAGCAGCGATAGCAAAGCTCCAAAAGCTCAACAACAAAAACAACATCACCACCACGACGAGTAGGAGAAAACTAGTTAATCAACAACAAAAGGAGGTGAAAATACCTGTCGTCAGATTATCGGGACTTTTGCACGCCGAAGATAGCATTGGCATGCGAGAGGTGGCGAGACAACTTCGTCCGAGTTATCAAATGTGGGATGACGAAGAAATGGACGACGACGAAGTTTTCGATAACGATTTCATTGACGATATCGTTTTCAGCACCAACACAACTGGTGGCACTGCAACCAACAAAGTCGCATCAAACATGCGAGAAAATTACAACTTTGTCGAGGAAACGCTTCGTCTATTGGAAGGCGCGAAGAAAACTGCTGTTTTCGTCTTGGACGACTTCGATTTGTTCGCCAGAAAAGGCAAGAAGCAGACGTTCTTGTACTCGTTGTTAGATTTGCTGCAGCAAAAGCACGCTCAAATAGCAATTATCGCGATTACCTCGCGACACGACGTGGAAGAAGCGCTTGAGCAGAGAGTGAAATCGCGATTTACGGCGCGATATTGCGTCGTCGAGTCTCAAACGTGCATTGCTCCACTCGTTCTCGATGAACGAACGGGAAAGCCATTGAAAGACTGCACCACTGGAAAAGAAGTAGTGGATGGCGAGAGCATATCGAGTAATCCGGCGCAGTTTGAAGAGTTTTTGGCAGACCGAGTTCGTAATTGTTTGAAAGTGAACACTCTAGTTCCTCCTTTGTCTTCGGAGAAACTCGAAACTGTTGGTGCCGAAAGCGGCAGCACAATTCCAGCTGTATTGTTCGCCGAACGTGGTAAACTGGCGATAAATTTGTGGAATTCTGCCGTCGATGAAGCCATCAACACACCTCTTGTAAAGGCGCGTTTACAAGCAATCGCGACGCTCGATAACATTCCACGAACCGCCTCAGATTTAGCCATCGCCGCGTTAATGGCGTACCAATCAAGGACTCTCTTTTCTACCACCGGCTTACTTGACGATAACAACGACAACAAAAACGCGTCCGTATTATCACCAGTCGACCTTGCTCTTGCATTGAAAGACTTCACCAGGAACGATTTCGTGGAGAATTTGAAAAGTTGTTCGCTTCTGGAACTTCTCTTGTGCGTCGCGGCGTACCGTCTGCACTTTACCCGCGAGAGGTTTCACTTCACCATCGCCGCCCTCACCCAAGAACTTCATGAAATGGGAAGCGTCGAGCAGCTTGGTGCCGCCAAAGATGCCACGGACGGCGTCGTCGCGCGTTCCTTTGAAACTCTCCTGCGCATGAAACTCGTTCGCATCGTGAAACGAAGCAGCGGTCACGGTTCCTCGTACTCTTCCGCCGCCGCCGCCACCGCGCCGTCCGCGAACGGTAACAACAAGAGAGCCCCGACGAATGGGACTGCCTCTGGTGCCAAAGACTGGAAAGGCGTCGCTTTAATGTGCACGGAAAAAGAGCTCATAGAAGCCATCGAGGGTCACCCGAGCAAACTTTCCAGCCTCAAAGAGTTCCTGCGCCACGAGAACGTCGCCTCCGCCGTCGCGTGCGCGCTGTAAAAGACAGGTTTTAAGTGTGTAAGGGAAAAGAAAACAATTGAACGTAGTAGATGTGTTAGCAAATTGTATTATTCAGGTTGTTCGCGCGGATGATATTCATTCGATGTTATGGCGTATTTCACACAACTCCCCTAATACTTCTTTCCTTTCGTCTGCACAATTATGTCGCACGAAATGCTTCTTCCAAGTCCGTGGCAGGCTTTGCCATCGCGGAAAGGAAAATGGAGCAGAGAAAGACAAAGGACAACAATTACAACAACACCACTCTTTTCGCGACGACTGGGAGGAGGAAAGAGGTCGAATCGTCGGAGGTTTTTGGCGGCGGCTGAACGAGAATTTACCCCTTTTGAGCAAGAGCA
>Ga0163111_10001273_pt1 | contig 15415 bp, 16 predicted proteins | sample CRUFie1St18metaG_FD_109645 | JGI IMG/M metagenome (GOLD analysis project Ga0163111, IMG submission 109645) | Marine microbial communities from the Costa Rica Dome - CRUD Field 142mm St18 metaG | ecosystem: Environmental > Aquatic > Marine > Oceanic > Photic zone | place: Costa Rica: the Eastern...
AAAAACATTTCGGACACTTTTTTTACAATTCATTTCGTACAAATAAATACTTCCCTCGCTAATGCAATACCATAAACGATTACAACACTCTTCAGCGACCCACAATTTACCATTATGCCGGTTATAGGCGGATATTTGTTTATCAGCTTGGCAATGCCTTTTACGGCTAAGCGTGTTTACACGTAATAATTGTTATGCTGATAAACAAACGTCTGTTTATAACTTACAATAAGTACGGAAACGACAACCGAAACCCATTTTTTTATGCAGCCAGAGCCCGCAAGGGACTGGCGCAAGGACTGAGAAACATGAACTGGTTATTTCTTCCGTGGATTGTTCTCGGAGGCTTGATCGTCGGCACATGCTGGCGAACGAGGTTCCGTTGGGCAGCGCTTGAGGCCGTTTTCGGCTTCTCCCTACTCATAGCAACTACCCAAATGGTAGACGCTATGAAATTCGCAGTTCGGCCCTTCGGGTGGCCGATACTGTTTGCCGCAGCACCCGAAATGGCGACCCTTTTCATTATGATCTGGGTTAAAAAAGCGTGGCTGCGAGGCGTCGTTTACTCGGTATTCGGCGTCCTCGTATGGCTCTTCACCCGCGGGTGGGGGTCAGACTACGTGGATTTCCTCAACGGTGGGCTGATGCTTGCCGCTGCTGGGGTCATCATCGGCCTGATTGCTTGGCGTAAAAGCTAAGTAGATTAGGTCGCGTCTCTCCCTCATGCATTATGCGTGAGGTGAGGGGCATATAAAGGATACAAATTAGTATCTTTTACATGCCTTATTAAAATACTTTTATCTAAAACCAGGATACTGGCTAGCTAAACTAACTCGCTCTCTTCCTATCTCTACCACCGCGGTCGCCTCTATCGCCACGTGGTTTAGATGGGCGAGCACTAGCTTTGCCTATCCCATTTTCAGGGTCTAGATCTTCACCATTTTCTTGGTTTACGGCCTTCATGCTTAGGCGCAGTTTACCGCCACGCTCGATCTCAATAATCTTGATCCAAACTGTATCGCCCTCATTAACCATATCGGTTACTTTTTCAACACGCTCTTGTGCCATTTGGCTAACATGTACTAGGCCATCTTTTGCGCCCATAAATTTAGCAACAAAGCCAAAATCTAGCACTTTATCAACAGTTGCCTCAAAAATATTACCAACTTCTGGGTCAGTTACTAGGTTCATAACAAACTCTTTAGCTGCCTCACCGGCCTCACCTGTTGCTGCGCCTATACGTACTGTGCCGTCTTCCTCGATATCTACTTTTACGTCAAAATCCTCGCAGATACCTTTGATTACACTGCCGCCGCTACCAATTACTGCACCAATTTTATCTACCGGTACGCTAAATGCAATTATACGTGGGGCGTTATCGTTAAGCTCACCTGCCTCTTTAATACCTTTAGCCATTTCACCAAGTATATGTAGGCGGCCATCTTTAGCTTGGCTTAGGGCAGTTTTCATAATCTCAAACGTAATGCCGTTGATTTTAATATCCATTTGTAAACTAGTGATACCTTGCTCAGTACCTGCTACTTTAAAATCCATATCGCCTAGGTGATCTTCATCACCCATTATGTCCGATAATACTACAAAATCATCGCCCTCTTTAATTAGGCCCATTGCAATACCGGCAATTGGGTGAGGTATCGGCACACCTGCGTCCATCATCGCCATGGAGCTACCACAAACCGATGCCATAGATGAGCTACCATTACTCTCAGTAATTTCACTCACTAAGCGGATAGTATAAGGAAAATCCTCTTTATTAGGTACCATGCACTTAACTGCGCGCCATGCTAGTTTACCATGGCCAATCTCGCGTCTACCCGGAGGCCCCATACGCCCGCACTCACCCACAGAGTAAGGAGGGAAGTTATAATGCAGCATAAAGTTTTCTTTACTTTCGCCTTCAATATTATCTAATATTTGCTCATCCTGGCCAGTACCTAGGGTAGCTACTACTAGGGCTTGGGTTTCACCCCTTGTAAACAGGGCAGAGCCATGTGCTTTTGGTAGTAAACCTACCTCTGCCTCTATTTGGCGTACATCTGCTGGCTTACGGCCATCAATACGGGTTTGTTTGCTTAGTATGTCACCACGTACGATTGATTTTTCTAAATCTTTAAACAAGCCCATTACTTTGTTTTCACTAGTTTCCTCAGTCATAAGCTCTTGTGCTTTAGCTTTGCACTCTTTTACTGCAGCTACACGCTCTTGCTTGGCAGTAATTGCATATGCAGCACGCAAATCAGCCGCTACTAGTTTTTCTAGTGCTGATTCTAGTTCCGATTCATCTGGTTTTGCTGCTAGCTCCCATGCTGGTTTGCCGGCCTCAGCTGCTAGCTCATTAATAAGCTCAATAACTGGTTGAAACTGCTGATGCCCAAACTCAACCGCGCCTAGCATAGTAGCCTCATCAAGGCCAGATGCCTCACTCTCTACCATAAGCACACTGCTTTTAGTACCTGCTACCATCAGCTCTAAATCGCCCTCTGGCACTTCGCTATGGGTTGGGTTTAATGTAAACTCACCATCTTTATAACCAACACGTGCTGCAGCTATAGCCTCTAAAAATGGTACGCCACTAATAGCTAGGGCTGCACTTGCACCAATAAGGGCGGGTATATCACCTTGAGTCTCTTTATCGTGGGAGATAACTGTACATACAATTTGCACCTCATTTTTAAAGCCATCCTCAAACATCGGGCGGATTGGGCGATCTATAAGGCGGCTGGTTAGTGTATCAAACTCGCTAGGCTTTGCCTCACGCTTAAAAAAACCACCAGGGATTTTACCAGCAGCGTAAGTTTTTGTTTGGTAATGCACAGAAAGGGGGAAGAAATCCTGCTCCGGGTTGGCCTCTTTAGCGGCTGTAACTGCACATAAAACTTGGGTATCGCCGTAAGTTACTACTACTGCACCATCTGCCTGACGAGCTATTTTGCCAGTTTCAATAGATAGCTCTTTACCACCCCACTGGATGGATTTTTTTACAATATTAAACATTATTATACTCCGTTAGTTTTAGTTTAATGCCAGAGTACTATGTTTGTATAAGCGCTATCTTTAACAACTATACAAACACAATGACTCTGCGCTTGGTGCTTATACAACCAAACCCATAATATGGCAAATACTAGCTATATATATTGCTCAGCCACATACATTAATGTATAAGCTATAGCACAATGATTAAAATTTTTGGCGCATATACAGCACTTGTAACCCCAATGCATAACGGCAAAGTTGATGAGGATAATTTTGCTAAACTAGTAGATTGGCAAATTAAGCAAGGTATAGAGGGTTTAGTGCCATGCGGTACAACCGGAGAATCCCCTACCCTTACGCATGAGGAGCATAACCGCGTAATAAGCATATGTTGCCAACTAGCTAAAGGTAAAATACCCGTTATGGCTGGCACAGGCAGCAACTCTACTGATGAGGCAATAGCAACAACAGAGCATGCAGCAAAAGCAGGTGCTAATAGCGCACTAATAGTTGCGCCTTATTATAACAAACCAACTGACGAGGGTATCTACCAACATTTTGCTAAACTTAATGAGGTTGGCATACCGCTTGTAGTTTATAATGTACCAGGTCGTAGTGTTATTGATTTAAGTGATAATCTTATAACTCGCCTGGCTGAACTTACTAACGTAGTAGCCGTAAAAGATGCAACGGGTGATTTAAGCCGTATATCTAGCTTGCGTAACTTATTAGGCACAGATTTTAACTATTTAAGTGGCGACGATTTTACTAGCCTAGGCTTTAATGCCCAAGGCGGGAATGGTACTATTAGTGTTACTGCAAATATTGCTCCTGCCCTAACAGCACAAATGCAACAAGCTACACGTGCCGGTAATTATGCTGAGGCGCTAAAAATACATGAGCAATTAATACCATTGCATCAAGTTATGTTTGCACAAACCAGCCCGATACCTGCTAAATATGCAACTAGCTTACTAGGCTTTGGCAGTGCAGAGTTGCGTTTACCATTAGTAGAACCGAATGATGCGGTGAAGGCACAGGTTAGAGCAGCTATGGAGCAAGCCGGCCTGCTTAGGCAATAGGTTTTGGGCATTAGGTAATGGAGATTAAGTCATACAAAGACCTTAATGTTTGGAAAAACTCCAGAAGATTAGTAAAAGATATTTATATTCTTTCAGAAAATTTCCCTAAGCATGAGCAGTTTGGCCTTACTTCCCAAATGAGACGCGCTACTATATCCGTGCCATCAAATATAGCAGAAGGTTATGCTAGGAATACAAAAAAGGAGTATCTTCAGTTTTTATATATTGCTAGGGGATCTTTAGCCGAGCTTGAGACTCAAATATTATTAGCTATTGATTTATTATATTGTAACCAAAATATGGCTGAAGAGATTATAAAGGATATAAACTCTATTCAAAAAATGTTAACAACACTTATTAAAAAATTACATCAGCACCCTAGTGCCTAAAACCTAATGCCTATTGCCATGAATATACAAGATTTATCCCAATCCCTAGTACAACAAGTAATAAAAGCTGGCGCTAATAAGGCCGAGGTTATAGTTGGCAAATCAACTGAGGCCAGCGTTACCACCCGCTTTGAAAAGCTAGAAAGTATCGATAATAGCGAATCAACTGGCTTTACTATTCGTGCGTTTGTGGGCAAACAACAGGCTAATATATCATCAACTGATATATCTCCTGATAATCAGGGCAAATTAGTAGAGCGTGTTATATCTATGGCAAAATCTGTACCAGCAGATGAGTATGCTGATTTAGCCAGCAATGATATGCTAGCTAACAAATTACCAGAACTAGATATTTATGATAGCTATGAGCCAACAATTGATGAGCTATTAGAAAGATCAAAAGCATGTGAGGCAGCAGCCCTAACAAATAAGCAAATTACTAATAGTGAGGGCGCAGATGCTGGCTATAGTAAATCAGAGTTTATACTAACTACTAGTGAGGGCTTTTGTAACGGCTATAAATCCTCTAGTGCTGGGGTATCTGTTAGCGTACTAGCTGGGCAAGGCCAAGATATGCAACGCGATGGCGATTACGATAGTAAACGCTATTATAGCGATTTAAAATCACCTGAAGCAATTGGTAAAAAAGCTGCTGAGCGTGCAATAGCAAAGCTTAACCCAACCAAGCTAGATAGCGGCCAAATGCCTTTAATATTTGATAATGAGATATCAGGCAGCATAATCGGTAATTTATCTGGCGCTATTAAAGGTAGCGCCATAGCAAAAGGCACCAGCTTTTTAGTAGATGCTATGGGTAAACAGCTATTTAATAGTGGCATCAATATATATGATGATCCACACATAAAACGTGGCCAGGCCAGTAAACCATTTGACGCAGAGGGTGTAGCCAATAAAAAGCAACATATTATTAAAGATGGCATATTACAAAGCTGGTTATTAGATATCCGTAGCGCTAATAAGCTAGGCTTAATAACTACAGGCAATGCTGCGCGTGGTGGCGGCCTACCGACCCCAAGCACCACTAATTTTTATATGGAAAACGGCAAACAAAGCCGCAACCAACTAATTGCCGATTGCAACAACGGCATACTAATTACCGAGGCCTTTGGCATGGGTATTAACCTTATAACAGGTGATTATAGCCAAGGTGCAGGTGGCTTTTTAATTGAGGGAGGTAAAACTACAAAACCAGTGAGCGAGATAACCATAGCCGGTAAACTACAAGATATGTTTAAAAACCTAATACCAGCTAATGATTTGGAGTTTAAATATAGCATCAACGCCCCAACATTGTTAATTGATGGCATGACGGTGGGTGGGAATTAGCTTATGACTGATAATAAAAAGATATGGCAATTAGTCCTAACCTTGCGTGATATAATTTCAGACGGGCGTAAAGTTGCTGAGATAAGAGAAGGGGGGGGCAGCCTGCACATAATGGACATGGTTATGTAATTATGGACGCGGCTCGTAGGGGTGCTAAAATTCGTAACTCTATTGCAACAGCAAAAAGAGAAATGACAGATGAAGAAATTGTACAAGCAGCCGATCTTGGAAAAAGTTTTGTAGAAGAAGGTGATCACGAAAGAATTGATGATTTACTAGGAACTGGTAAAAGTAGAGGTAGATAAACTATCACCTATAACCTAAAACATGCAACCATTCCATCTAGCTATACGCGTAACTGATATAAAAAAAACTAAAGATTTTTATGTAAATACACTTGGCTGTACCATAGGGCGCGAGGCAAAAAAATGGGTAGATTTTAACATGATGGGCCATCAAGTTAGCTGCCATTTATTTGAAGAGCTAGCAACTAATATTGATGATTGCAAGAACCCAGTAGATGGTAAAAAAGTACCCGTGCCACATTTTGGGGTAATACTAACTTGGGAGCAATGGCATGATCTGGCTGAGCGTATAAAAGATAAGGTAGATTTTATTATAGAGCCATACACCCGCTTTAGAGGCCAAGCAGGTGAGCAAGGCACTATGTTTTTTGCCGACCCAAGCGGTAATGTATTAGAGTTTAAATGCTTTAAGGATATGAACCTAATTTTTGAGGCTTAACCAAAATCAAGGCTAAATTTTATCATGACTACCATCACATAAATGGCCTTTATTGCTGTGTTTACATCCACATAAATAATATGCTTTAGCAGTATCACACTCAAATTTTATAGGAGCAATACCTTTACCTTTATGGGCTCCATCACAAAATGGCTGTTTTTCACTTAAACCACAACTGCAAAACCAATAGGTTTTACCTTGCTCTAAATCAACCTTATAAGGCGCCTTTTGGGGTACTTTTGGTAAATTATCTATTTGTTGGCTCATACAGTTACTCTATGCATATTTAAATTATTATTATACTCATTTAACCATTGTAAAAACTCTGTTTGCGGCATTGGCTTAGAGTAATAATAACCTTGTATTACGTCGCAACCATTTTGGGCTAGGTAATCAGCTTGTTCTTTATCTTCTACCCCCTCGGCTATTACATGTAACCCCAAATTTTTAGCTAAAGTAATAATGGTAGAGCATATCGCTATATCGCCTTTATCTTTTGGCACACCATTAACAAATGATTTATCAATTTTAAGTGCATCTAACGGAAATATTTTTAAGTAGTTCATTGATGAGTAGCCTGTACCAAAATCATCTATATGTATTTTAATGCCCATCTCACGCAGTAAAAACAGGCTTGTAGCACTTGCTACCGCATCATCCATTACTGCGCTTTCGGTTATTTCAATAACAAAATTATCCTTATTAATACCAGTTTCTTTTATTACACGGCTTACCTGCTCCACAAAGCTTTTGCGCACAAATTGCTTGGCAGATATATTAACTGATACTGGTATATCAACTCCCCTACTCTGCCACATTTTATTATCAATACAGGCTGTTTCCATTACCCAACCACCTATATCGCTAATTACACCTATGTTTTCAGCCAATGGTACAAAATGTGCGGGGGATATAAATCCTAATTCATCATTCTCCCATCTTATTAGAGCCTCTACCCCTACGCATTTTTGTGTTTTTGTACAAATTTGCGGCTGGTAATATAGTTTAAATTCTTGCTTATCAATTGCGCCACGCAAATGGTTTTCTAGAATTAATTTTTCTAGAGCCCCCTCACTCATTTTATTTTTGTAAAACTTATAACTACTACCAGAAACAGCCTTGGCCTTGCCCATTGCTGTATCAACATGGGTCACTAACTCTTTAGCTGTATTGCCACAATCTGGGTATGTGGCCACACCTATACTACCATTTAAATGGATAGTTTTACCATCTACATGGTAATCTTGTTTTATAACCCGTAATAAGTTTTCTACCTCAGTATGACATTGCGGTATATCCTCTACACTTTCTAATATAATAGCAAACTCATCACCACCTAAATGAGCTACTGTATCTAATTTAGATAAATGCTTTTTTAAACGGGTAGCTAGCTCACGCAATACCTCATCACCACCATCATAGCCTAGGGTCTCATTGATTTGCTTGAATCTATCTAAGCCCAACAATAACACAGCAAAAAATTTATTTGGCCCGGCGTTTTGCACTGTTTTTTCTAACGCATTAGTAAACTCATTACGGTTTATAAGCCCTGTTAAATGATCAAAACTTGCAAAATAACGTAGGCGATCTTCAAATTTTTTACGCTCTATCGCATAACGGATAGCACGGTTAATAACGTAACCATCTTGCCTATCTTTAACAATATAATCTTGCACGCCATTTTGTATGGCAGTTAAAGCTTGTGGCTCCTGATCCTCATCAATAAACACTATCATTGCAGTGTCTGGATCCTCATGCTTTAGGCGTAGTACCTCATCTATATCGGCTAATGCTAAATCAATTAATGTTGCTTGATATTTATTGTTGGTTAATTGCTCTGATGCTGATTTTAAATCACTTACAGCTGATATTTCAAAATTACAGCTCTGCGGGCTAGCTGCACATTCAGCCATTAATATTTTACTAATAGCATTTGGTCTGCTGCTATCTGCGCTTTCAATAATCAATATATTAGCAGCCTCTTGCATATAACCCTATATTTTGGCACAAAAGTTAGTGCCTATCTAACACTAAGCGTAATCAATTAACTATTTATTAATTTTTTGCTTTTAGCTAAGCAATAATGCCACAAAAATAACTATGCCTACTAATACATTATTTTTAAACGCTAACATGCATGAGGCCGGCTTATTTAAGTTTACTGCCAATACTTGCCGGGCCAATATTAACGATACAAAAAATAATATTATATAGCTTATTGGGGCTACATTTTTTAAATCTAATGCTGTAATTATTAACGCTATAAATAGGCTATATAATACTGCTACTAATAACTTGGTGTTATCCCCAAATTTTAACGCAGTGGATTTTATCCCCGCCTTTACATCATCTGTTTTATCTTGATGAGCATAAATTGTATCATAACCTATAGTCCACAATACACACCCAACATATAGTAATATGGCCGATGCATCTATGGGTTGTTGTACAGCATAACCTATTAACGCCCCCAAGTTAAAACATACACCAAGCAATACTTGCGGAAAGTAAGTAAAACGCTTGGCAAACGGGTATAGTATAATTAACGGCAGGCTTAATGCACCTATATACAAGGCTATAGGGGGTAATATTAACGCTATAGCTAATGCTATACATAATAGCAGCCCTAAAAATATTATTGCCTGTTTTGGCTTTAGCTCCCCGCTTGCTAAGGGCCTTTGCTTAGTGCGCTCTACTTGTGCATCTAGGTTTTTATCGGCTAAATCATTAATTACACAACCAGCACTGCGCATTACTACTGCACCTAGCAAAAACAAATGTAAGTATAACAGATTTAGCTGCCCACCTACTGCTAGGGCCTGGCCCATAGCACATGGTAAAAACAGTAAAAATATGCCTACTGGTTTATCTAGGCGTGCTAATCTGATATAGGCGTTAAACATGAAAATACGTTTATATATAAATGCAGATTTTACTGATGCAATAGCACTTGACGCTAAGCAAATAAACTATTTAAAAAATGTGCTACGTTTGCAAGCGGGTAAACAAGTTTTTATATTTAATGGGCGTGATGGTGAGTATAGTGCAACTATAACAGATCTACATAAAAAACATGGCACTATACAGCCCACAAAGCAAATAAGGCCGCAAGCTATAACGCCTTATAAAGCCCTATTTTTTGCGCCTATTAAACCGCAACGGCTAGAGTTTATGCTAGAAAAATGCACCGAGCTAGGCGTTACGGATTTTTACCCGGTAATTACTGAGTATACATCTATCCGTAAAATTAACCAACGTCGCCTGCTGGATATATGTATAGAGGCTGCCGAGCAATGTGAGTGTATAAATATACCCACAATTCATGATTTACAAAAGCTAAATAAGGCAATTTTGTGCCATAATGATACAATTGCATTTTGTGATGAGGCGGGTGCTGATGCAAAACTTAAGGATATCAATACCAACTCCATACTAATAGGGCCAGAGGGTGGTTTTAGTAAAACAGAGCGCGATTGGCTAACTAATCAGCCAAATATTACTCCTGTTACCTTAGGTAATAATATTTTACGAGCTGAAACTGCGGCTATTGTTGCTTGTGGCATATGCCAATAGCAATGTTTTGCGCGAAGCATTTGTTTATACATTACAAATACTTAAGCTACCAACAACCTCCTTCCCTAAGGTAAAAAACAATATTATATTCATACTAAAAACTTACCTTCATCACTTGCTGAGGATCAAGCCTAGTTTTACCTAAATTAACACGCCAATCTAAATGCGGGCCAGTGCTACGCCCGGTAGAGCCCACTGTGCCTATAATATCGCCTTGATTTACGTAATCATTAAGGTCTACATTAAAGCTATCCATATGTAAAAATGTACTAGTAAAACCACAACCATGATTAATTATCATGGTTTTGCCTGTGTAGTAGGCATCTTGCTGAATAAGTGTAACCTTACCAGCCGCCGGAGCAATAATTGGCGTGCCTTTTTTAGCTGCAATATCAATGCCATAATGCGGGCGTTTTGGCTTGCCATTTAGCACTCGCCTACTACCATATACACCGCTTATTATACCTTTAGCTGGCATAATAAAACCATTAGATAAATCGCAATTTTTTATAATCTCAGCGCGTGCAGCAGCAATTTGAGTATTATCTTTTTTTATACGCTGCCAAGTGCTCTCTGGCGGGCTAACCATCTTTTTAGGTAGGTTGTTAATGCGCTGCTCTTTGTAATTACGCTTAGTTAGTTTAATATTATTAATCTCACCATTAGCAAATACCTTCTGGTTTATGTTAGCATCGCGCCCAAAGCCTATATAAATTTTACCATTATATATTGGCACTTGCTTACCATTATATTTTATAGAGTGCCCTAGCGGATCAACCTTAGCCCAAACCACCCCACCTTGCGCAGCTTGGCCATTAAATTGCAGTTTGCCATGTGGTAGGCTGATGAGTGTTATTAATGTTAATAATTTAAGCATAATTACTTTATTTAGGGGCACCTATTATCTTTATCTCCCACTCTAGCTCAACACCGCTATTAGCCAAAACTTTTTGGCGTACTTGGTTACCTAAATTCTCTAAATCTTCTGCCGTTGCATCGCCTGTATTAATTAAAAAATTGCAATGTTTGGTAGACACTTGCGCTCCACCAATTTGCATGCCTCGGCACCCAGCCATATCAATTAATTGCCAGGCTTTATGCCCTTCAGGATTTTTAAATGTACTTCCCCCAGTGCAGGATTTTACTGGTTGGCTTAGCTCCCTATCGGCCTTTATTTGGGTGATTTTATCAGTTATTTGTTTAGCATCGCCTTGCTCTGCCTTAAACCAAACTTTAGTTACTATAAATGGCGCTTGCTTGATTTTGTTACAAATACGGTACTCAAAATCTAACTGCTCATTTGTATAATCTATAATATTACCATTATAATCAACCGCCTCTAGCTTAATTAGGTAATCTTTTATCTCAGCCCCGTATGCACCAGCATTTGTTGGTATGTTGCCGCCAATAGTACCTGGTATGCCAGATAAAAACTCTAGCCCTTTAATTGCATGCTCAGCACAATACATGGCTATATTACTATCTAATGCCCCTGCCCCACATATTAGCTGATTATTTGCATGCTCAATACCAGCAAACTCACGGCCAAGTTTTATTATTACGCCATTAAACCCACCATCACGGATAATTACATTACTACCAACCCCTAACACATATACAGGTATAGATTTATCTATCTGTTTTAAAAACTGCGCTAAATCTTGCGTATTAGCAGGTTTAAATATAGCTTTTGCATTACCGCCTACCCTAAACCAGTTAGTGTTATTTAAAGAGGCATTATAGCGTATACGCCCTTGTACTGGTGGTAGTTTTAATTCCACTATATCAACCCATTAGATTTAAAACTAAAATGCTCAGCTGCCGCAATAATTATATGGTCATGTACATTAACACCTAACGTACTTGCTGCATCTATTATTTGCTCGGTTAGTTCAATATCAGCCCGGCTTGGGGTTGGGTCACCACTTGGGTGGTTATGCACTAAAATTACACTTGCAGCACTTAGCTCTAACGCACGCTTTACTATTTCACGCGGGTAGGCTTGTGTATGATTTATAGTACCCTCTTGTTGTACTTCATCTTCTATCAAACGGTTTTTAGTATTTAAAAATAGTACTCTAAACTGCTCCTTAGATTTATTACCCATATTAAGCTTTAGGTAATCTAACAGCTTAATCCAACTATTTAAAATTGGTTGCTGTTTTACTTCCTCTTTTAATACTCGGCTGGCAGCTTCATGAAATAATTTTATCATGCTGGCGTTAGCCTCTGTTATGCCATCATACTCTAGCAATTTATTTAGTGGGGCATTTACCAGCTTGCTCAAACTGCCAAAATTATTAAGTAATGATTTTGCTAATGGCTTAGTATCTTTACGTGGATTAGCAGAAAATAATATCATCTCTAATATTTCATAATCAGCAAGTGATTGCGGGTTGTTTAAAAACTTCTCCCGCAGGCGTTTACGATGGCCTATATGGTGGTTGGATATGTTAGCTACTTCTGACACAATTATGCTTTGTTACATAAATTTATGATTACCTCTATTTTAAAGGCATTGGGCATTAGGTTCTAGGCAATATATTTGCCTTATGCCTAGTGCCCTATAATAGATATATAAATAAAAAACCCCAGCAAAATTGCCAGGGTTTTTATAAGTTATATAAAGCTTTAACTATGCAGCGTTAACGTCATCTTTAAGAGCTTTACCAGCTACAAATTTAACTAATTTGCTAGCTTTAATTTGGATTTTTTCACCAGTGCGTGGGTTACGACCAGTAGTTGCTTTACGGTTAGTTACTTTAAAAGTACCAAAACCTACCAAACGTACCTCATCACCATCAGATAAAGCACCTTGAATAGCATTGATAACAGCATCAATAGCATCATTAGCTTGTGCCTTTGTGATAGAAGCTTGATTTGCAACAGCATTTATTAGTTCAGATTTATTCATTTTTTCTCCTGTGATTTTATTATTATAATTTAAGCTTAGATTACTAAACTCCCTAAAACCAAGGTATAGAGCTGGTTACAAGATAGTGTCAACATTAAAAATGCAAAAAACTTAGGTTTTTTGCGGGTTACAGCATTTTCAGGCAAATATAACACTAAATATCAATAGGTTATAACAACAGTAACCACCCCCCTAGCGTTTAGTTTTTAATAGTTTTATCCTTTTCTACCATACACCAATATAATATAGGAGCGGTCAAAGAGACAAAAAATGGAGCAAATACAATATAGAACATCTCTGATTCAATAGTTACTCTATCAAGCAAATCTTTGGAAAAACCATATTTATAAAAATACCCCCCTAGCATTAATCCACATACTATTATTGCAGCCACAATACCAACTAAAACGTAGCTTTTTAAGCTTGTTTTACCATATTTGTTTAATCCTTTTATAATTAGTGGGGCAAATATCTTCAAAACACCATATATAACAATATAACAAAATATAAAGGCAGCAAACCATAGAAAAAATAAATCTACTATTGAGTATGTCTGCAAAAATGCAAAAAAACCAAATAAACAACCTATGGCCATTGACTCAATAAGTGTAATTTTTGCAAATATTCTACTCTGCTCTGAAGACCAAACCCCTGTCATAATACTACCCTATTCCAATCACCATATCCTCACCAGCTAATTTTTGGTTAAACTGCTTGTTTGAGTTTGCCGTATCACCAATATTTATATCGCTACATAATGTTTGCTCTTTTATATAGGCATGAAAATCTACAATATTATCCGCCAGATCAGATGGCATTTGCAAAGTAAGCTTTATAGTATCACTTACATCTAAATCTGCCTCTTTACGTGCTTGCTGTATAAGGCGGATTAAATCACGCGCTATCCCCTCATTATATAACTCATCCGTAATATTTAAATCTAGTGCAGCAATACTCCAACCAGATGGCACGGCGGCTGCCCCCTCCAGACTAGTTTGTAGCTTTATCTGAGCCTCATCTGTACTTAGCTGCTCACCCGCTACTATGTAGCCATTATTAGCTTTTTGCCAATCACCAGTTTTACTGGCTTTAACTATGTTTTGCATCACAGCCTGTTTGCCCTCAGCCTTGAGGCGTTTACCTAAAACAGGTGATATAATATTTAGGCTTTCATCACCAACCTCGGCTGTAAGCTCGGCATAATTGATAGCCTTAACATTTATCTCATCCTTTATAATATCATCAAATATTTTTAGTTTATCTGATAAAGAAATATCTTTTAAATAAATGGTTAAGCTAGCAAGTGGTTGGCGCACACGCTGCTTAACATCATTACGCACAGATAGCGCAGTATTACATACCTCACGTGCTTTATCCATTTGTAGCAAGTCATCACTAGCCTGTATTTGTAAATCGGCAGGGTTAGGAAAATCAGCTAAATGTACACTCTCCTCACCTGTTAGTGTGGTGTAGATCTCCTCCGTTATTAGTGGTAATAAAGGTGCTGCTGCACGACACATTAATGCTAAACATGTATATAAGGTGTCGTACGCTGCTTGCTTGTCAGCATCTTTTTCTGTCTTCCAAAATCTATCCTTACTGCGGCGGATATACCAATTATTTAGTACCTCAAAAAACTCCTCAATTGCATCACATGCTGTTGGAGTATCGTAAGTATTAAGCGCTTGCTCAATTTTTGTAATAGCTACTTGGCATTTTTTAAGGATGTAGGCATCCATTATATTAGTTGGCTTGTAATCACCTTTTAGTAGCTGCCCTTTAACACCATCTGCATTTGCGTATAGTACATAAAAATTATACGCATTCCATAATGGTTTAATATATAAACGTACACAATCTCTTATAAACTTACCCTCTTTATCTATATGCAGCTCTTGCCCACGCATAATAGGGCTGCGCATCATAAAAAAGCGTAAAGCATCTGCGCCATATTCATCAAATAGTTTTAACGGGTCGGGGTAGTTTCGTAGGCGCTTAGATAGCTTTTCACCCTTAGCATCTAGTACTACACCATGACATATACAGTTTAAAAATGGTGGTTTATCAAACAAGGCAGTTGAAAGCACCATTAATGTATAAAACCAACCGCGAGTTTGGGCTGTGTATTCCACAATAAAATCTGCCGGAAAGTTATCAGGCTCACCCATTAAGCCTTGGCTTGCATATGGCATAGAACCGCTCTCAAACCAGCAATCAAATACATCTGTTACACGAGTATACTCCTCACCTTGCTCATCAGTGTAGATAACTTCATCTATATCTGGGCGATGTAAACTTTTTACTTTTGTATTGCAGGCTTTTTCTATCTCCTCAATACTGCCAAATACTTTGATTTTACCTGATCTACT
>Ga0163111_10001274_pt1 | contig 15409 bp, 11 predicted proteins | sample CRUFie1St18metaG_FD_109645 | JGI IMG/M metagenome (GOLD analysis project Ga0163111, IMG submission 109645) | Marine microbial communities from the Costa Rica Dome - CRUD Field 142mm St18 metaG | ecosystem: Environmental > Aquatic > Marine > Oceanic > Photic zone | place: Costa Rica: the Eastern...
AAGAAATGGTCGATGCCGATTCAAAACTGGCGTCAGGCGATGAGTCGATTTATTATCGAGTTCGAGGAACGTCTCGAAAAGCATATTAACTAATGGCAGTTACACAGAATCTGTTACAGGCTCTAATTAAAGGAGTAGAAACATATGCGTAAGGTTTTTGCTTTTGTTTGTTTTTTAGTTGTCTATGGCTCCCTATATCCTTTTAACTTTAATTACGCTTTACCAAACCTTTCTACCGCAATTCCTTTAGCTCACTTCAATTTCCTTGATGCGGGAATCACCGATGGAATATCTAACATTATTCTGTTCATTCCTTATGGCTTATTTTTCGCTTTAGGTTGGAGTTTCTCAAAAAAACGCAGTCTCCTTTTTTGGTGTGTCGTTACTGCTTTTTCCTTTGGTTATTTTGTACAAGTATTACAGCTGTGGGCTATAGGGCGAGTACCGTGGGGTGGCGATGCTGTTCTAAATACTTTTGGTGCTATTGTTGGATCTTCGATAGCCTTTAGATTTAATAATTTACGCTTACTAAATTCTGAAAAGGTAAATTTACAATCTAAAGTATTCGCTATTTTGGGGATTGGTTTACTCGTAATCAAGTTAGCGCCCTTTGCCCCCACTATGGACTTTGGGATCCTTAAAGAAAATATAAAGAACCTAATCTATAGCCCCTCTATAGATGTGTATTGGTTATTCGAGCATACTGTGACTTGGGTTTTGGTGTTTTTCTTTTTGGCACGCGCAAACCCTTCATTCGAACGATGTCGTCTACTAATACCTATAACCATATGCGTGTTGGCATTAAAGTTTTTCATTATTGCTAATGATATAAATTTGTCTCAGCTATTGGGGGCGACGCTTGCTCTAGTCATTTTTTTCGCCTCAAAAAACCTTATAGATATAAATAAAGCTGCATTGGCAACAGTTTTATTAGTTGCAATAGTCTTGAATGGTTATTACCCATTTGAATTTCGGACGCAGATTTCTAAATTCGAATGGGTACCATTTTCCGGTGCGTTGAACGGGAATATCTTGCTTAATATATTAGCAACTTCTAAGAAAATACTCCTATATTCAAGTGCAATTGTTCTTTTATATACTTCAAACAATAAGCTCAAACTCTCAGCGGGCATAGTTGCTTCTATAGTCTTCCTCTCAGAAGTAGGGCAAATTTTTGTTACCAATTCAGTGCCTGAGTCTACGGATTTCTTATTGGTGTTGATATCGGGGTATTTACTGAAAAATCTAGTTGAACCACAGAGCATGGCTCCCTTTTCTAAAAGCGTGAATAGCGATAGCGCGAATATTACTAGTCGAAGCTTGGAAAATGGACAACTCAAAATGGGGACCATAGAGAAGAACCATTATATTAGGGGACTAGATGGCTTGAGAGCATTTGCTGCATTGGCAGTATTCATTGTTCATTTTCAGCAGTTTACTAATGTGGAACTTTCGTTAGGGCCTATTGATTTTACTCGCTGGATGATAAACGGTAATACAGGCGTCGCTCTTTTTTTCGCATTAAGTGGTTTTCTCCTCTCTATACCTTTTTGGCAAGGCTTGGAAAGACAGGAAACCCCCAATACTCTGACATATCTCAAACACAGGGCTGTGCGCATAGTTCCTCTATATTATCTATGCTTTTTGGGGCTTTTGATGATAAAGGGATTTTCTGGGCCGGAAGTGTCATTTAACAACATAATTTCCCATTTATTTTTCTTGCACAATCTGAAAGATAGTCAGGTTATGAGTTTCAATCCGCCATTTTGGACGCTGGCAGTTGAAATGCAGTTTTACCTATTTCTCCCCCTAATTTTTATAGCGCTGAGACAGCTTAAATATCACGTAGGGCAAATTACATTAATTGTATTTATCGTTGCTTGGTTTCTTGGGTATAAATTACTCCTTGAGTGGATGTCACCTAATTTCAATTGGCCTTTGACGTTCTCGTTAGTATGGCCCTTTGGCGTGAACGCTGCGAGTACAACAAGCCCCGCAATAACATATTCTTTAGCCAGCCACCTTCCTCATTTTCTATTAGGAACACTCTTTGCGAGTCAATTTATAAAGAAAAAGTTGCATGTCGATAAACTATTTTATGATGTGTTAATACTTCTCATAGTGAGTAGTACATTTATTATTTTGGCTACACCACTGGACGAGTTTTTCCAATTGGAGTTTGGACGATACAACTTTCCTTATATACCCTTACTATTATCAGCATTAATCTTCTTAGTGCCTTCTAGCAAAGTAACAAGTAAGCTTCTGGAATATAAGTTCCTTAAGTGGTTAGGAGTAATTTCATATGGAATTTATATATTTCATTATCCACTGCAAAAAGCACTCAAAATAGTACTGGAAAAGTTTGGTGTAGGTGTTTCAGAACAATGGCTTCTATTTGGTTTATTATCATTAGGCGCGACTGTTATATTAGCATCTCTCTCCTATCGATTCATTGAACAGCCAATCATCAGATATTTCAGAAATGAAAAAGTGCGGCCTGTATTAGAGGCTAGTAATGGTTTAATTGACTCGCCATTCAAGCAAAAGGATTTATATGAGAATGCGAAACTTAAAAGATCATGGCATTTTTCTAGTATCAGCAAAATAACAATCGCAATGTTTGTTCTCCTCTCAGCTTTGATCATTTGGTTATCGCCGGACGGGAAAACGCAGGTTACACAGCCATATTGGGCAGGGTTAAACAGACATATTATTTTCGATCATCATGCTCACACAGACTATTCTGATGGGGCTCTGTCAGTTGCTGAACTCGTTGAGCTATCTTATTTTAATGGATGCGATGCTATTTCAGTGACTGATCATTCAGGTTACGGGCGTGGAGTGTCGAAGTCTAAATTAGACGAAATAGCGTCATTGAGAGAGAAATTTAAAGGTTTACTCATATATTCTGGTATTGAGATAGGCCTCCCTTCATATGAAGGTAGAGAGCACCTTAATATCATTGTATCTCCAGAGCATGAATACAATTTGTTACCAAAGCTTAGCGAAATTCTTAGGCGCGAAAGTGATGCCGAGCGCAGAGATGATGGCACGTTTGTCAACGTCATAAACGCATATTTCGATAATGCTGAGCGAAGGGAAGAATACATCGTGGTTTACAATCATCCCAGTCGAAAGGACATGACCATGGATGAGAATGTCGAAGATTATCATGCACTAACCCAAAAGGGTTTGAAACTGACAGCTTTCAGTGGCGCTCCCGGCCATCAAAGGAATAGTGCTGTTGGTTCATACAAGACTGTGTTTGAAACCAAAAATCGCTGGGATCCTTTTGTTGCAGATATTGCTGGTGGTTGGGACAATCTTCTTTCTTCCGGAGAGAGAGTATGGGGAGCTGTGTCGTCTTCAGATTTTCACAACGAAGGATTAGATTATCCACCTTGCAGTTTTTCGCGAATCCATTTGGAGGTACCTGATAAAACTTACAATGGGATTATAAGCGCATTTCAACACGGTACATTTTGGGCTGATCATGGTGGTTTACTCAATGAGTATGAGTTCAACGTCGAGGTCGGGAAAGAAAATACGCTCGCTTATTCAGGGGCGACAATTGACTTAGGGAACAAAGACGAAGTTATGTTAGTCAACGTTGAAGTTGCAAGAGCAGAAAAGTACAAAGATGACTTTTTGAGAGTGGATACAATATCAAATTGTAGAGGAGGAGAGGTAACCTCAATAGAAAAAATCCTCCCTCCTGAAGAAAGTGTTTTTCAGCTTTTAATGTCAAAATCAGACTCAGTTGAGAAATGCTTTATTAGATCGCGAGTAATTCTGGAAGGTCTGGATGAACATAAGTTATCTGCTTACTCTAATCCGATTTTCATTCAATAACAAAACACATTCTTAGGCCTTAAAAACAACAATGAAGAAAATCTTACTACTTACAGAGAATTTTCCACCTATTGATGGAGGAAGCGGCAGGTGGTTTTGGGAATTATATTCTAGATTACCAAGACAAAACATCATTGTTGCTTCTCACAGTGTCGAAGGATATCAAGCTTTCGATAAGCAGCATGATTTACATGTTATAAGAATGCCAATGCGCTCAGCAGAGTGGGGGCTCAAGAGCAAAACTGGTATCGCATTCTATTTTAGAATGGTTAAACACGTCTTAAAGCTGGTAAAGCGCCATAAAATAGATGAAATACATTGTGGAAGGGTTATTCATGAGGGAGTTATTGCGAGAATAATTAAACTTCTCACTGGAGTCCCTTTTATTTGTTTCGTCCATGGTGAAGATGTAGAAACGGCTGCCACTAGTCGGGAGCAAGCCTTGTTGGTTAAGTGGGCCTGTAGAGGGGCGAAAACACTGGTATGTAATAGTGAAAATTCCAGAAATTTAGTTGCTGCATTAGGGTTTGAGACAAAAAATAAGTGTGAAGTCTTACATCCTGGAGTGGACACGAATAAGTTTATACCCGCCTTAGCTGACCAAGCCTTTCGTACCCAAATGGATTGGGACGGGAAAAGAGTACTTCTTACAGTTGGGCGTTTACAAAGACGAAAGGGCCAAGACCATCTGCTAGCTGCGATGCCTGAGCTGTTAAAAACATACCCCGATTTGTTTTATGCCATTGTTGGACGTGGAGAGTGTGAGGCTGAGCTGCGTTCTTTTATTGATAGCTCAGGACTTAGTAGTAGTGCGGCGGTCTATACCGATTTAAATGACGAAGCTTTGATAAAGTCCTATCAACAATGTGATATTTTCATTTTGCCCAATCGTACAATCGAAAGTGACATAGAAGGGTTTGGAATGGTGCTAGTTGAAGCTCAAGCTTGTGGTAGGCCTGTTATTGCCGGTAACTCGGGAGGAACCGCTGAAACTATGATTATTGGTAAAACAGGTGAAATAATCGATTGCTCTAGTCCTCAGAGCATTGTTAAAGGAATGCTACCGATACTACAAGATTCAAGCTTTGAACATTTTGGCAAAAGTGCAGTTGAGCACGTGAAAACCTCGTTCGATTGGGACGCACATGTCAAAAAAGCGAAGGCGTTGTTCGGATTGTGACAGTTACCCGAAAAGTTTTAAATAGCGCTATATTGTCTGCGTCTGCAAAAGTTATCGGTAAAATGCTTGGCTTAGTCAGCACAATGCTGTTGGCGCGTATATTAGCCCCTGAAGAGTTTGGGTATATTGCTATCGTAAGTATTGCGCTCTATTTCTTTGACATATTGTCGCATGCAGCGAGTGAGCAGTATGTCATACAAAAGAAAACAATAACGCGCGTTGAATTATATACAGCTTGGTCTGCTAATTTAGTTTTAAAACTTTTAATTTCTCTGGTGATTTGTGTAAGTGCTCCTTGGGTTGCACTCTTTTTTGACCGTCCTGAACTAACTAATGCGTTTAGAATTAGTTCGTTAATATTGCCAATTCAAGCGCTTAAATCGCCTATATATCTCTTGCTTAAGAGACAATTGAATTTTACCCCTCTCTTCTGGAGTTCACTCATAGAGCGTGCGCTCGCAGTACCATTAGTCATCGCATTGGCTTTCGTGCTTAAAAGCTTCTGGGCTTTTATCATTACCGATATTGTAGCAAGTCTACTTGCTGTGTTTATATCCTATTTTATTGCCAGAAAGCCTCCGAAATTCACTTTGTCGCGAGTTAACGAACAGTGGAATTTTTCTAAGTGGATGTTAGGAAAGAGTGTGGTCGGATACATGCGTTCACAAAGTGATACAGTAGTTGTTTCCAAGTTTTTTTCGGGGGGGGCATTAGGCAACTATCACATGGCCAGAGAATTAGCCATGATGCCTGCTCACTTTTTATTAGGCCCAGCGATAGAGCCTTTACTAAGCGCATTTAAAAATGATAAGGAATCAATTCATGAATTACATAATAATGTCGCTTTCTCTTTAGTATCGGTTATTGTTGTAGCGATTCCTTTATGCTTTTTTGTTTGGCAATGGGCAGCCGAAGTGGTGTTACTCTTACTGGGAAGTGACTGGGAAATGGCGGCAGAGCTTCTGCCTATATTAATTTTATTGTTTTTATATTGGACAGTCATGCAAGTGGGTGAAACGGCTTTACTTGCCCAAGGGAAAGTAAAACTCCTTTTTCTTATTGATTGCTTAACTCTGATAGTAGTTGTTGTGGGGCTCTTAATTATTGCCTCAAAAACAAGCGATTTGCTTTCTCTTGCTTGGGCAAGAGCCGGGTTCGGAATTTTATTTTGTATTGTCGTATTGTGCCTGGCATTTAAGGGGAATCAAAGGCAACTACTTCAAGTACTTTTTTATTGTATTGCTATGACACTAGTGTCTTCAATCTGGCTCTTCAGCGTAAAGTCGATGGTAGAGGTCTTAGATTTGGCAGACATGAATTTTATACTTTCCATCGTTATAATGTTATTTTCTTTGGTTATGCTGATATCCGCAACGGTATCCGTCGTATTTATTGGAGCAAAGGGGTTTAAAAACTATCATGCAAGAAGAATAGAAATGATAGTTGGTAGCTCTTTGGGTAATTTTTTTAAAATTAATATAAGATAATCCGTTTGATTATTCTATACATTGTTTTGTGAATGAAAAATGAAGTTTTTACGCAATGTCGGTTTAACTGTTTTACTTTTGATAAGTATCATTTTGCTTGGTATCAATATTTACGGCGAGTTTCAAAGTCTTACACCCGACGGCGTACTAAATACTGATCTCAGGTTCCGCCAAGATAAGACACTTACGTTTAAAGAATCTCTTACAGCTATTGAAAGAGAAAGAAATGAAAGTGATGCTGATTACGTGAGAAGGCTTAATGATGTCGTTGCAAAGTCTTTAGCCCATATTCATTGGAATGAGAACAATGATATAGATTTGTACTACCAGCGCGTTCCTATATGGGAAAACTACATACTATATATAATGTCTTTGGTCACCAATATGCCCGAGTATAGCAAATACCATTTTGGCGATTATGAGCGGAGTTTGGAGCGCGGCATCGGTATTTGTGGCGATGCATCAATGATAATGAGTCAGATTTTAGAAAAGGAAGGAATTGAAAGTCAAATCGTTTCTTTCCCAGGTCATGTTATTCTTGAAGCAAAGTTGGGGAACGGAGAAAAAGTACTTAGTGATGCTGATTTCGGTGTAATCATGCCATATTCAGTTGAAGAATTAAATGAAGCTCCATACCTAGCAATTGACCATTATAAGAATAAGGGTTTTTCAGACAGAGAAGTTGGAGGATTGGTTCGTTCGTATGGCTTAGAAAATGAAAAGTGGAATGGTGTTAAGCACTTCATTACAAAGAAATACTATTTCGAGTATTTTGCATATTTCATTAAGTGGGTATTTCCATTAGCGATGCTTTTGATGGTATGGGTGATTTATAAGAACTTGAAAAAAGAAAAGGCTAATTAAAAGAATTTTAGTATTTAAAAAGTCATATTTCGCATAGAAGAAAGGTGTCGAAATATGTGAAAAAATCGTTGTCACCGTATTAGGTATATTTTTCAATTGAAAAAATATATAACTAGGGCAGGAGATGAACGTCTATGAAGCGATGGAAATAGGAAGTAAATAGTGCTCGGTATCGTTATCCCTTTAAAATCTGAAGTTACTTCAAGTTGTTGGGAAAATACATCTAGAAGCTTAATAGCTACGCTCAAATCAGTACTCAATCAAAACGAGAAAAGTTATCAAGTAATTGTTGTTGGTCACGAACGCCCTCTAGGCTTAGACAACCTTAACTTGAACATCGACGTTTTTTACTCAGTTTCAGGCGAAATTCCCCCACCTCCAAAAGTAAACGCTACTCAGGAGCAATTTACGTCAGACAAGAACAGTAAGATTTCGAAGGGCATAGAATTGTTAAAACAACGCTATCCAAATATCAATGTTTGGTTCGCGTTAGACGCTGATGATCTTGTTGAAGAAAATTTAGTTAGAGTTGCTCTAAAGGCGCTTCCGTATTCACTGTTCTCTCTTGATATGGGATATATGTACTATGGGCATGCTAATAGAGTGATAGAAACTCAAGAACTGACACAGTACTGTGGCTCTACGGGAATTATTCACGATGATTACCTTTCATTCGATGTTCAAGGTAAGTTAGTGTCATGTCCTTTCTTGAGCCAGTCACATATGGGATTATCGCGCTATTTCAAACAGCAGCCAAACAGCAAAGTAAAAACTTCTAATCGGCCTTTAGTGATGTATTCGCTAGGGCACGGTGAAAACATCAGTGATGGCTATAGAAATTGGGTTCAAAACGTTATAGCGACGATAAAACCGTACGTTAAAGGAAAAGCTTTATCCGCTGAGCTTAAGAAGTCTTTCGGAATCAATGAGGATGAATTTTGATCACTTTTATTACCGCTGTCGGTAACAGAAAAGCCTATAAGGACTTCGATAGAGTAGAGAACTATCTGAAGTTAACGATCGAGAGTTTAAGAGCACAGAACAGCGGCAGCTTTAAAGTCATTGTTGTGACTAATGAGCTTCCAACTTTCGATCCTAATGGTGAGTTGTGTGAATACTGCCTTGTAGATTTTCCTCCTCCTGAAAGAAACAAAAAAATAGAATCATTTTCAGATGAACAATATAGAATTTTTATGCGTGACAAAGGAGTAAGATTAACTGCAGGTCTGCTCTTTGCCCAAAAGTTTAATCCCGATTATGTATATTTCTTAGATTGTGATGATTGGCTTTCTACGCGGATTAGTTCATTCATTGAAAAAGACAATGACGCTGCAGATATATACGTTGGAGCGAAAGGTTATTTCTTAAACATTTCAGACAAAAGAATAAAAAGGAAAGATGGCTTAGTACGTTTTTGTGGAAGCACTATCGCCTATAAAAACGAAATTCTTTTTGATTTGGAGCCTTCACTTAGCTTTTTATCAGAAAATAATAGTAAAGATGAAATCTTAGACAACTGCTCGAACTTCTTTATTGAAAGAATAATGGGCAACCATACTGATTGGTTGAGGCTTGCTGACGAAAAAGGTTATACAGTCAAAGAGTTTCCTTTTTTCACTACATGTTGGATTCTGGGAACTGGGAATAATGTCTCAGAGTCTGATAAAGGACAATTGGGGTTGCCAGTTACTTCAGGTGTCCTAGAAGTGTTTGGAATCTCAAATGAATTTGAAAATAGTGAAAAAGCCTCTCTGAAAGAACGTCTTTTTGAAATGCTCTCATACTTAAAGTCTCGACGTGAATGGAAAGAGTCGAAAAGAAAGCGCATTTTCGTTTACAAATAGAAACATAACGACAGCTCGCCTATTTCAAGCGCTGCAGAGGTGCTACTCTAATTTCGTGTTACTTATTTCAAAGTCACCTCTGCGAGAAATGAAAACCGGATCTCGCTTAGAAAAAACGCTCAATATTGAGGCTTTTTACAAGTGGTACTCTCTGAATAATTTGGTTTAATGATGGTGTGATCTCATGTTTTAGTACGATAACTAAAGTTAACCATGTGAGACATAGTACAAAAGTTAAAATACAAGCTTCAGCGATAGGGATTATTTGAAAGTAGTCACTAATATTTGATATTGCAAAGGCTAATAACATGCAAACTGAAGCGACATAGAACGATTGAAGTTGCCTCAAAAAGTGGCTTTTAAGATTGAAATTTAAACAAAGAACAGCGGTGAAATAAAACGCACATGCTTCTACTATCTGTGAGAAAGCAAATGCAATCGCCATTTTCACTAAACTGTCCGCCCCGACAGTCAGTGCTAGAAGGATAAAAATAGAAAAACTGAAAAACTTTACATAAAGTATATAACTCTCTTTTTCTTCAACAATAAATAAGCTATTGAAAAATTGCGTTGGCGCTTTAATCGCGTAAGCTATGCATAATATTGAGACTAAATCTGACGCTTTAAGCCATTGTTCGCCAAATAGAAGAGATATTGCAATATCGGGTACCACGGACAATGAGAGAAGTACAGGTACGATTAAGATTGTCACATGACTCGTAGCCTTCTCAAATGCTAACGTAGCGTATTCTCCGCTTCTTTTTGCCTCGGATAGGTATGGTGTGATTATTGGCGATACGAATCCCAAAACTGACTCATTGGAAAATTTGACTGCGCCTATACCTCTGCTGAACAAAGCACTTGCGCTTGTCCCCACCGATTTTCCAAGTATTAACTCGGGCAAACTTTCTAAGCCCTTATTTATGAATGTAACAACAGTAAGCGTGCCTCCAAAACTTAGGATCTGTTTAAGGTTCCCAGGCTTAGGTACCCAACTTACAGTATCTGATTTCAGGAGAAAGTGTGCAAAAAACTGGAAGAGCTGAGATAAAAGGACGCCAAAGGCTAAACTGAGGTAGCTAAGTCCAATTTTAATCATGAAAACAGTTGCTATAAAAGCGAAAAGGGCTGATAAAACATTTATTGAGGCTAAAACCTTAAACTTGAACGTTCTAGCGAAATACGATTGGCTTACTGCAGTGAAGGGTGTTAGGAGAAACGTTCCAAACAATATTTCTATTACAGAAAACATTCCCGGAGTCGAATAAAAACTACTGAGCCAGCTTGAAAGGGAAAGCATTAGAAGCCCCAAGCCTACGGAGATAAAGAGTGTTACGAAAAGCACATGCTCCGTATCTTCTTTCTTTACTTCCTTTAGCTTAATTAGGTAGCTGCCAGTACCGATGAGACGTAACTCTATGATTATTGAAGACGCAGCAATGGCAATTACGTGTACACCTATTTCTTCAGGCGTAAGCATCCTAGCATATGTCATCATTGAAATAAGGTTTATCAAAACAAAAGCATACCTACCCAAAAAGGTATGCACAAGCGAGTCAGTAACTTTAGACATTTGAGTTATCTTTATAGTTTAGAACATATATTTGATAGGCAATTGCGGAAAATAGAATACACCAATGTAAAATTTCAGCTCTCATTCTATTCAAAAAAGTCATAGCTATAATAAAGGCAATAAGTGCACATTGAATTGCTACTACCTTGAAATATTCATCTACCTCTTTTTGCTCCTTCAAAAGCCTCTTGCATTTTTGGGTGGTTTTAAAACTGAAGTAGAGCATTAATATAAATAAAAACAATCCCAAGTAGCCGACTTCAGATAAAGCCTCGAACCAAGTTGAATGGACGGTTCTTGCGCGGCTACCTCCTGTGTTAATATGAGCAGGTATATAATGGTAGCCAACTTGATTAAACCCTCTAAACCCCTTCCCAAAAGGGTAATCTTTAGCCATGTCCCATGAAGCTTTCCAAAACGCCATCCTTGTTGCGCCAGTTTCTCGATCACTTTGGACTTTGGTTTCCTCACTTAATGTGTACATCCGTTCAATGAAAGTATCATCCGCCAAATAAAGCCCTCCTGCTAACCCCGAGATTAAAATTGCAACCGCTGTTTGCTTTTGAAATTTTCTTTGGAAGCTGGAAGTAAACATTATCCATAAGAAAATAGCTACGCTTATTGCGACCGCCAAAAATGCGCCTCGGCTATTTATCAATACAATAGCGTTTGCAATAAATACACCAGCAACAGCGAAAGCACATTTAGCAATCTTATTTTTTGTAGTCCAAAAAAAATAAAGGGCTAGGACAATACTGGGGGCAAGGGCCGCGGCAAGCCCATTAGCATCGGGTGAGTCTACCATTCCTACTTGTTCAACTCTCCCTCCACTATTACGACCAACCTGATATACGTAAAAACCCATGTACCATGCGCCATAAATGTAGCCGTACAGTATCAAGTTAAATTTATCTATTGAATTACATAGTTTGAATGCGATGGTTAAGGTTATCAGCATCTTTATATAAAACATCCATGCATCAAAATGGATTTCTGGTATTGGGGAAAGAAAGTAGGTACAGCCATATAGCAAACATAGCAACCATGCAATTTTAAGTTGCGGTATTTGCATTACTTTACTCGTATAATGTTTTTTATTGAATAAATACAATACGAGCATAATTATTACAGTGTAATAAGAATAGCTGATGTCAGGTATCATGGAGCCCCACCAGCGTTTCTGTGGATTGTAAAAGTATACAGCTTGATAAACTACAAAAGCGAAAATAGGATAAAATCGGAAGGCTGCCAAGAGGCCACCTATGTACGAGCTAAAGAATAGTAAAACATTTAACATTCGATAACATTCTCGACTTATTTAAATAGCTTTTTAACTATTGGCATTTTTAACCGATATTGGATTTGTAGCTCACCGACAATGGCTTGGTGTATTTGATAATACCACCTCGAAAACGTTGAAAGGTTTTCGTTATTCCTAGCTTCAATGTAGCCAAACTTGTATAGCATCTCTCCAGCATAGGCGTTAACAGTGTTGATTTCTTTGGGAGATAGTTTGTTTTGCCACTGTGTGGCGAGCGCTTTGCTCGGAGCCTTATTTGTATTTATGTTTTGCTTATTAGGGGCGTAAACCATTTTTTCTTTGTGATAATTCAACATGTTATCATCAAAAGAAATTGCCAAGTGTTTACATATTTTTCGTAATTCGTTTTCTTGATTCTGAATAAGATCTTCAAATTTAATTATCAAACAGGATTTCGGGTATGCTTCTGCAAACTTTACTTGTTGTTCTACTTCTGTTTTCCAACGAAGCGCACCAGTGTAGGCATTAGTTCCTAACCCCCACTTGTTTTCAATATATGAATTAACGACACCGCGGCCATCCCTCACTATTATTATAAATTTACTTTCGGGAATAAATTGCTCTAGAGCTTCTAAGTGCTCGGTAAGTTGGGGGTCTTTTAGCCCCCATGCAATTTTACAATTGTTCTCAAGAAAACTTCCGATATGCTCGTCGTATCTAATTTGAAAATGTTTGTCGATGTTTTTAACAATTTCCTCTCGACTTGCATTCTCTGTGAATATGGTGTGTAGAGGTAACTCGTTTTGAATAAAAATATCTTTATGAGCAGATAATATTCGTGTTAGTAATGTAGTACCTGAACGCTGCGTTCCTAACAAAAAAATAGGAGAAGAGGGCTCGGTGTTAACTGTTTCCATAATAATACTCTACTGACTTTTTGGGTTAGCCCAAAACCTTTTTCTTTAGTTTGTTTAAGAGACTCTCTTTTTTATTCTCGATGTATTCATGCAATGCGAATCGGTTCTGAAGAATGACAGTATCTTCTCGGTAAATAAATTCTCTGTAGTTATATTCTGGCGGTAAGACATATAATCTAAGATTAGAGTGATATATATGATATCTAAAAGGCCCCTGATCATGAGGGTGTCCGAATTCATCACTCAAGTAGCTTTCAGACCAGCTTTTAATTAACTGCCTATTTCCCTCATTATTCCTGTATAAAATTATATCGCAGTTGAGTTCTGGGAAGCATTCAGGAATATCCTCAATTGCGCTATTACCTAATTCAGTGTTTATTCTAACGGGGGCGTGTGCTAGAGCAATGTCAAATTTATCCATCAAGTTTGGTAGAGAAGTTACACCGTCTTTTAGAGCGTAAGTATCTGCGCCCAGGTACATTATTAAATCTTCTTCGAGTTCAAGCATAGCTCTGTGCTTTGCTACCATTTGACCATTTAAGTGAACTCTATTCTCCATAAAACTTGGATATGAGAAGTCAGTAATACGAACCTCATCAAACTCGTTTATGATGCTGGTATCATCTATTTTCTTATCTGTGTACAAGTAATATTTTGCTTCCGGGATATAGCGTTTAAAGCTAGCGGCAGATCTGTTGGCCTCAGCAACGTATTTGAAGTCTCCGTGATGAGAGTTAACATAGAGTATTGCTAAGTCACCTTGTTTCATAAATACAGTCCCTTCTAAATAATAAAGTTTTTATAAAAAGCTAAAGCTCGATTTTTAAAAGTTGTCTTCGAAACTATAAAGCCACTGTTCGGTGACTTGTTAAATATCAAACTTTAAAAAAACGTCGTTCTATTACTATATCGTAGAAAGCCTAAAGTTGTGTTTAGCACTTTTTCCCAAAACAAGGGTTGCCAATTCAATTAAGGTTTCACGAAAGCTAATTGGTAGAGAAAAATGACGTTAGAACATCCTCACACTCTTTCTCATGCGCCGAAAACCAATTGTCGTTGGCGAAATCGACCCAAGTGCCAAGTTTTGGTGGAGAAATCAAAGTACCCAGCTGCCTAGCATCGGAATCGATATTTAACTTAGACATTAAGTCTCGAATAGTTTTTTCGGTGCTAGTAACTAGCTCTTCAAAGCTAATCGAGTGGTGGGAAAACTTTTTACCCCACAACCAACTCAGCTTCCACAAATAATAGAATCGTTGGTAAGGATGAGGTGTTTGCATTGCGTCAAGCATGGGAAAGAATGGCACAAGGTCCTTACACCATACATCGAGATAAAATGCATCTTGATATGTATCGACAATATTATCCTTGGTTACTTCAGATTTATTTGTTAGGAACGAGTACCACTGATCTCTTGGATGTCGATAAAGATGCAAAACGGTAGCATTTGGATAGTTTGCACGAAGCCAAGCTAATCTAAAGTCGATGCGGTTGAACTGCAGCACAGGACGCTTGTCAGTATGCTCAATGAGCGTATCAATATAATTGAGCATGTTAATATCGTAAGATTTTTCTGTCATATACAGATTAGCGTGAATCCAATCCTCTTTGTAAAGATCGGATAAGCGCTCTAGTCCGTCATATTCAGCCCAGTAATCGTCGACTCCTCTATGGCTAGAGTCTACGTTGTTGCCCCGTAACGTCTTATTAAACCATTGCCGTTCGTTAAAGGGCTCATAATAGCTGGTGCAACCGCCAACCTCGCGAAAAAGGTTCCAAAGAAGAGTAGAACCAGAGCGAAATCTACTGGTAATAAAAATGATGTCGTCTCGTTGCCTAGTACTCACTTTATCATTGCCAGAAACTTTGTACTCGCTTGCAATATTTTTTATATCGCCTGGAATTGATAGGGTCGTCTCAGCAATGTCTTGTTTAACTTTAGATTGTATTTTGTCGTGCCAGTAAAACTTTCCAAATAGCTGAATTACCGCATTTTTAATTGGATGCATTCTAGTTTTCCAACACTTTTTTATAGATTTTCGAATATTGCGCCATCATTTTATTTACATGGAAAAGTTCATAAAAGCGTGCAATTGCACTCTCAGAGAATGAGGCTCTCATTTTCTCGGACTCGCTAATGGTAATCAGCGCTTCTTTTAATTCTTCTTGATTGTCGTTTGCAGTCACTAGACCTGTTTTTGAATGGGTAACTATTTCAGGGTTTCCCCCTGCGTTTGTCACTACGCAAGGCTTGCCGATAGACATGGCTTCCAGCAGCGTCATTGATGTTCCCTCGCTTAAAGAGGGGAGTAAAAAAACATCCATTATCGCCAGGTAACTAGTAGGGTTGGCCTTGTAGCCTGTGAAAATAACTTTGTGTTGTAACCCCAGGCGTTCAACCTGCGCATTTAACGACGTCATTAGCTCG
>Ga0163111_10001275_pt1 | contig 15405 bp, 9 predicted proteins | sample CRUFie1St18metaG_FD_109645 | JGI IMG/M metagenome (GOLD analysis project Ga0163111, IMG submission 109645) | Marine microbial communities from the Costa Rica Dome - CRUD Field 142mm St18 metaG | ecosystem: Environmental > Aquatic > Marine > Oceanic > Photic zone | place: Costa Rica: the Eastern...
GTCTGACCGCACCGCAGCAGGCGGCGGGCGCGATGGCGGGCCATGCTTGTGCTCCGCAATCCTTGGATTGCGGCGGCGCACCGGCGCTCGACGCCGACGGCCGAGGCGAAGCGCAGCTGCGTGTGGCTCGTTGCGCAGCTCTGCGCGTGCCGTCGCCATGCGTGCAGATACGCGACCATCGCCCTCCCGAGCTGCCGGGTGACGAAGGCGACGAACTCCTCCGCCTCCTGCCGCGCCGCGACCACCGTCGCGGTGCCGCCGACAAACCGCCTCCAGCCCTGCAGCCGCATCGCTGCCGTCAGCTCGGCGCGAGCCGCCAATACCGTCGCCGTCGCGCGCCGCCAGCGACCAAGGGCAGCAGCGACGCCAGCAGCGACGCGCGCAGCGGCGGCGACGGAGTGCACGCGCGTCGCCGCCGCACGTGCGCCGCACGCCCCCGAGAAGGACGCGAAGGCTGCGGCCGCACGGCGGTGGCGAACCGCCAGGGTCGCACGGGCACGGCGTCGACAGCTACCCAACTCGTCCGCCCACCGCGCAACGCTCGCAGCGATGCCACGCCGAGATGCCGCCGCCGCCCACCGCACCGCCAGCCGCCGTAGCTTGCCGGGCCTCCCGCCGCGCTCCCACCACGTCGCCACCGCCGCCTTGATTGCTCGGTCGCGGCCACGTGTTTGTGCGGCGCCAAACAGCGCTGCGTCGAGGAGTCGAAGCCGCTCATTCCGCCACAGCCGCGTCCAAGCGGACGCGAGGGCTGCCTTCTCCGCCGACGCCACGACGTCGAGCCCGCGGCCCTGTAGTGCGGCGAGCATGGACCACGTCCGTATCGCCCGACGCTGCTCAGCACGCTCTCGCGCTTGAAGAGCCATCATCGCTCCCAGCTCGAGCTGGCGCCGCCGCTCCGCCGCCGCCTGCCAGGCGCGCAGGCAAGAGGTACGAGAGGCGGCGTCGCCCGCAGCTGCAGCACGACCATGAGCCTCTGCCACGGCCGCGCGCTGGCACGCACGTCGCCTCCAGCGAAGAAGCGTCGATGTGAGCGCAACACGGGGGCCCGAGGCGGCAGCTGCGACCAGACCCGCCGCCCGAGCTTCGCCAGTGCCTACCTCGGCAGCCGCGCTACGGGCCCATCGGCAAAAATGAGACCCCAGCAGCGCGGCCTGCCGCTCTTGCCGACGCAGCGCGAGCAGCCGACGCGTCTCCACTCGTACCGACCACGTTTCGATGGCGCGGACGAGGCGGACGGCAGCCCCGCGCCTCTCGGCTGCAATGCAGCGCATGTGGTGAGTTGCACGCCGTCCCGAGGTGACGCGCCACGCGCCAAGCGCGCTGCCGAGCGTTGCAGCGCGGCGCCCTGCCGCGGCGCGTGCAAAAAAGGTGCGACCCACGGACTGCGCCTCGACGACAGTGCTCCAACGTTGCACCGCCGCACGCAGCGGCTGGTAATACCTAAGGTGCAGACGAGCACGTCCGGAGTGCAGCGAAGCGAGCTCGAGCGTGGTCGAGCGTCGCCAGCGGAGCAGAGCGCGGCGGGTGGCGGCGCGCCACAGCCTCACGCGTGTGGCTGCCTCCGCTGCGGCGTGCCGCAGTCCACGGCGCACGCGCGCCGACCACCGGCGAAGCAGCGACGGCAGCCGAGCTCGAGCTCGAGCCATGTCGAAGGCGACCGCGATCTCAAGCACCCGGGCTCTATTCTGCTGCAGGCAGGCGCTATCACGCCACTGGTGTAGAGCGCGCGCCGCCACCCTCGGGCGCGCGCAACCTCTCGCGACATTGGAGCTCCAGAAGCGAGCCACGCGTTCCTCGAGGAGGAGACCCCGTCGGGCCCACTCGCGCCACTCGCTCAGTGCAGCACGACCACGACGGCGCCCCGCAAGCGCCAAAGCGGAGCGCCTCCATCGAATCACGTCACGCGACGCGCGCGCCATTGCGGTCCACCCACAAAATGCCAAATGGACGTCTCGCAGCGCACGCGCACGCACAGAGACCACCGCCCTGGTCGCATCTGCCCAGACCTTGAAGCCCCGTCGCGAGGAGCGCGCATCAGGCGCCGCGACGCCACGAAGCAGGTAATGCCGCGCCCAGTGCGCGCGCGCGCACTCGAGCCACGCGGTGAGCGCTGCCCGCAGCCTGCGCCGATTGCCGACGCGGGTGACTGCTCTCCGCTTCGTCGCACGCAACCTCCACCATCTCATCGCCGCGCGCTGGGCACGTACTGTGAGCGCCGCCAGCGCGCGGCTCGCCAGCACCGCGACGACGGCGTGCGCACCCGCCCGCTCGACCCACACGTCGAGCGCCGACACTTGCTTGCGCCGCGCAACGCACTCCTCAAACAGGAGTGCCGCCGCACGCATTTTTGCGCATCGCGTGCCGCGTTCGCTCCAGCTCTTCAGCGCACGACGGCGCTCGCGATGCATGCGGGCGGTCGTCGCCCGGCGCAGCCGCGGTGCCCGCTGCGAGAGCTCCCGCGCCACCTCGCGCGACGCTGCCGCCCACGCTGCCAACGCGGCCCGCTGGCGGTAGCGCTGCGCGAGCGCCGCCTCACGGTCTGCGAGGAGCATGCGTGCCCTGGCGGAGGCGCGGCGACTCGCCGCCACACGCCATGCACGGAACGCGGTGCGTCCAGGTTCGGTAGCGACGCGGACGACGAGCGCGAGGTACGCGGACGCGAAGGCTCTGAGCAGGGCGCCGCGCGCCCGCCAGCGCCCCCAAGTGCGGCAGAGGTCGGCCACATGCGTCGTGCTGCCGAGCCGTCCGCGCCGCGCGCGCGCGCACGCCACCGCTCGCCACCGCCGCGCGGCGGCCGCGGCGTGCCGCCGCCCGCGGCCGACGGCATGCGCTACCGCCACATCGCTGCGCTCAGCAGCCTGGTGACGCAGCATTGCGCGCTCGGAGAGCGCGGCGAGGCCGACCAGGGCACTCCGCCGCCCACGTGCCGCCTTCAACGCAGCGCCGCGGCGCCGAAGCTCGCGGGCATCCCCGACGCGGCGGCGCCACCGCCGGCACGCGGCGGCGACGGCGAGGCCGCGCACCGTTCGCGACGCCTCGGCGAGCCGCCGCCGTCGCGCGGCCTCGCGAGACCACGAGCGCAAGCCGTGGACGAGACGTCGTCCCGCCACGAGCCGATCGAGAGCCGCGCAGCGAGAGCTGCGCTCTGCCGCGCGCGCAAGCCGGCTCAGGCCCACGCGCGACGCACGCCGCGCCGCGCTCGCGAGGAGCGCACGCGTGCCGACGTCCTGCCGCTTGCGGGTGACCGCGACCGCGAGTGCGCGCACGGCACGCCCTGTGCTGCGCCGAGCCGCGCGTGCTTGGCAGTGCCACGCGGCGGCGGCGGTGAGCGCGGCGGCGGCTGCCGCCGCGTGCCACCTCCGCAGCATGAGGACGCGGCGGGTGAGCGCTCCTCTCGCCGCGAGCTTCGCGAGCGCGGCCGCGGCCGGAAATGGCCGTACGCGTCTTCCGGTCGCAAATCTGCGCAGCCGCCGCAGCCCAACAAGCTGCTGCACGCGGCGCCCCGTGCAATCGAGCGCACGGCGGTCAGCGGAGCTTCTGCGCAGTGCTCGGAGTGCGTGCGCGAGTTCGCGGCGCTGTCTGACCTCACTGGCGGCGCGCACTCGTTGTGAGAGGGCCGTCTCGCGTGCCACGCGCCGCGCGTGCGAGCGCATCAGCTTCAGCACCGACGCCTCGCTCGAGTACCGCCAACGCAGCAGGACGCAGCGAGCGGTGTGCTCGGCATCGAGCTGCCGCGTCGCCAAATCCTGCGCGCCGGACTCAATGACAAGGGCGAGCACGTGGAGGCGCCAGAATGCGACGTCGTCGCTCGTCGCGGCCACGTCCAGCGCGACGAGCGACGACATGTACAGTAGGAGGCGTAGATGTACTCGACAGTAGAGCTCTACGTGACGTTTTGACTGCACAGCCTGACACTAGAAAATGTTAAAGATGAACTCGTCTACGCTACGGTGGAAGGCCGGGATGAACGCCGTCAACTCGGCGCATTCCTTGCCGGCCGAGCCCCGCCGCCGGTTGAACGCGGCGAGCGCGCCGTCCCATCTGCGTCGCCACGCGACGGCGTCGGTCGGCGCGGGGTCGCACGCCGGTGTGCACCGTCTCCCACCACCGCTCGGCCCATTCCCGTCGCCGCCCATCGGCGTCCAGCACGTCGTCCAGCAAGGCACGGGCAGCTCCCCTCTGCGATACTTCTGCGGCTGGTCCTTCCCGGGGTCGGCGGTCCAGAAGCGCCGGCAAGTGTACGTGAGCTCGTCGGGTGCAAACTGCGGCCACAGCGGCCAACATCCGACGAGGTCGAATTCCGGGACGACGTCGCCGGAGCAGTTGGCACAGGAGTAGCGCGCGCGCTCGTGCGCCAGGTAGTTCGGGTGCGTCTCGTCGACGCGCCAAGGCGCGCCGCCGCCGCTCGAGATTTCGTAGTGTCGCTGCAGCTTCGCACCGCTCCGCGCCTGCAGCCACGCCTTCGACGTCGCCGCCTGCTCATCCGCACGCCGCTGCAGCGCAATGCCCGCCTCGTGCAGCAGCTGCAGCCGCACCTGCAGCGCCGCCGGCGGCGGCAGCCGCGCTTTGAAGCGCGCGCGCGCGTCGAGGTAAAGCTTCTCGTCGATGGCGATGTGCGTGCACATCCGCCGCAGCACGTCCTCCGCTGTCACCGCGTCGCACTTCGGCGCGTCGAATGCCTGATCAGCCCGCCGCTCCGCAACGCCGAGACCTGAGATCTCACACGGCCCATAGCCGCGGCACTCCATCACGCCGGGCTTGCCGCCTGTTGACGACCGCCCTTTGTTCCGCTGGTGAGCTGCGGCGTTGCGCCGCGACCCCTCCATCCGCTTCCGGATGAGGTCGAGAAGCGCGGCAGGCGGGTCCGCGTTGAGCGACGCACACGTGCGTGCCTGCGCGGCAGAGACGCGCGGTGGTGGGCGCGGGCTTGCGGGAAGCGGTGTTGGCGGGGGCGAGCTCGACGGAGTTCAAGTCGTCCGGAGCGTGCCGTCCACTTCCGCTGTGCGTCTTGCTCCGCGAGCGTGACCGGCGAGACGATCTGCTTGCGGTACGCCGGCCGTTGCAGGCCTACGAGGTCGGTAAGCTCGAGGACGAACTCGTCGAACATTTCTGTGACGCCGACGAGGTCGAAGGTGCGCCACGTGAAGGAGAGCGCGGCGGCGTGGCTCTCTCGCAACGGCTCGAGGTGCGGGCCGTCGTGACACGTCATTCCCATCGCCATGCGTGCCTGGCAGTCGGGCGGATTGTTCCAGAAGCAGAGCGGCACGCGGTGGTTGCAGAAGTGGTAGTGCCACGACAGGTGCTGCAGCAGCGGGTGGCGCAGCATCGTGACGAGGTGGCAGCGGCACCCGGCGGCGCGCAGCGAGTCGCGGACGAGGAGTAGGTCGGGTAGTGTGTACTTGAGAAAGTACGGGTTACGGAGGTGCCCGCCGATGTGGATTTCGACGGCGAGGCGCAGCCCGGCGAGCCCACCCGGCTGGCGGAGCAGCGTCCACAGCCGGTGGAAAACCATCTGGAACTGCAGCTTGTCAAAGCGATTGACGAAGCTCATGAGCTCGAACTCGCCCAGCTGCGCGTGCCGCTGCAGGATACTACGCACCGTCGTCCCCGCGGTTTTCTCCAGGTGATGGAAGAAAACCACCGAGCAGTTTGGCAGCCCCTGAGACACGAGCGCCGGCCTCCGCGCTGGAGGTGACATCGGCGCGCTGGCGGTGGCCGCCATCACCTCGATCGACGAGGGCAGGGCGGCCGCAGGTGTGCTCACGCGCGGCAGCGGCTGGAGTGTCTCTCTCGGCAGCACCACCGCTGGCGTAGCACCGGCCCAGCCAGCATTCCGTGGCCCGAGCGGCGACACGGGAAGAGCGCCGCTGATGAGCCCGAGCAAGAGCGTCGCGCACACACCACACGCCCAAGCGGGGACCTTGGCGCCGGGCTGCATGCAATGGGTTTTGGGAAGACGAGAGTTGCTGCTACAAGTACAGTAGGAATTGCTACTTTATGATCCTCGCGCCTGGGAGCCTACTTGCACACCGTGGAAAGGAGACTGGGGCAGGTGGGAATTCCTACAGCGGGACTTACCGCCAGCTACCGCCCTCGTCCTCCGCACGATGGAGGGACGCGTGTGGGAGGCACTTGCCTGGCCGGCGCCGACGCAGCGCGCGCGCCACCCACGGCGGGCGGCTGTAGCTCTTTCGCGCCGCTGCCCGCGCGGTGTTCCACTGGTGTTCCGCTGGTTGTTGAGATGGACTTGAGGGGAGGTGGGGTGAGAGGGGACGAAGGCGGAAGGGGACGAAGTCAGATGCGAACGTCGGGAGGGGGGCATCCGAAAAAAAGCAGGCCGTGGCTCCAAACCATACCGCGCGGACTCGGCGGCACTCGTGGCTCGCGATGATACGCGCTGGAATATCAAGCGACGGCCCGACGGCGGAACGGCGTGTGCGGGCGCACGAGCTCAACGTACGTGAGCGGATTGACGAGGGAGAGCAGGAAGCTGGCCCACGACTGCGAGACAGCACGCGGCGGGTGTGTGGCAACCCAGTCCGCGACGACGGGCGCGAGCGAGACCAGGTGCGCCTTGCGCGGCAGCCCCTCTGCGAGCCTAGGACGCAGCTCCTCTTCAAGCCAGCCGGTGACGCGCGGGATCGAATCCGTGCAATGGAACGAGTCGAGCGCCGCGCCTTTCCCGGGCTCTCCGTACAGTTTCGTCACGAACGCCGACACGGTGTCGCGGTCGTACTTTGCGACGAAGTGAGCGACCATCGCGCCCACAGTCACGTTGCGACCCGCCGCGAGCTTGCGGATGATCTGCGCGCCGCCAAAGAGGGTCGACCCTGTGTTGGTGAAATCATCGATGATCACCACCTTCGCGCCGTCGAAGATCGGCTCGTCGACTGTGCGCGTGAGGCCGTCGGAGTCGATGTACTGCAGCGTCTCCGACTGCGTGATGTCCTCTCCGACGCGCGACTTCGAAATGTAGCAGATGCGCTCGAGGGGAAGCCCACTCACCCGGGAGTGCACCATCGAATAGAAGCGCACGTGTGCGCCATGGTCCGGAAAGACGACGAACGCGTCGGCCACCGTGCCGCCGAGCTGCGGGACGAAGATGGTGGCGAGGAAGTGCGAGATCGCACTCGCAAAGTACGTGCCGGTCCCGCGCACGAAGTCATACTCTGCACTCGCGTTCACCCAGACGCGCGTCGCATCGAGCGCGCGCTGCAGGTCGGCGTCTGCGCGCGCGCGCGCGCGGCGCAATTACGCGGCTCGTCGCCGAGCGGCGGCGCGGGCGCGGCTGCAAGCTGTGCGGGCGGCGCGACGTACACTCGTGGATGTCGAGGAAGAGGAGCTGCTTCGGGATCGGCGTCGTCGATTCGGCCGGCGTCGCTGACAGTAGCGCCGCGAAGCTCGTCGCCGTCGGGATGTCGACAAATTCGCCCGTCGGCGCGCCGTTGTACCACTTGCCCTCGCGCACCGTCCAGCGGCAAGTGCGCTCCATCTGGCAGTACCGGTACCATGGGACGACGACGGTGATGCTTGCCGCCGCGCCGATGTCGTACTCTCCGTCCGCCACCGTCTGCTTCCACTTGCCGGCCGCGTATGCGGCGAGCGGCCGCGGGACGAGGATGCGCTGCAAGAAGAGAAGAACCGACAACTGGTCGAACAGGTTGGCGGTGTCGTCCATGGAGAACAAGAGAACCACGTCTTTGTTGAGCACGGCACTGAGCCGCACCTTGATATTTGGATCTGCGCCATGCGCCGCGCGGGTGGTGTGCGGGCGCGTGGGTCGTTGGCGGCGGCGGGCGGCGCACACCGTCGCTCGTGAAGCGCTCAAAGCACAGCACCGCCGCCGGCGTCGCGATGGAAGTCGTGCACATCGCCGGCACGCTGCCCAGCGCGGCTGCGACGCTGGCGGCAAGTGCCTCCATCCCGGGAGGGTAGAGAACGATTCGGTCTGACATGGAGAATGGCTTTCCGAGCGTGCTGCCGAGGAGCTCCGGCCTCCCACAGGAGCGCAAGGGCCCACGGCTAGGAATTCCAATCTTCTAGCACGCTGACGTCCATGAGCACATCCAACGTGGGTGTGGTGGAGGTCTTAGAATGGCTGAACTCGGCCGGCCACGCCGACGCGGCGGCGCTCGTGCAGACGTATCTCGACGCGCGCGTGGCCGCCGACGGCGCGGTGGAAGAGCCTGCGCGCAGCAAAGCGCCGGTGGCAGTGGCGGCGGCGGCAGCGCGCGCGGGCCGGGCATCGGCGTCTACGGACGCATCTCAGGCGGCGCCGGCCTCCCCGGATACCCGGGCGCTGCTGCGGCAGCTCGAGGACGGCAACGACTTGGAGGAGGAGGAGGACGACGACGACGACGACTTCGAGCTCGACGTGGCCGCCGCCGCGGGGGCGGCCGAGTCGCTCGTGCGGAGCCACGATTCGATCATCCAGCCCGAGATGATCTCGGAGTCGGGAGTCGAGATCGAGGAGATCGACCCGGAGCTGCTCGTTGGCCCATTCTCGCTCGAGCGGTACAGCCGCTCGCAGGGCTTCGGCGTTTTCACGGGGTCTTGCGGCGGGCCCTGTGGCGCCGCGCGCGGCGCCGTCCGCCGGCGGTCCCAGAAGCCCAACCGTGAGCTCTCGGCGCAGCTCAACGACCCGAAGTGCGAGCCTCTGACCCTGGTCTACTGCCTGTTCCGCTACCGGCGCTCGCCTGACGTGACCGCGCGGATCGTCGAGAAGCTCGGCACCTCCACCCACCCCGAGATACCCGCGCACGTCCTCCATCTCTGCCATCTCATGCTGCTCGAGCCGCTGTCGTCGCCGCTCGAGCTCTTCCTGCTCAAGCGCTGCAAGACGTCGATCCACTTTGCCCTGCAGGTATACTGGTTCTGCCAGGGTATGATTGAGGACCACGACGAGGCGGCCGGCCCTCACAACTACCAGCGCTTCCTGCGGATGCAGCGCGAAGTGCAGTCGGCGGTCGGCCATCAGGCCCAAACGATCGCGACACACCTGATCACGCTCGAGCAGCGCTCCGCCTCCTTTGACCGGCGAACGCGGCTGACGTCGCTCGAGGCGACGAATCGTGCCCTCTCAGATGCAATCAACATCCGCTCCGCGTTCCATGACGTCACGCGCTTCGTCGACCAGGCGCGCGGCGCAACGCGCGAAGGCCCGCACGCCACTGCCCAGGGGGCGCACCCGATTGACCTGCATCACTTGCGCAGCTGGTTGCGATTTCGACAACGCTCCGCCTCACAGAGCCACGGTCGGAGCGTGACAGCGTCCTCATTGGCGAGCTCACCAAGCTCGAGAGGGACATGCCCGCGCAGGTGAGAGCGCGAGCCGCGCCGCCCCGCACGCTCCGCGTCGCAACACCTACGACTGCACCCCGCTCCTCCAAAGGCATACCTGCCGGCCGGCGGGCGGCGACTGCAACGCGTCCTGTCGGTGCTGCCGGCCGAGGCGCGCTCGCTCGCGACGCATACGCGCAACCCGTACCTGCTTGTGCTCGAGGTCGAGTTGCTACGCAACGGAGAAGCCGACCTGATGAGCAACATAATGGGCGCAGTCGAGGGGCCGATCCCGTCGCCTGGCCTGGTGAAGGCGCGCAACCGGCGGCAGCGCGTCGTCGCCGGCGCGAAAGCAGGTGTGAAGGGGGCGGTGCGCCCCGTCCGTGCCGTTGGTGGCGCCGCGGGCTTCGTCGTCGGAGGCGCCTACTCAAAGGGGGCGAAGATTGCCGGTGGCGCTGTTGGCCGCGTGCGGGAGTTCAAGGAGAAGCGCGAGCAGCGCAAGGAGGGGCAGCGCGGCCGTACTGTGCTCGCCGCGCAAGAGAACGACCCGTTCTCGATCACCGAGACACCGGTCGAACGGACGGTGCGAATGCAGCAGCGTGCACTCTCGGGGCGCGCATCGCCAACGTATGCGGCGGTGACGGCGCAGGAGGAGTGGGCGGCGCGGCGGCGGCGCGTGCAAGAGGCGTCGGTGCACTCGGACCTGCCCAATTGGAGCCTGTATGCGATGGTGGTCAAGTGCGATGACGACGTCCGTCAGGAGATGTTCTGCATGCACCTGGTCACCCAGGTCCAACAGATCTTCGCCGCAGCCGGCCTCGAGCGCCTTGCCGGCGGCCTCCGCCCGTACTCAATCCAGTCGACGTCGAGCCGCTCGGGGATCATCGAGGCGATGACTGATGCCACGTCGGTCGGTAGGTCTTGCGCAGCCCCTGCGCCGCCACTGCGTCGCCGCTGACCGCGGGCGCGTGCGACGCGCGCTCAGACACCATCAAGCGGCAGCTCCTGAAGACGCACGGCTCGAGCGCGCTGGAACTGTACTACCAACTCACTTTCGGTGCCCTCTCCGACGACTGTGCTCCCGCGGTTGCTGCTGCTGACAGCAGCGGCGCAACTGGCGGCGTCACTGCTGACGGCGGCGCAGCCGACGGCGACGCCGGCGCCCTCCCCGCCCACCCCGCCACCGCCTGTCCCTGTGGCTTCGCTTCCGACGCCGCCGCTGCCCCCGCGCCGACGGCGGCGGGGAGAGGATCGCTCCCGCGGCCAGCGGGTGGCGGCGCTAGCGGCGTGGAGAGCAGGGGACCGCGTCGCGTCTCGCTGCAAGACGCGCGAGAGAATTGTATGTACTCAGTGGCAGCGTACGCGATCGTTCAATACATCCTCGGGCTCAAGGACCGGCACAACGGAAATATCGTCATCGATGCCGCCGGGCGGATGGTTCACAGCGGCTTCGCCTTTGTCCTCGGGCTTGCGCCCGGCGGCATCACATTCGAGAAGCCGGCGTTCAAGCTCACGAAGGACATTGTCGACGTGTGGGGCGGACGCGGCTCGGCACTCTGGGACACGTTCGTCGAGCAAGTGGTGTTGGGGATGCAGGCCGTGCAGGCGAATTGGCAGCCGATCACTCAGAATGTTGAGATCGTGTGCGCGTCCCGCGTGCGCTTCCCGTTCCTCGCGGCGCCGGGCGCATCGCCGAAGACCATCCTGACGCAGCTACGCCGCCGCTTCAAGCTCTTCAAGAACAAGGCGCAAACGCGGCGATGGGTGGTTTGGATGGTCGAGTATGCGTTCGACAATCTGTGGACGACGACGTACGGCAAGTTTCAGTTGCTCACGAACGGAATAGTGCCGTGATATTTAGCCACCATGGAACGCATGTGTGTAGTAAATAAGTTTAATACTTTGTGTTCGGCAAAAGATGTGACACGTGGGAGCCGGCGTCCGAGCTCCCCGTCCGGTCGAAGCTGGAGTTCTGGCGCGATCTGCAAAAAGGGATCGGGACGGAACCCGCGAGATGAACGCAGCGGATAGCAGGGCATGCAGTGCTTTTCTGAAGAAAGTTGCTCAGTAGCTGCAAGCGAAAAGCGCCTTTTAGTTTTCAATTCAGACGACCTCTCATTGTCGCTCGGGTCCGGGGACGTGGGACGGGAATTGAGCTGGCTTCAATCGCCCTTTCCGACGAGGTCATCGTCACGCTCGGCGAGCGAGTTGAGCTGCGTCTCAAGCTCGTCTTCGGTGAGGCGCGTGAACTTGAGGTTGTCGCTGCGCACGACGCACGCCTCGATGTCAGGCGCCTTTAGGTCGGACCCGAGGACGTTCTGCAGGCAGGCGAGCGCGAGCTGGACCGTGTCGTCGTAGCTGAGCGCGGGGTTGGCATCCGTCTTGAAGCGCTTCTCGAGGAAGTTGTTTGCCTCCTGCTCCTTGTGCCCTGCCGACGTCGCCTTGTAGCCGAGGAAGTAGCCCGCCGGGTCGCAGCGGTATAGCTGCGGCGTCTTCTTCTCGCCCTCGACGTCGATACCCACGAAGATGATGGCGATGCCGTACGGCCGCATGTATGCGCTCTGGGTGAAGACCTGCGCGAAGTTGGCAGCCTTCTTCGCGAGGAAGGAGACCGGGATGTCGTAGCCATTCTCGTACCGGAAGTTGGCCGCCTCCGCGCGAAGCCGCTTCACTTTCGCCCGAGCGTCGCCCACCATCCCCGTCATGACGACCCCAATGGTCTCGGTGATATGGTACATGTTGGTCACCGACTCGGGGTCGTGCAGCTTGTCCGGGATCTTGCGCTGCGTCAGCACGACGACCGAGTCGGCGCCGCGCACGCCAATCGACGTCAACCCAGATGTCTTGATCGCCTTGAACGCGTACTCCACCTGGTACAGCCGGCCCTCCGGCGAGAAGATCGTGATGTGGCGGTCGTAGCCGGCGGACGATCCCCTGGACATCTTTTTCGGCCTGGCGTCGCTCTCTGCACGCAGACCTTTTCTCTCTCTGTCGCTCGCGCCGAGCGAGCGCCGAACGCGTGGTGTGCCGAAAAAGCGGAGTTCCTACGAAGCCTCCGGTTCCTAGGAAGATGGCTCTTCTTGGTAGACTCGCCGCCCCGCGCGACGGCCGCCCCCTCCTTGCAGCTGAGCCATGCGGCCGGCGGATCGCCGTGTCGAGCTGCGGGCTCGTTGTGCACGCGCTGCGCGGCACTGAGCGCGTGGCAAGCTGGCGCCTGCCGTCACGCGCGCTCAGGCTGCTCTGGTGCGACAGCGCGGCATCGAACCCGGAGGGGACGGCCGCGCTGGCCGCGGTGGCGGAGGACGGCCGCTGCTGGTGGCTCGAGCTCCCGACGGCGGCTGCTGCCAGCAGCGGCACGGTGAAGCGGATGCGAGCTGGCGGTCGGTCCGCCGCCGTGGTCGAGGTCGGCGACGCGCAACGAATCACGCCGCTGCCAGAGGTGGGCGCGCTCTCCGCCGCAGTTGCCGTCGGGCAGCGCGGGGTGCTCGTGTTTCCCGCCCCCGCCACCGTGGGCGGGCAGACGCCGCTGCCGCTGCTGCTCTCCCTGCCCGCATCGCCGCGCGCTGCGCTCGCTGCTCCGGTGCCGCCCGCCGCTCGTCCGCCCGCGCTGCCAGCGCTGAGCGGCGCCGCTGGTGCCGGATGCGTTCTCTGCCTGCACGCCGCCACCACTCGTGACGGCGGCGCGGACGGGTCTCCGACGGCGCCGAAGCCGACGGAGGCGCGCGCAGCGGCGGCGCTCGTCCACGCTCTCAGCGGCACCGGCCGCACCGCCGTTGCGCTGCTGGACGCGAACGGCGAGCTGCGCTGCGCGCCGCTGCGCTGCGAGTGCCCGCCGCCCGGGCCTGCTGCGGGTTCCGCCGCCGCACTGCCGCCTCCGCCACTCGGCCGGCTGCACGGCCCGCCCGCGCGGCTGTTGCTCGCCGGCGGCAGCGCTCCCGCTGAAGCGGCGGACACCCTCGTTGCGCTTTCGCGCACCGGGCGACTGCTGCTGCTCAGCGCGGCGGCGAACGGCGCGCCGCACGCACGCTTGTGGCAGCTCGACGCACACCCCCACAACGCTGTCGTCGTCGGCGCGCGACGGCGCACGCTCGTGCTGCTCTGCGCTGACAGTTTGTACCGAGTGCGATTGCCGGCGGCGCTAGAGGCCGCACCGCGCGCCGAGGCGGCAGCCGCTGCAGCGCTCCGCGGTGCTCCGCCCGACGAAGCGCCAGCGCTGCACCTCAGCGCGCTCTGCCTCGCGCCGCCCGCCCTCCTCGCGCTCCCACTGCCGCCCGCGGCGCCTGCCACGCCGTCCGCCGCGGTTCGAGCCGAGCTCTCGCCGCTCGTCGCCCTTGGAGTCGATGGCGGCGTACGCCGCTGGACGGTTGAGGAGGAGGTGGAGCCTAGCACGCCACCACCGGCGCCGGCGGAGGAGGCGGCGGTGGGTGCCGAGCGGGCGGAACAGGCGGCAGAGGCATTCCGTGGCGCCTTCGTCGAGCAGACCATCCGTCGGCTCCTGGAGCGCATCGCGCACAACGCCGATCAGCTCGGCACACAGCAGCAGGCGCTACGTCGCGCCGAGGAGCGGCTCCACGCAGTGGGAGCAGCCATTGACCTCGTCGCCGCACTCGGTGCCACCGACGCTCCACCGCTATGCGTCCCGCATGTGGCGGCAGCCACGGGCGAGGTGGAACTCGAGGTGACGAATCCTACCGCGCAGTCCCTCGCGGACGGTTGGCGTATCGTCGCTGTGTTGGTGCAGACTCCCGCCGCGAGCTGTTGGAGCGCTTCCCTCGCCGGGCTGCGCGCGCGCCAGTCGTGGCGCTTCAGCTCACCGCTGGCGCTGCGCGGGGCGGCGGGCGACGCGCAGCTGCTGCTGCTGCTCTTCTACGCGCCGCTCGGCCCCGAAAGCGCGCCGGATGCCGACACCGAGCGGGTCGCGTGGGAGGCGTCGGGCGCCGGTGGCTTGTGCTTCCCGCTCGGCGCGCACGCACTGCTGCCATTGCGGCGGCTTCACGCGCGCGGCGGCAGAGCGGGCGACGGCTCCCTCGAGGCGGGCGGCGCGCTTCTGCTCCCACCGCCTGCGCTCGCCGCCGCCCTCGGTCGGCGCGCGGGGCCCCAGGCGGCCGGATCGGCTGCGGAGCCGGGGCCGGCCGCTGTCGAGGGCCACGTGAGGCTGCGGGTGCTGCTCCTCGCCAATGGCTGCGCCTCGCGGGCAGCCGCAGCGCTCCTCGCGTCTCTCATAACGCCGCCTCCTGGCGGCTGGGGCGCCGGGGGAGGCACTAGCGGCCGCCGCCGCCGGGCAGGCGCCGCCGCCGCCGCCGCCACCGGCGGCGAGCGCGCCGACTCGGCCGCCGTCGAGCTGCCCGACGGAACGCCGGTGTCACTGCGCGTCGCGCCCGACAACGAGGCTGATGGTGGAGCGGCGCACAGCATGCAGCTCCTGTTGCAGTGCGCTCGGCCCGACGCGCTGTGGCGGCTTCGCGCCGCCCTACTTCGCGCTCTCGCGCCGCCCGCCCTCCCGTCGACGGTGGCGGCCGCCGCGGAGGAGGAGGCGGCGGCAGTGGCGGCGGCGGCAGTGGCGGCAGCGGCAGCGGCGGCAGCGGAGCGTGAGGTGGCGGCGCTGGCGGCGGCGATGTCGGCCGCGAAGCTCGAGGTCCTCCGCCTGCAGGAGCGCGCGTACACGCTCGCGCAGCAGCGGCGCCTCTTCGACTCTGGCGGCGCCGTCTCCCTCGCGCAGCTCTCGCGCGAGGTGCGCGCCGCGTGCCGTGCCGCCGCCGACGAGCACGCCGCACTTCGAGGCCGCATCGGCTGTGTGTCCCTCGCACAATCATGATGAAAGCCGAACATGCGGCGGGGATTGACTAGATCTAGCACAGCGGCCAAGGGATTGACTGGTAAAGGTAGCTGAGTGCGACAGAAGGTAGCTGAGTGCGACAGAGCTAGAGCTCGCCCAGAGGTCCTTGTAGGAATTCCTAGGAGCGGAATTCCTTGAGCCCAGAGGTTCCTGGAGCCGAGCGACACCGCCCGCTCTCATGCTGAGAAAGACTCCCATAGAGGTCGCACCGCGCCTCGGTGTGAAGGGGGCGGCGATTGCGTCGAACGTGAAGCCGAAGATGACAATCCACCAACTGGTCGAGAAGA
>Ga0163111_10001278_pt1 | contig 15401 bp, 14 predicted proteins | sample CRUFie1St18metaG_FD_109645 | JGI IMG/M metagenome (GOLD analysis project Ga0163111, IMG submission 109645) | Marine microbial communities from the Costa Rica Dome - CRUD Field 142mm St18 metaG | ecosystem: Environmental > Aquatic > Marine > Oceanic > Photic zone | place: Costa Rica: the Eastern...
AATCCTAATACTTTATCATGTGTTTCAAAATTGCTGGCTATTATATCTCCATTTTCCATGTAGTTATTACCGCCAACTAGGTCAGTTACCTTACCGCCAGCCTCTTGTACTAGTAATACACCAGCTGCTATATCCCAGCGTTTTATACATGTCTCTGCAAAGCCATCATATCTACCAGCTGCAACATATGCTAGGCCAAGGCTGGCGCTGCCCATTACACGTACTGATAATATATTATCATTAACTGCATTTAATAGTTGTTGGCTAGTAATTGCTGGCTCACAACGGCGTTTGCGAGCATTGTCTATACTGCCTATGCCGTATACACTTTCCATCAAATTAGTACGGCCAGATACCCTGATACGTTTATTATTTAAGTATGCACCTTTACCATCTTCTGCCCAGTATAGCTCATCTATAATTGGGTTAAATACTACGCCGGCCACTATTTTGTTAAGCGCTACACTATGTATAGCAATAGATATTGCAAAGTGCGGGATACCATGAATAAAATTATTAGTGCCATCTATTGGGTCTATAATAAAGCAGTGGTCGCCTTGTATTACGTCGTTGCCTTCTTCTTCTGTTATAAAACCCCATTGCGGGCGGGCTTTTTTTAGCTCTTCTACAATTATTTTTTCAGATTTTAAATCAGCATTGGTAACAAAATCATTTTGGCCTTTTTTGGATACTTGTAGGTTTTCTACCTCACCAAAATCACGGATTAATGCTTTGCCTGCCTTTTCAGCAGCGCGTACTAAAATATTAACTTTTGCGGAATATGTAGCCATTACTTCTTTACCCTTTCGCTGTATGTTAAGTCACGAGTATCTATAACTATCTCATCACCTTGTTCAATAAATTGTGGTACCATAATGCGCACACCGTTAGTTAGTGTGGCTGGTTTATAGCTACTGCTCACAGTTTGCCCCTTTACTACTGGCTCGCACTCTTCTATCACAAAGCTAACATGCTGGGGCAGGGTAACGCTAATTATGTCTTCCTCGTAGGTTTCTACTACTACATTTTCATTTTCTTTTAGTAACTCAAAATTTAGTACCTTTTCTTTAGATACCTCGATCTGCTCGTAAGTTTTATTATCCATTAGGGCTAGTTTATCGCCATCTAAGTATAAATATTGGTATTCGGTTTGCTCAAGGCGGATTTTTTCAACTGTTTCACTGCTTCTAAAGCGCTCATTAAATTTGGTGCCGTCTTTGATGTCCTTCATCTCTACTTGTAAGTATGCACCACCTTTGCCGGGTTGGGTATGTTGGGTTTTTAGTGCCTCACATAATCTGCCATTAAACAAAATTACGTTGCCTACTTTTATTTCGTTACCGTTTATCTTCATTTTTGCCGTAATTGCTTGAATGCGGTATATCTTATTGCTATATTAAAGGCCAGATTTTAATAAGATTATGGTTGAATTTGCATTACCTCAAAACTCAAAAATAAATAAAAAGGGTGAGTACCACAAAGCACCAGATGGAGCGACTAATATTAAAAAGTTTAATATTTATAGATGGAACCCTGAAGATGAGGCTAACCCGCGTATAGATACTTTTGAGGTAGACATGGATAATTGTGCGCCAATGGTACTAGATGCACTTATTAAAATAAAATCAGAGCAAGATAGTAGCCTTACCTTTAGGCGCTCATGCCGTGAGGGAATATGCGGTAGCTGTGCAATGAATATTGATGGTACCAATACCCTAGCATGTACCAAAGGTATTGATGAGGTTGATGGTGAGGTAAATATATACCCGCTACCACATATGGAGGTGGTTAAAGATTTAGTGCCAGACTTAGAGCATTTTTATGATCAGTATGCCTCTATAAAGCCGTGGATGCAAACTGAGGACGTACCAGCGGATGGTAAAGAGCGCTTGCAAAGCCCAGCAGAGCGTGAAAAGCTAGATGGTTTATATGAGTGTATATTATGTGCATGTTGTTCTACATCTTGTCCAAGCTATTGGTGGAATAGCGATAAATATCTTGGCCCTGCAATATTATTGCAATCATATCGTTGGTTAGCAGATAGCCGCGATGGTGCAACTGAGGAGCGTTTAGAAGAGTTAAATGATACCTTTAAGTTATATCGTTGCCATACAATTATGAACTGTGCAAAAACCTGCCCTAAAGGTTTAAACCCAGCTAAAGCAATTGCTAGTACTAAGCAGATGATTGCTAAGTAGTAATGAAACATATATTTTTATTACCTATTATTTTATGTCTATCTGCCTGTGTGATGTGGAGAGACTATGATGATATTAAATCAGTTGAGGATAAAGTGTATGCTAGGTCTGTATATGGTGCTGGTTATCAAGTAGTGTTAGGTATGTTGGCACATCCTATGCCGGAAGAATTTTATGATATATCAACATGTTTTGAGGATAGCGTTAGAAGCCAAGAAAGAACTATGCTTGAGGCATTTGTTATAGGTGCCCATCCGCTAGATAGAGTGTGTAAGCAATATCAAGGAGTTGATTTGGTAAAGGCAGAGAAATCTATCTTAGACTGCTTTTTAAAAGATAACGAGGGCTATATGCACCCATGGATTCAAAAAAATCCCTCCGAGAAATGTAGAAAGTTTATCAAGTTAATTTCTTTAGAAAACTAACCTCTCAAAAACTCTTCAATCTCAGTAGGAGTCTCTAACGCATTTGTTGTTGCCTCTCTATTAATGCGTTTAACTAACCCGCTTAGTACTTTACCAGCACCTAGCTCTATAAATTGGCTACAATTATTATCTAGCATATAATTTACGCTTTCTGTCCAACGTACGCGGCCAGTAACTTGCTGCACTAGTAAATCTTTTATAGTTTCGCTATCTGTAACCTCATTTGCGGTAATGTTAGCAATTATAGGCTTTTTAGGGGTGTCGGCATGTGTATTAGAAAGTGCCTCAGCCATTTTATCAGCAGCAGGTTTAATTAAACTACTATGAAACGGTGCAGAAACAGGTAAAGGCAAAGCACGTTTAGCGCCCATAGATTTAGCTATATCTACTGCTTGCTGCATAGCTTTAGCATCACCGCTAATTACAACCTGTCCGGGGCAATTATCATTAGCTACCTCACATGCTCCATACTCACTTGCTTTAATACATAGCTGCTCAATCTGTGGTATATCAAGCCCAATTATGGCAACCATACCGCCTTTGCCAACAGGGCAGGCGCTTTGCATGGCTTGGCCACGAGTTTTTAGCAGTTTAGCAGTATCACTTATATTAAATACACCCGCGGCACAAAGGGCTGAGTACTCACCCAAGCTGTGGCCGGCCATATATTTGATATCACCTATATTATACCCGCCATCTATAGTTAGTACATTATACACAGCTATAGAGGTTGCCATTAGTGCAGGCTGTGTGTTTTCAGTTAAATTTAAGGGGAGTGGATCATCACCCCAAATAATATCACTCAATTTTTGGTTGAGCGCATCATCTACCTCATCAAATACATTTTTTGCAGTTTTAAAATTATCGGCAAGCTCTTTACCCATGCTAATTTTTTGTGAGCCTTGGCCCGGAAATATAAATGTTTTACTCATATCTTTAGTCATTGACGGTTGATTTATCAGAATCTATTATCACTGTCTAAAAAAATTAAACTGATGACGGATACAATAACAAAACAAGTGATTTTAGAATCCATTGAAGAAAAATTTAGTAAAAAAGTTAATAAAACAGATGCCAAAAATTTATTAGATGATGTTATTGAACATATCATTAGCGGGCTAGAGTCTGGCAAGCAGGTTAAAATAAGTGGTTTGGGTAATTTTGAGCTTAAGTCAAAAAAACAGCGTGTTGGCCGCAACCCAAAAACTAAAGAGGAGAAAGTAATATCGGCACGCAAAGTTGCTATATTTCATGCCTCTCAGATGTTAAAGGATAAGATTAATAAGAATTAGTCTTTTTATAAAAAAACTATTAATAAAATTGTAATAAATATGCGTCATAAGGCTGCATTGAAAAATTAATTTATAATTGAGGGAGATAAAATGCTAAAATTGATAACAGGAACAAATAGTAATGATAACCTTTTAGGCACTGTAAATGCAGATGCTATTGTAGGTAATGCTGGGGATGACGTAATTCGTGGCGGTGCAGGGCATGATCAGCTTTTTGGTAACCAAGGTAATGATACTATATATGCCGTTTTAGGTAATGATACTTTAGTCGGCGGTGATAATAACGATACTTTAGTAGGTGCTGAAGGTGCAGAGTTATTTGTAGGTGATAATATTTTAGGTAATAGTGCCGCTCAAGGTGCTGATAAGGTATTTGCTGGTGGTGGTAATGATATAGTTCACGGTCAAGCAGGTAATGATACTTTATGGGGTGGTTCTGGTGATGATATAGTAGCTGGTGGTGATGGAAACGACCTAATATATGGTGATAATGCGATTCTTGTAGATTTTGTTGTAGCAGATAGTGCTTTTGGTATTGATAACAACACAGGTCCTGTTGAATTTGCAGATTCTACACAATCTGCAGATGAGGAGTTTCAACCGCCGACTGAAAATATAATATCAGGTATTGGAGGCCGTGATGTGTTATCTGGTGGTGCTGGTGATGATACGATTAATGGCGGCTTTGGCTCTGATGTAATACGCGGTGGCGCGGATAATGATCTATTAAATGGTAGTTATGGTAATGATGTAGTAGCTGGTAATGAAGGTAATGACAAAATCTTTGGTGAAGCTGGTAAGGATATCCTTTTAGGTGGTGCAGGTAATGACCTAATAGGCGGTGGCCTTGACGGTGATAGACTAGAAGGTGGTATTGGTAATGATACCATAAATGGTGGAGCTGGTAATGATGCTATTATTGCTGGTAATGATAACGATCAGGTAATTGGTGGTGCTGGTAGTGATACCATAAAGGGTGGAGAAGGCAACGATACTTTAAGTGGTGGTACTGAGAATGACCTTATCTGGGGTGGACTTGGTAGTGACGTTATTAATGCTGGTTCAGGCAATGACATAATTTATATAACTGATGCCTTAGATAAAATCAGCGGTGGCGAAGGTATAAATGACAGAGTCATTTTGCAGACAAACTTAGACCTTACTAATCTTGATAATGATGCAGTTACCGATGTAAACTTGATAGTTGCTGATGGTTATAGAGTAGACTTAACAGTTGCTGATGCAATTGCCGCAGCAAGTACAGAGGATAGATTGCATATTCAGGGTGATGCAGATAGTATAGTTAAGATAGAGGCCCAAGGTCAAGAGTATAAAGTCTTTGAAAACTTTGATGGCGGTAAATATGATGTTTATAGTTTTGAGGGTGAATTTGCTATATTAGTAGACACAGACATTGAAAATGTAGTGGTTGCTTAAGCTAGATTTATACTGCAAATTTTAAAAGGGGCTTTAAGCCCCTTTTTTTATGAGTGTTTATTGTTATATATAATTATGCTTAGTAGCTTATTATTAAAATACCCACAAATTGACCCAGTATTCTTTTCTATTCCTATTCCGTTTAGTGATATAGCAATAGATATACGCTGGTATAGTTTGGCTTATATTGCCGGGCTAGTATTGGGTTGGCTATATTTAGGTAGGTTAAACAAAAAGCACCCGCTACTTAGTAAAGTACAGTTAGATTCTATACTTACTTATTGTTTGCTAGGTGTTGTACTGGGTGGGCGCTTAGGTTTTTGTTTGTTTTATCAGCCCTCATATTATCTAAGTAATCCACAGGAGATATTATATATATGGCAAGGTGGGATGTCTTTTCATGGTGGTTTTTTAGGGGTAATAGCTGGGCTATATTTATTTGCTCGTAAATATAATATTAGTTTTTTTGCTATTGGAGACAGGCTAGCAGTAGTAAGCCCAATAGGTTTGTTTTTTGGACGTATAGCCAATTTTATAAATGGTGAGTTATATGGGCGTGCTACAGATGTTAGCTGGGCGTTTGTGTTTCCTAATGATCTAACTCAATTACCGCGTCATCCTAGCCAATTATATGAGGCAGGCTTAGAGGGCTTAGCAATATTAGCTGTAACATATGTATTAGTAACCAGATTTAATGCATTAAATAAAACCAAGTTATTAAGTGGCGTATTTTTAATAATGTATGGCCTATCGCGTATAATTGTAGAATGTTTTAGAGAGCCAGATGCATTTTTAGGCTATTTTGCTGGTTTTATAACAATGGGGCAGATTTTATCTTTACCAATGGTGTTGCTTGGTATTTATTTGATAGCAAATGCTAAGCATAATAAACAAACATAGCCCTTATTTATCTAGGCTTGCGAGTAAGTACCCACAATTAGTACAGGTATCAAATAAGCAGCAAGAGTGTGAGGCTATTTTATCGCAGTTAGCAGCTATTGATATAGCTAAAACTAACCAGGCAGAGCTGTATAAGTTATTGCGAGTTGCTAAAGGTAAAGTAGCGCTATTAACAGCATTGGCAGATATAAGCAATGAGTGGCCGTTAGAGCAGGTTACAAAAAACTTAAGTGATTTTGCTAATTTGGCAGTTAATTTAACGCTTAAATTTTTACTACATACAAACCGTGAGGTAATAAAAAATCACCAGCTAGAGCATAGTGGTATAATAGTACTAGCAATGGGTAAGTTAGGTGGTGAAGAGCTTAACTATAGCAGTGATATTGACCTAATATTTTTTTATGAACCCAATAAAATTGGCTATAAAGGCAAATATAATGAGCAGCAGTTTTTAGTAAATTTAGTGCAAGAATTTACCAACATAATGCAAAAATTTACTGCTGATGGTTATGTATTTAGGGTAGATCTGCGTTTACGGCCCGATCCGTTTTCTACCCCTGTTATTATTAATACTGTATCAGCACTTAATTATTACGAAACTGTCGGCCAAAATTGGGAGCGTAGTGCCTACATCAAGGCACGCCAAATAGCCGGGGATTACACCTCTGGCCAGCAATTTATGGATAATTTATCTAGCTATATTTGGCGTAAATATTTGGATATGGCGGCTATGCAGGATATACACTCCATAAAGCGCCAGATTGAGGCTAAGCAAAATTATACCCCGGATAGCCTGTTAGGATACAATATAAAACTAGGCAAAGGGGGTATACGCGAGATTGAATTTTTTGTGCAAATTCAGCAATTGATAAAAGGTGGTAAAATAACCGAGTTACGGGGTAACAAAACCTGTGCCTCATTACAGCAATTGGCTAAGTTAGGCGATATAAGCCAAAAACAATGTGATGATTTAATAGCAGCCTATAAATTTTATCGCGCAATAGAGCATCGCCTGCAGATGGTAAATGATGCTAAAACACACACCTTACCTAAAACCCATTTAGAATTACAAAATTTTATCGATTTTTTAGGGATAGATAATTTTACTAGTAAGCTGCAAAATTGCTTAAGCCTGGTACAAAAATATTATGCGGAATTATTTGCAGAGTATCGTGCCTTAAGTAATCAGGGTAATTTAGTATTTACTGGCGTAAGTTATGACCCAGAAACCTTAGTAACTTTACAAAACATGGGCTTTAACCAAGCAAAAACAGTGTGGGAGATAATAAGCGGTTGGCATCATGGGCGCAGGCGTGCCACACGTTTTAAAAAGGTAAAAGAGATACTTACCGAAATAACCCCTGATTTGCTAAAAGCCTTTGCTAATTGTGGCAACCCAAATGCAGCATTTATTAAGTTTGATGATTTTTTAGGTAAACTACCAAGTGGTATGCAATTATTTATGTTATATGAGCAAAAGCCAGAGTTACTGCAGCTAACCGCTGATATTATGGGCAATAGCCCATGGCTGGCAGAGGCTTTGGCGCGTAACCCTAATTTAATTAATTACCTACTTAGTTACGATTATCTAAAACCTATCAGTAGCTTTGTTAAAAAATCTGCTAAATTACAAAATGCTGATATATCAGATTTACGTAAGTGGAAGCACGAGCTGGACTTTCAGCTTGGTATTCGCCTACTTAAAAATGTTATTAGCCCAGCGGAATGTAGTAAATATTTATCTGACATTGCGCAGTTTATAATTACACAAATTACAAAGCAAATTAGTAATAAGCATGAGGTAGAAATTGCCGTATTAGCACTAGGGCGTTTAGGCTTGCAAAGCCTAACCTTTAATAGCGATTTAGATCTAATATTTTTACATAAAGGCAATACCCGTAAAGCAATACGTTGTGTAAATGAGGTTATTACTACTTTATCCACCTTAACATCAGATGGTAAACTATATGAGGTAGATACACGTTTGCGTCCGCAAGGTAGTAAGGGTGCTATTAGTTGCACCCTACAAGCTTTTGATAATTACTACAAAAATCAAGCATGGGATTGGGAGGATCTAGCCCTAACTAAATCACGTGTAATTTTTGGTGATGCTGAACTTACGCAGCAAATTAATAACATAATGCAAACCCATATTGCAGTTAACTATACTAATAAAAAGCTTAAAAAACATTTATTAGAGATACGCGATAAAATCCAAGATACTCATAAAACTGATAATATTTGGGATATAAAATATATCGCAGGTGGTATTTATGATTTAGAGTTTATTTTGCAATATCAACTACTAGTTAGCAAAGATGATAATAAATACTTTGATAAAAATATTTGTGGTAAAGAGTTAGCTAATATTTATGATTTTTATCAAAACTTAAACGCAATTATTAAGTTAATTAGTGTCGATAAATTTGATGCTAATAATGCTACTAAAACTCATAAACAAATATTAGTAGATAACTTAGGTTTTGATAGTTTTATAGAGTTAGAGCAGCAGTTGCAAAAATATATTAGCTCTATAATTGATAAATTTAATAAAACATATTACCCGTAGCCATTGACTGCACTGCTAACAGGCACTATAAATACGACCCATTTATGAGTGATTTTTCTGCCGTATTACCAATTTATAACCGTAAGCAACCATCCTTTGCTAAAGGGGAGGGTGCATACCTATACACTGATAATGGTGATAAATATTTAGATTTTTTATCAGGCATTGCTGTAAATGCTTTGGGGCATTGTCATCCGCATCTAGTAAATACATTAACAGAGCAGGGTAGTAAGCTTTGGCACACCTCTAATGTATTTGCTATTGATAATGCTACAAAATTAGCTGAGCGTTTATGTGAGGCAACTTTTGCTGACAGCGTATTTTTTTGTAACTCTGGTACAGAGGCTATAGAGGCGGCAGTTAAAATAACCCGTAGATATTTTGATTATATTGGCCAGCCAGATAAGCATAAAATTATAACATTTGATGGGGCTTTTCATGGGCGCTCTACTGCTGCTATTGCTGCAACAGGCACAGCTAAAGCTTTAGAGGGGTTTGAGCCACGCTTACAAGGTTTTGATAAGGTAAAAGTGGAGAATGGTATTGCAGCTGTAGAAGGCGCTATAGATGACAAAACTGCTGCTATATTAGTTGAGCCTATTCAGGGTGAAGGTGGTATACGCCCAATGCCAGATGGTTTTTTAAGTGATTTACGTGCGTTATGTGATAAGCACGGTTTGCTATTGATACTGGATGAGATTCAGTGTGGTATATCACGTACTGGTAAATTTCTAGCTCATGAATATTGTAATGTAATCCCGGATATATGCACTATTGCTAAGGGTATTGGTGGTGGCTTTCCTTTGGGTGCTACTTTGGTAACTGCTCAGGTAGGTGAGTGTATGACATTAGGTACGCATGGCACCACTTTTGGTGGTAACCCACTAGCTACAGCAGTAGGAAATGCTGTTTTAGATATAGTGTTAGCTGATGGTTTTGACTCCAAAGTAAAGCAAACAGGTAATTTACTAAAACAACGTTTAGAGGGCTTGCAGCAAAAATATCCATCAATTATTGATGAAATTCGTGGTTGTGGTTTGATGCTAGGTATTAAAATTAAGGATAGCTATACAAACATAGATTTGATTAATAAGTTATTTGATCGTAAACTAATTGTAAATGCGGCAGGTAGTAACGTTGTGCGTATTTTACCACCGTTAGTTATTGATGAGTCTCATATTAACGAGGCTTGCGATATAATTGATGAAGCATTAGAAGAATTATAAGATAATAAATACTATATAATGCAACAAGGTATAAGACATTTTTTAGATATAGCAGATTTTGATAGAGCCCAGTTGCGCTATCTATTATCGCATGCGCGCATGATACGTAATAAGTTACAAGATGGTGAATTATACACTCCGCTAAAAGGTAAAACCTTAGCGCAAATTTATGAAAAGCCCTCTACTCGTACTCGTATATCGTTTGACGTTGGTATGCGCCAATTGGGTGGTGAGGTAATAACCCTATCTGCTGATGAAATGCAGTTAGGTAGAGGGGAGACCATTGCTGATACCTCACGTGTGCTAAACAGGTATGTAGATATTATGGTTTTACGTACTGATAGCCATAAAAAATTATTAGAGCTAGCCGAGTTTTCGTTCAAGCCAGTGATTAATGGTTTAAGTGATCTATCTCATCCTTGTCAGATTATGGCTGATGTACTTACAATTGAGGATCATAAAGACAGTATACAAGAGTTAAAAATTGTGTGGTTGGGTGAGTTTAACAATGTGTTAAACTCGTGGATACAAATAGCTAGTAAATTTGATTTTCAGTTAATTATTAGCACTCCAGAGCAGTTAGCTCCGCCTATGGTAGAGATAGAATATGCAATAAAAAATGGCGCTAAGATATTATTAGATAAAAACCCAGCCCAGGCAGTAAAAGATGCGGATGTGGTGATTACAGATACTTGGTTTTCAATGGGTGATAAGCAGGCAGATGAAAAGCGTGAGTTATTACAGCCATATCAGGTAAATACAGATTTATTTAGTAAAGCCAAGTCAGATGCAATATTTATGCATTGCTTACCAGCTCATAGAGGTGAAGAGGTAACAAACGAGGTTATAGATAGTAAACAATCTGTAGTATTTGATGAGGCAGAAAACAGGCTACATGCACAAAAAGCTATACTTAACTGGTGCGTAAATGGTGAGATATTTTAAAATTATATTCTACAAAATTTTAGCAATACTCTTAACTGCCTGGCGTATGCGTTGCTTGTTCTCAACCAGTGCTATACGTACATAACCTTCACCATGCTCTCCAAAGCCTATGCCTGGTGCTACTGCCACACCTGCTTTTTCAATAAGCATTTTGCTAAACTCTAGGCTACCCATGTCTTTGTATTTATTTGGTAGTTTAGCCCAAGCAAACATACTAGCATTAGGTGATTCTATCTTCCAACCTGCCTTATTAAGCCCATTTACTAGTATATCGCGGCGTTCTTTGTAGAGTTTTCTAAAATCTTCTACGCATTTTTGGCTATCATTTAAAGCTGTAGCTGCTGCAACTTGCACAGGGGTAAAAATGCCGTAATCTAGGTAAGATTTTATTTTTGTTAAGGCGCCTATTAGCTGTTTATTACCCGCAGCAAAGCCAACTCGCCAACCAGCCATAGAGTATGTTTTACTAACTGAGGTAAATTCCACGGCTATATCTTTAGCGCCTTTTACTTGTAATACGCTTGGTGGTGGTTTGCCATCAAAGTAGATTTCGCAATATGCTAGATCACTCCAAATATAAATATTATGAAACTTACAAAAATCTACAACCTGCTCATAAAAAGCTAAATCAACACATTGTGCAGTTGGGTTACACGGATAGTTAAGTATTAGTGCTATAGGTTTTGGGGAGCAATCATTAACAGCTTTTTCAAGGTGTTTTATAAAATCTGGATCATCAGGGGTATTAGGTATTGAGTAAACATTTGCATCTGCAATTACAAAGCCAAATTTATGTATAGGGTATGCTGGGCTTGGTACAATTACTGTATCACCAGGTTTTGTTACCGCTTTTGCTAAGCTTGCCAACCCCTCTTTTGAGCCTATTGTTACTATTGCTTCTTCTTCAGGGCATATATCAACGTTAAAGCGACGCTCATAATAGCTACTCAAAGCCTTGCGTAGGCCTGGTATTCCACGACTCATAGAGTAACCATGAGTATTTGGTTTAGCTACAGTTTCAACTAGCTTATCTGTTATATGTTTTGGAGTAGGGCTATCTGGATTACCCATGCCAAAATCTATTACATCTTGACCTTGTTGACGTAAGGATAGCTTCATACGGTTTACCTCTGCAAATACGTATGGAGGGAGCCTATTTATGCGATAGAAATCTTGGGTATTTTGCATAAGCAATGTTAATACCTTGTGCGTAACTGACGGTATTTTTTACTACCAGGTAGTGGTTTTAAATCAGCTAGCTTTGTGCGTACACGCTCTGCCATTGTAGGTTTAGGTGCGTTGTACTTTACTGTTGTAGGTACATATTGTGTTGCAGCAACAGCTGGAGTTAAGTTTTTTACCACTATAGGAGCTGCAATTGGTGCAGCTGGTAGTGGCTTAGCAATAACAGGTGCAACTGCTGTTGGTTTAGCTATAGTAGGCTCAGTAACTATTACTTTTGGTTGTGGCGTTACAGGTGGTACTTGAGCTATTATTTGTTCAGGAGTTCTTAAAACCGGAGCTGTTGGAATTGGAGCAGAAGCAGGCGTTTTTATACTAGCCATGTTTATACCTACATCATTAGCCATAGGCTTTGGTGGTAAAGTATTAAATGGTTTACTACTTTTTATTGTTTCTACTTTAGGTGTTTGGAGATTGCGCATTTTCCCCATTTCAACTTTTAAATCAGCAATTTGTTGCTGCTTTTTAGTAATGTCTACTACAGGAGTCTTCGGGAAGTTACTCAATTTAGCAAAGTCTATACGCTTTACTGTTATCTTTTTATCTGCTGTGGTAATTTTAGTTTGTTCACCAATTTGCAAGTTAGGGTACCCTGCAGGTGCAGGTTTAGGAGTAGAAGTTACCGGCAAATTAGCCATCTTTATATTTTTAACAGGTGCAGGGGCTTGTACTAATTGTACTGGCTCTATTAGCTCAGAATCTGATGGTATATAAGCAGCTTGACCTAAATTACCCATAGGTTTACGCCTATTAGTATTGAACATCGGCATTGCTTGTGGAGCTGGCGCCTCAAGATTTGGCAATTGTATAGTAGGTTGTGCTGTATTATTTGCAAATACCATATTTGGTTGGGCTGCAACAGGAGATATTGGAGCCGGGGCAGGAGCATTATTTGCTACCGGCACAGATGCGGGTGGCATTACGGTACCTGCTATATTAGGCGTGCCATTTAATATTGGGCGTCTACGGTTAGCTTGCGCAATTATTTTGTCTTGTTCTTCAACACCATCACCATAGTTTATATAATCCCAATCTATAGCGCCACAGCCAGTAATTGTTAAACCTAAAACGGTAGAAAGTAATATTTTGCGCATAATATATGTGTAGTTAAATCCTAAGCAGAGTATAGTAAAAACATGGGTTTAGCAATTTCAAATTTACCAACTATAGGCGAGGTATTAAAAAAATATAATTTGCAGCCTAATAAGAGGTTAGGGCAAAACTTTATCTTTGATTTAAATCTAACCCGTAAAATTGCTGGTAGTGTTGATAATTTAGCCAATTTAAATGTTGTAGAGGTAGGTGCCGGACCAGGGGCCTTAACACGCAGCTTATTAGAGCTAGGGGCTAACCATGTATATGCAGTAGAAATTGACCAACGTGCAATACAAGCCCAGCAAGAGATAGAAGGAGTGAGCGATGGCAAGCTTAGTATTATACAGCAAGATGCGCTACAATTAGATTTACGTAGTATAGCTAATAAACCATGTGCCGTAGTAGCAAACTTACCTTATAATATTGCTACTAAATTGATAATGAACTGGCTAGATTATGCTACCCATTTTACCAGTATAACTGTGATGGTACAAAAAGAGGTGGCACAGCGCATAGTAGCAGAGCCGCGTAGTAAGGCATATGGTAGGTTATCAGTTATGTGCCAATGGTTAGCAGATTGCCGCATTTTATTTGATGTAGCACCAGAGAATTTTATACCCGCACCTAAAGTAACGTCTAGTATAGTGCAAATTACGCCTCGAGCTGAGCCTTTATATAGTGCAGATAAAAGTGAGTTAGAAAAGTTAGTGAAACAGTTATTTGGACAGCGTCGTAAAATGATCAAAAAAACTTTAAAAGGCATGCAAGTTCTTGAAACATATGCAACTAAACGGCCAGAGGAGTTGGGTATAGAGGATTTTATAAAACTACTAGAAGGCCTTAAATCATAAAATCTTCAACCTCAAACTCCTCACTGGTAGTGCTTAATGTAGCAAGTTGAGCAATTAATGATAGTTGCTGCCAATATTCATTGTTTACCTCCAAGCCATTAAACAGCATGCCAGTACTATTAAGATTAGTTCTATCATTGGCTTGAGTATTACTACGCCAAAAACCACCAATAGATTGGTTATTTACTTGATATAAAGTTGGTTCTGCCGGGTTATTATTGATACTATCTATGGTTGGTATCCCCTCTTGTATAACTACCTCAGTGGTTATATTGCCATCTTTAGTAGTATTCATTTTATTGCGAGTTTTTTTATTTATTTCATAAACTTGCTCACCATTTTCTACTACCATTATTCCCATCCCGTAAGTACCTGTATTGGCTTTTATATAAACATAAGGGGTGTCTTTTATATCGTACTGTTTATACTTTTCTGTAATTTTGTAGATTAGTTTTTCTACATTATTGGCAATACAATCTAAGCCTTTGCGGGTTTTAAAGTCTATCTTACCACAGCGTCTAAAATAACTATCAATTAGCCATGGGTCGATAGCAAAATCTTTAGCAAATTTATTGGCTACTTTTTCATATGCCATAAAATGTTTGTCTTTACGGCGACGATACCACCCGTGTGAAATAGGTGGATAAATTGGTTGCTGTATAGATTGTAGTAGAGCAGGGGAGCTAGCTGAGAAATCCTTATTGCTAATGATAATGTCAGGTGTAACGCTATCAATAACCAGTTTATTATCCTTTACAGTAGCTAATTTTACCTCGGTAGTTGTGCCATCTGCAAACTCTTTAGTGCCGGCAAAGCTATCATCGTAGGTTGTTATAGTTACTTGTTTGCCTGCATCTTCAATAATTTGCTTAAGGGTTAGCAGATTTTGCCAGTAGTAGAAGTTTCTATCGTGGTTTTCTGGTATAAGGGCAATAGTTTGATGGCTATCTAAAAATCTTTTAAACTGCTCAGTTGCTTGTTCTTTTTGGGAGTCCGACAAATTATTAAAACCAGCCGGAAAAAGGTTGGTATCAACAGGAGCAACTTTATAACCGCTATTGCGGATATCAACAGATGAATAAATTACAGTAGGCTTGTTAGCCGTTATGGTTTTAAACCATTCTGTTATTTGGCTTTGTTTATTTTTAGTTAGGCTAGATAATATTTGTGGCATTGATTAACTATAACACCCACCCGAGAGCCCCTCCCAAAGGGAGGGGA
>Ga0163111_10001280_pt1 | contig 15396 bp, 12 predicted proteins | sample CRUFie1St18metaG_FD_109645 | JGI IMG/M metagenome (GOLD analysis project Ga0163111, IMG submission 109645) | Marine microbial communities from the Costa Rica Dome - CRUD Field 142mm St18 metaG | ecosystem: Environmental > Aquatic > Marine > Oceanic > Photic zone | place: Costa Rica: the Eastern...
ATGCCGAGATTATGAGTCTTGTTGCCTCACCTTTATCCAATACATTTCTGACGTTTTTTTCTAACGTTTTTTTGCGGCTAACTTCTTTTCAGATTAAGCGCTTACAGCCTAATTGCGAATAATTTCTTCCGTCAATGTTAGGTTGACGCTCCCAGTGTAGCACCTTCTTTGCCTTTGTCTATGCAGTCTATGCAGATTTTGTCCCTCGAAGACAACCTTTAACTTAAGCAGGGTCCAGTCGGGCGGGCCACAATTGCACCCACTGGCGAGTAAAACTTGATTGCACTGACCAATGCACCTACGCAACCACCGCTGAAGATAAAATCGATGCGACGATCCCCCCGGCCAAATAACCAAACCTGCCCCATGGGCTGTATTGAGCTGGGCTCGACTTCTTGATCAGAGGCTTGCACAACAGCCGACGAAGATTGCCTGGTTTCGAATAAAGAATCACCCAACAATACGGACGTGCATTGAGCAAGCCGTCTCGCTGGCACTTGTTTTTTTGCGGTTTCTGCCTTTTTAGCATCCGTGGACAATTCAGGGGTACCCGTGAGCACCACCTGGTAGCGCCTTTTGCCATCGAATACCATAAAACGACCGGAACACAGCTGGGGAGTCGTAGAACTTTGTAGCACTCTCTGAACCAAAGCCATAGGCGCCCAGGCCTCACGTCCCCAAGGCTCCGCGGGTTCCAATGGCGCCTTCGCACCACTATCTATGAACTGCATAATTTTCGGCAATTGTCCCCGCTCGAAAATTATACGACGGATCTCATCTACGCCACCGTCGGTTCCCTCTAGCGTGTAGCTCTCTACCGCGCCTTTACGCACCAAAAGGCCTCTGCCATCGTAGTTTTTCACCAAGCGCAAAGGCCCTGCCGTTTTACCGATAATTTCTAACCGCTCTTCACCACCCCCCACAGAGGAAATAAATTTGACCTGGCCTAACTTAATATAGTTCCAACGCAAATCCATATCCCAAGTATGCGTTACCGCGACGCTCGCAAAGGCAGTACCTATAACCCCCAATGTGATACCGAAACATAAAACCACCTGCAACCCACCAAATCGCATCTGCATCAGTTTTAAACTAAGGCTTCTATCAACGAAGGTCCTGGAGTGGCCAAGGAATGCTCTAACGCCTTATTGAAGGATTCAGCAGAATCCGCCTGCCAGGCATTCATGCCCATACCTTTGGCGAGAGAGACCCAGTCTAAATCTGGACGGGTCAGGTCGAGCATGCTCATAGCTTTCGGGCCAGGGTTATGAGCTCCAACGCGAGCAAATTCAATTTGCAAAATCGCATACTTGCGGTTGGCTAAAATAATGGTGGTGATATCTAGATTTTCCCGCACCTGCGTCCACAACGCCTGCACGGTATACATGGCGCTGCCATCAGCCTGCAAATTGATGACACGACGATCAGGGCAGGCAATCGCTGCACCCGTGGCCGTGGGTAGTCCATAACCAATAGAGCCGCCCGTTAGCATCAGCCAATCATGTGCTGGCGCAGACGCCGTGGCCATTGCAGAACCAGCCCCACAGGTACCACCCTCGTCCACAACGATGGCATTTTCTGGAAAGTAATGCGCCAAGGACTGGCCGACACTGATGGGGTTGAGTTCGCCCTGCGGTGCATCCGGACGCATTGGCTGGGCCACAATCGGTGCCAACGCGCTAGCGCCAACGGCGTCACAAAGGGCCTCTAGAGCGCCATTTACATCACCATCACGCTCCACCAAAGTATGAATCTGACAATTATCCGGCGTTAACCAATTGGGTTTGTCGGGATAGGCGAAGAACGTAATCGGTGGTTGGCTACTGACCAGAATCAGATGCTCAACGCCCTGCAGCACGTCCGCCGCCTGCTCACCGAAATAGGGCAAACGCAAAATTTCTGGTATGCCAGCACCTCGACGCATGCGTGGGATAAAGGTATCACTAATGATCCGCGCCCCGGTTTTTTGGGCAATCTTATTGGCCAAAATAAGGCGTGCTTCGGTCAAAATACCGTTCATCAAAATGACCGTAGGCTTACCTGAATGGAGCGCAGCAGCAGCACTGTCTACACCCTCCGCATCCACAGGTTGAGCCGCAATCTTTGGCAATGGTGCGGCTTGAGCCTCGGTTCTATTCCACGCGGTATCCGCAGGCAAGATCAGACTTGCAACCTGCCCTGGTGGGCTCATTGACGCCTGCACAGCTTCGGCGCCGTCGCGCGCCACATCGTCGGCAGATTCAGACACTTTAAGCCAACCGCTCACCGGTGCGGCGATGCCAGCAACGTCAGAGCTCAAAGGCGCATCGTATTGCCTATGAAAGGTCGCATGATCACCAATGACATTGACTATCGGTGTCCGTGCTTTTTTCGCGTTGTGCAAATTCGCTAGGCCGTTACCTAATCCAGGGCCAAGATGAGTGAGCGTAGCCGCAGGTGTGCCGCGCATACGGCCAAAGCCATCAGCTGCTCCGGTAACCACCCCCTCAAATAAACCGAGTACGCAACGCATCTTGGGATTGCTGTCTAGAGCAGCCACAAAGTGCATCTCCGAAGTACCAGGATTAGCAAAACAAACGTCCACTCCCGCCTCGACAAAAGTCTCTACCAGACTTTCTGCTCCACTTCTGTCTCGCTTCACACTATTTTCCTGTTGATCTGTCACCAGTCTTCCTTGCTGCTTCTGCCGAGCCAAGAAGATTACGGAGTTTGTTACCTCAAAACTAGCACCTAGACACACTGTTAGGCACTATGTTGACCTATGGCAGCCAACCTAGATCCCATCCGCGACCGATTACGAGCAACGCTTCCCGAAGCGCGCATCCAAGCTACCGCCCTGCCGGGTTTGTGTGACATTCAACTGGCCCTCATCAACGCTGATTTTTCCACCGCCCCCCTTGCACCAGAGACCATGCGCGCGGTGATTGCGAACCCAGCATACTGGGCATTTTGCTGGGGCAGCGGGTTGGCCACGGCCATTTGGCTGCAGGCCGAACCGCACCTCGTTACTGACAAGGTTGTCGCCGATATCGGTTGTGGTTCCGGGGTTGTGGCCATTGCCGCCTCGCTAGCAGGTGCGCGGGAGGTATTCGCCTGTGATATCGATGCAGACGCCCTGCTCGCTACCCGGATTAACGCTGAGTTAAACGGCTGCGAGGTAAAGCTGTGTCAGCATGTCAGCGAACTGCCTGCAGATCTCGACCAAGTTTGGATGGCCGACGTCCTTTACGACCGCAGCAATCTACCCCTAATTCAAGAGGTTAAAGATCGCGCCCAGAGCGTATTCATTAGCGACTCCAGAGTGTCAGATGTAGAGGACCCTGATTTTTCGATAGTGCATCAGGCCGAGGCTCTGACATTCCCTAATCTTGGAGAATTCGACGAGTTTCGACAGGTTCGATTCTTTCACTGCCAACGCTAAGCTGGCGTAATTGAAACATTTCTGCAGTCATTCGGACGCTGGAACCCTACTGACGTTGGCGTTACTCTCAAGGATCGAGATTTGAGGGGAATCCTAATGCATTACCAAGACATTATTTATCAGGTTGACGATCCAGTGGCCGTTATCAAATTTAATCGCCCGGACGCAATGAACGCTTTCACGCGCCGCATGCTGGCGGAAATACGCCATGCCCTTGCCGCGGCTGAGCAAGACGAGCGCGTCGTCGGTATCGTGCTGACCGGTGAGGGCCGTGGATTTTGCCCTGGCATGGACATGAATGCCCTTGATGCAATGAGCGATGGCAATGGCGGCGACAGCGAAAATCTGACAGAGCTCAAAGCGCAACCCGGCGATGCCGACTTGGGGCAAAATTTCCAAGTAACCTACAGCTATCTGATGTCCATTCGCAAACCCGTCATTGCGGCCATCAACGGCGCTTGCGCAGGCCTAGGACTCGCTATCGCTACCATGACTGATTTACGCATCGTCGAGCGATCGGCAAAGTTCAGCACCGCTTTTTCCCAGCGCGGGTTAATTGCGGAACACGGCATCAGTTGGACCTTGCCCAGACTTATCGGTTCCGGCAACGCTTTGGACCTGTTGTGGAGCGCCCGCAAATTCACCGGCGAAGAAGCCAAATCTATTGGTCTTGCTGAAAGGCTCGTTGACGACGGCGAGTCACTGACCACCGCCATCGACTACGTTCGCAATCTGGCAGCGTCTTGTGCACCTAAGTCGCTGCAGGTAATGAAAGCTCAGGTGTACCGCCATATGAATATGGAGCTTGGGGACGCGATGCGCGAGACCAATGATTGGATGGCGGCAAGCCTGCAACGAGACGATTTTAGAGAAGGCGTACGTTCCTTTATTGAAAAACGCCCACCTAATTTCGCCCGCGTCAACGCCGCGGACTAACCGCTCTCACTGGGGGATTAGCAGCATGAGCGAACTCATCTCTACCGATCTCAATTACAACGGTCGGCAGATCGTTGACGATCTGAACCGTTTGCTACGGCTTCGTACCACACCTATCGGCATGAAATTATTCGAATCTGTAGCGGAGATGGCGGCAATTGAGCGCATTCGACGCCCGCAGGATATTCATACCACGGATCAAATCGTTGGTCAGGCGGCGCGCAATGGCTGGACTGTGGGGATCACAGCAGCCGATCTGGTAGGCGCTCAGTGCAGTACGGTACTCGGCCTGCACCCGCGCGACGACCAATGGTTGTCTGGCGACCGCATGAACGGGGTCTGGTTTGGAAGTCAACAAGACGCTGCCGCCCATCAGCAGGCGATGGATGTTGTAGAACACGGCAAGTACGAGGCCATGGCTGTAAGTCCACTCGCCAGCGGCCGCTTAAACCCACCAGACATCTGTCTGATTTACGCCACACCTGCCCAAATGATATTATTTATCAATGGCTTACAGTGGACGGGATATAAAAAATTAGACTTTAGCTGCGTTGGCGAGTCTGCCTGCGCCGACTCTTGGGGGCGCGCATTGGCCACCGGCGAACCCAGTCTCTCTCTGCCGTGCTACGCAGAACGGCGTTACGGCGGGGTCATGGAAGATGAGCTGCTCATGGCTATTCCACCGGGATTTTTGCCCAAAGTGATCCAAGGACTAGAGGCACTATCAGCCAATGGCTTGCGCTATCCCATACCGTCCTACGGCATAAACAATGACGTAAGAGCGGGTATGGGCGCCAGCTACTAGCAATTTGCCACTATGAAATCAGTCAAATCGTGACCAGACAAACTTGGCAAACATCTGTCAACTTCTAGTAAACTCCGGCTGGAGACACCAGAATCGCAGCTATGCAGTCTAAGATGAAACCTACCCTATCAACTAGCCTGGTCGCACACGGCACTTCTTTAAGCGGCGACCTTGTGTTCAATAAAGAGCTGGTAATAGCTGGTTCGGTAAACGGTTCTATCAACTGCAACGGCGACGACAACAGTGTCGTGAAAATTCTCGAGGGCGGCCAGTTAATTGGGGAAATTAATGCCCCAGTAGTGGAGATTTTTGGTCACGTGGAGGCAACTGTAATCGGTACGGTCAGCGTATCAATCGGCCCAACCGCCAAAGTGACTGGCGTGCTCCGCTTCAAACAGTTGCAAGTCAGCCCGGGAGCCCTGATTACTGGAGAACTGGTGCCGATTAACGACACCTCCGAGGAGCAGGTTCACGAATTGAAGCAGTTTCAAAAACGCGGTTAGCAGCATAGATAGAACTTGAGAAACAAACCAAACCTTATCTTATAGGACAGATACATGAATGATTCCGATTCAGATTACGAATTCTACGTCGGCACCGCGACCCACCTAGAAGGTGCCTCGCTGGCTATCGACGGTACGGCGCGCATCGATGGCAAAATTGTCGGTAAAGTCGCTGTCAAACACTTGATCGTTGGCCCAGGTGGCGTAGTACAGGGCGATATTTCCGGTGAGACGGCCAAGATAGAGGGGACTGTGGAAGACAGCTTAACTCTAACGGGCAAGCTTACCGTATGCTCATCGGGCCGCATTCGCGGCAAAATCCAATATGGATCTTTGGAGACCATGGAGGGCGCTAAACTTGTCGGGGAAATTTCTACCGATTGGGGTGGCAGCACTAGCGAACCCGTAGTATCAGACAGACTCGAAGCCTTCACATCTGCCATTGGCACTGACGCAGAACTGGATGACGAAGATTAGCCTTAAAAATCCGCTTCAAAGGCAGTATCTGAGTTGACTGATTCACCTCTTGCAGCCCAGACCACCGGTAGATCGCGGCGCGGTAGAACTGCGATCTTCGCCAACGCCAAAGGCGGTGTCGGCAAAAGCACTCTGGCTTTGATGATGAGTCTTGGTCTGGCAACGCGAAACCCGAACTCTGATGTTGAACTTATCGACTTAGATAGTCAGGCCACTAGTAGCGACTCCCTGAAACGCTTCGCCAACCATCGCTTTACGGTGATGAACGACGACAATTTATTTTTAGCGTCGGGTTCGCCAAACAATGGCAACATTATCAACCACATTGAATCCGAGCCGGCCCACAAGGGCAGTAGAAAGTTCATTGTCTTCGACAGCCCTGCGGGCAACGAACCAGGGCGTAGTTCATTCCTGCTGCATTGTGATGTAATTTTCGTTCCCACCTCTGTTAGCGATGCCGACATTTTCGCTACGCGAAAATACCTGATGTCGTTGCAACAGCTGTTTCAGCGTCAGCGTAAGGATTATGACAACAGGATACCTCTGGTCATAATCCTGCCGAACCTGGTCGACAGCCGCGCGGAGTTCAATGAATTGAGGCAAGCTCTAGACGATTGCCCAGCGTACATCGGGCAACCTCTTTATTATTCGCCCCTGTTTCGCAAAGCCTTTAGAGCGGAAGACGACGATGGCAATGTTCGAGCATTACTGCGCTCTAACGACACTTATATTCAGTGGTTAACAAAGACCCTTACCCAACTCGACAAATTGAATCCTAATCCGACAAAGTTGTTCCAGCTGTAAAAGAGGCTGCTAGCCAAACCAGCTGCGCTTTTTGCTCTTAGCGCGACACTTTCGCAGCTGTTTTTTATACACACTCGCTTGAGACGCTGCTTTTTTCGCATAACCCTTAATGGTCTTAGACTTACGCCACTCACCCTTCCTGTAGCCCGTATGCCCGTTGTAATAGGCCAAGTACAACCGATAGGCATCATTCTTACGCAATTTCAGACGCTTATGACTGCGGTCGTTGTACCAACCAATAAAGTCCAGCGCGTCGGCGAAGTCGTCTCGTTTCACAAAGCGTCGGCCCGTATCTTTTTTGTAATCCTTCCACGCTTCATCGGTCGCCTGAGCATAGCCATAGGCACTAGACGAGCGCCGCCACGGCACAATACCCAAAACCTTTTTGCGCGGCGGTTTCGCCTTGGCCACAAATGACGATTCTCGATGTATAAACGCTAAACCGATATGCATCGGCAGTTCCCAACGCTGGGAGGCTTTCACAGCTGCGGTATACCAGCCCTTGTTTTGCGCCAAGATTGTGCAAATGTTGTTAGGGTCTTGCGGTGCAGCATTCGCCGACCCACTAGCCAAAAGCACAGCTAACATAGCCAGTTGCACTTTACCCATTAGGTACTTCAACGCCTGCCTCCTGCAAAAATGCCAAAAACTGTTGTTCGTTCATCACCTTGATGTCTAGCGCCGTAGCTTTTGCCAACTTACTTCCGGCCCCGGGCCCAGCCACAACAATACTGGTTTTTGCCGACACCGATCCCGCCACTTTTGCACCCAACAACTGCAGTGCCGCTTTCGCGTCATTACGCGACATTATCTCCAACGTTCCAGTCAAAACCCACGTCTGCCCTGCCAACGGTTGAGCCGCCTCATCTCTTTGTATCGCCGGCCAGCTGACTCCACTCGCTACCAGCGCATCAAGCACCCGCAAATTATCGGCATTGCGCACATAGTCGTGGATAGAACGCGCTACGACTGGACCAACATCTGCAACTTCTTCCAACGCTTCAAGATCGGCATTGCGCAAATCCTCTAGGGTGCCAAAGTGCATCGCCAAACTATGAGCTGTAGCCTCGCCAACCTCACGAATACCTAGGGCATAGATAAATCGCGGCAGGGTTGTCTGCTTGCTCGCCGCAATCGCAGCACACAAATTTTCAGCCGACTTCTGCGCCATCCGCTCTAACCCGCTCAGCGCCTCAACGTCCAACTCGAAGAGATCCGCGGCGTCACTGACCATGCCTTTCTCAACAAGTTGTTCGATGATTTTGTCTCCGAGCCCATCAATATCCAAAGCAAGCCGGGAAGCAAAGTGTCGAATGCCCTCCTTACGTTGGGCCGGACAACTATTGACCGAGCCACTGCAGCGAATCACGATTTCACCTGCGGGACGTTCCGCCGGACTGCCACAGGCGGGGCAATGTTCAGGGATTATCACGGCACTGGAATCCCCGGGGCGTTGGCTAAGCACCACGCCACGCACTTGCGGTATCACATCTCCGGCACGCCGAATCATTACCTGATCGCCAATACGCAATCCCAGCCGCTGAATCTCGTCCATATTGTGGAGAGTTGCATTGGTGACCGTAACACCACCAACGAATACCGGCTGCAGTCGAGCGACAGGCGTGATCGCACCCGTTCGGCCAACCTGAAAATCAACATCCACCAAGCGGGTCGTTGCCTCTTCAGCGGGGTATTTAAAAGCGATCGCCCAGCGCGGTTTACGGGTGACGTTACCAAGCTCCTCCTGCAGGGCCAGTTGGTTAACCTTGATAACGACGCCATCAATGTCGTAACCAAGACTGGTTCGAGCATCCTGCAGGCGCTGAATGTAGTCCAAACACGCTTCAAGCCCAGCAACTTCCTGAGTCTTAGGGTTGATGCGAAAACCCCAAAGCGCAAATTGGCCCAATACCTCTGCATGGGTTCGTGGCTGCCAATCGCCATCAATCCATCCAACACTGTAACAAAACATCGTCAAAGGTCTGCCTGCGGTGATCCTTGAGTCGAGCTGGCGCAGGCTGCCTGCTGCGCCATTGCGAGGATTCAGTAACGGCTTCTGCTGTTGCTGGGCAGCTCGCTCGTTAAACGCGTCGAAATCTCGGTGCGCCATATAGATCTCGCCCCTTACTTCAAAAGCTCGGGGAATATCAGCGCCTACTATTCTTAAGGGTACTGAAGCAATAGTTCGTACATTCGCCAGAATGTTCTCACCGGTAAGACCATCTCCACGAGTGGCTGCAGAAACCAGTAAGCCATCCCGATAAGTCAGCGCAACCGCCACGCCATCGATTTTCGGCTCGCAGATAAAGTCTAAGCCGCTCGCATCAACTAAGCGGTTACGGCAGCGCTGCATCCAATCACTCAGTTCATCAGCGTCCGTGCTTTTGTCCAAAGACAACATTGGCTGCCGATGCTGAATTTTTTCAAACTGCGCAGCAGGCCCAGCGCCAACCCGCTGGCTCGGCGAATCCTCTGTGGCTAAGTGTGGGTACGCGCTCTCTAGACTGAGTAATTCGTCAAACAACTGGTCGTATTCAGCGTCCGCAATCTCTGGCGTGTCGAGCACGTGATAACAGTGGTTGTGATGATGCAGGGTTGCGCGCAACTCGGAGAGTCGGCGCTCAACATCAGCTTGCTGTTCTGTCACGCGTCCGATTCGTAGGCTTGTTGCGTGAGATAACGCCGCGCGAAGTCGCTGACTCTTTCACGTAAGTGTTCCACAGTCTGACCGGTAAGGGCGCTCATGTTTTCGTCTTTGAGATCGCCACTAAGGGCTTTCGCAACATTTTGCGCCGCCTCCACCATATGCTCGAGCGCTTCTATCCCATCAACTTTTGCTGGTAATTGTAGGAAGAAAGTAAGACCCGGTGAGCGCAGGGCGGGCAAATCAGCTAAATCAAATGTTCCAGGCTCAACGGCATTTGCAACACTATAAAGGGCGCTGCCGCTGTCCTCATGCAGGTAATGGAAAATGTTCATTTCACCAAAACGCAAACCTTGATCGCGCAGTGCCGTAACTAAATCTGCACCCGCAAATCCTTGCTCCGTGCTGGCCAGCACATGCAGCACAATCAGCTCGGCCAGCTCTGACGATACGTTTACAGGTTTTTCAAGCTCTGGCGCAGGATCAACCCGCCGCTGTTTTTCGACCGCACTTTTACGCCTTGAGTTGGATTGTGCCTTGGATTGTTCTTTTCGCGCTTGAACGCTTTTTTGTTGCTCATCGCGCCGCGCTCTAAGTGGATCAATCCCTAGCGCTAAGCTGTCCTGCCTTGGCTCTGGATCTTCAATCACACTAACTATGCGGGCGCCGCCATTCGGCAGCTCGCCGCGCATAGAGGGTTCTTCGGGCAACGGTTCGTCATCAGCATCACGGAAATTTTTCGGCGAAATGTCCATTTTCAAATCACCTTGCCGGCTGCGGCGTGCCACCCAAATGCCGTGACCAATCACCGCAACTAACAGTAAGCCACCGCCGAGTAGAATGATCTCTTTAATATCCAACTTATGACCCTCCTTTACCGCATATCTCCGGCAAAGCAACACATCGAGTTGTGCATATAGCGAAACGGTTAGTCATGATAAGGCAGTCATTCCAATACCCCTAACCTCATTCTGCGCAAGCTACAAAATAGCCAGGGCCGCAGCGGCCTCCACATCTACCGAGACCAACCTCGACACCCCGGCCTCTTGCATTGTTACACCCATCAAATAATCCGCCATCTCCATGGTAATTTTATTGTGTGTAATCACCAAGAACTGCACATTTTCTGACATCTCTTTAATCAAGCCTGCGAAGCGCGTGACATTAATATCGTCCAACGGCGCATCCACCTCGTCCAGGAGACAGACTGGACTGGGATTGAGGTGGAATATTGAAAAAATCAGCGCTACCGCTGTCATGGCTTTTTCCCCACCTGACAGCAAATGTACGCTGGCATTACGCTTTCCAGGCGGTTGCGCCATCAGTGAAACCCCAGTGTCAAGCATATCGTCTCCGGTGAGTTCTAAATATGCATGGCCGCCCCCAAATACCTTTGGAAACAACTCAGACAGCTTGGTGTTTACCGCCTCGAAGGTATCTTTAAATCGACTGCGGGTTTCCCGATCTATTTTCGCTATCGCATCCAACAAGGTTTGCATCGCAAGCTCGAGATCTTCCGCCTGAGCATCCAGATACTGTTTGCGCTCCGATTCTTGATCATATTCTTCGATCGCCGCTAAGTTGATCGCGCCCAAGCGTTGGATACGACGCCCCATGCGCTCTAACTCATCGGCCCAGGTGTCCTCACTGGCCTCCTCAGGTAGCGCCGCTTGCACCTCCGCCAAATCGTGCCCGGTGCCTTGGAACTGCTCCAGAACGTTGGCCTCCTGCACCGCTATGCCCTGGCGCTCTACCCGGGCCTGTTCCAAATCACCGCGTACTTGTTCAACCTGGCCTGCAATTTTTTCGCGGTCAGCTTGCTGACTCTGAATTCCTTCCTCAATGCTGGCGAGGGCCTCGCGCACGACTTTTAATTTCGCCTCAACGTCTACCCGCGCCGCCAGCTTATCCGACAATTGTTGCTGCAACTGGGGCTGCGGCTGCTGCGCCTGCGCAATACTCTGACGCACATGCTCAAGCTGCTTGTGTAGATCCTGCTGCTGACTGATTAACCGCTCACGGGCTGTGAGACTCACCTTGAGTTGCGACTGTACAGCTTGATAACGCACATTGAGATCATGCAATTGATCGCGGCTTTTTCCTGCAGACTCGCGACATTGCTGCACTTGGGCATTCATCTCGTCTCGCTCAGTAGCCAATGCACTACGCTGGCCATCATGTTCTTCAGCAATCGCTTGGGCGTCTTGCAAACGTTCCTGAGTCTTTTCTAAACGGCCCTGTTCCTCATTGATCTGTTCATTCAGCTGTTCCGTATCTCGCTGCAATTGCGCCTTACGGGCCGCGGCCTCTTCTAATTTAACCTGGCGCACGCCGTGATCGGTACGGCGCTCGCTCAAATTCTGCGTCAAGCTATTGGACTCGCGCTGTAACGCCTCGCGTTGGGCCTCCAGCTGTTCGATTTCGCTACGCTGTTCTTGCAGCCCCTGCTGGAGCGTTGCTAATTCTTGTTCAGCTTCTTCGACATTAAGCAGCAGTTGCTCAATTGCCTGACCGCGCTCAATGATGCCTTGAGTCTGGTCACCCCCATGCAAAACACGCATCCAGTCACTGCCTACCCAGAGCCCTTCGCGAGTGATAATGCTTTGCCCCGAACTCAGCGCATGACGGTTGGCGAGAGCCACCTCAATTGTTTGTGCAGCATAGACGCCATAGAGTAAGGTGCCGGCAGCGACCGCTTCAGAACGCACCAGCGAGGCCGCCGTTGGCAGATCAAACGCCCCACTGCGCGGCGACTTTTGATCTAGATTGTCGCGATATTCGACTAGCGCCACGTCGCCTTCTGCCAAATTCACTAACGAATCAGCATAGTCTTCAAGACTGTCGACCTGAATAGCCTGTAGGAAGCGCCCTAGAACCGCCTCAATCGCTCGCTCCCACCCAGGCACTACCGCCAAATGCTCACCCACTCGCTGGGCTTGGCTAAGCCCCTGGGCCTCTATCCACGATTCCGCTTCCTGAACATCTTGACCCAGAGCAGCATCTTGGGCGGCCTGCAGACTCGCCAATTGGTGCCGCAGTTCTTGAACCTGACTGCGCGCAGCCTCTAAAGTCCGCTCGCGGTTGCCCACTTGCTCCCGAGCACGTGTCAGTTTTTCTAAACAATCTTCAATGCGTTGCGTCAGCGAACGATCCGCGCTCTCCAGGTCGGTAATCTGCAGCGCCAGTTGCTCTACAAGCTGACCGCCCTCCTGAGGCTGCTCCTCTGCTTGAAGCATCGCCTCTTCATTACGTTGGCGCAGAGTACGCAAGCGCTGTACCAGTTGCTGTAAATATTCTAGCCGTGAAACCTGCGCTTCAATTTCGCGCTGATTCTCCGCCGCAACAGCCAAGAACTGCTCCCAACGCTCCTGTACCGTCTGTGCCTGAGCTTCTTGTTCCGCGTGATTCCGTTGCGCTTCTGCGTCGGCAGCTTGGGCTTTTTGCAGACCCGGCTCCAACTCCTGCAGTTGTTGCTGCATTTCGCTGATCTGTTGCTCATCCATACTCAGCTGCTGCTGGGTCTCCGTGCGCCGCTGCTCTGCACTTGTTAGGTCTTCTTGTAACTGCTGGGAGCGTTGTTGGTTAAATTGCAGGGTTTCCTCGATACGAGCAATCTCTGTACCTAGCTGATAGAACTGCTGCTGGATTGCGTTAGCCTGCTCTGACTGATCTGCACTTTGCTGGCGCTGCTCCTCAATGGAGGTATCCATATGCCGCTGTTGCGCCAGGGTTTTCTCGAGCGCCAACTCAAGCTCGCCAATTTGCTGCTGGGTGGTTTGCAAAATTTCTGCAAAGCCGTTGTAGCGCAGAGCGAAAAACTGCGCGCTTAGCAAAGACTCTTGGGTCTTCAGTTCTCGGTAGCGTTCAGCTGCTTGGGCCTGGCGTTGCAAACGGTCCAATTGGCGGCCCAGCTCTTCACGAATATCGTTAATCCGTTCGAGGTTTTCGCGCGTATGCTTGATGCGATTTTCCGTCTCTCGGCGTCGCTCTTTATACTTAGAGATCCCGGCCGCCTCCTCCAAATACACCCTAAGCTCTTCGGGTTTGGCCTCGACCAACTGGGAAATCATGCCCTGCTCGATAATCGAGTAACTGCGCGGACCGAAACCTGTTCCAAGAAAGATGTCTTGAATGTCTCGCCGTCGGCAACGGTTACCGTTCAACAGGTAGTTAGACTGACCGTCTCGACTGACCTCACGGCGAATTGCAATATCTGCGTAGGCAGAGAATTCACCACCAATACGCCCGTCTGAGTTATCAAATACAAGCTCGATACTCGCCGCAGAATTGGGCTTGCGCGTGGTCGACCCATTAAAAATGACGTCGGTGAGGTTTTCACCGCGCAGTTGCTTGGCCGAGCTCTCGCCCATTACCCAACGCACCGCATCGATAATATTGGATTTACCGCAACCATTGGGACCAACGACAGCACAGCGATTGCCAGGCAGGGTGACGGTCGTGGCATCTACGAAAGACTTAAAACCAGCTAATTTGATCTGCTTCAGTCTCATAGATTCCTTAAATAATGCTCGTCGTCAAAGAGGGCTTGGACAAAACTGAAAGCGAAATCACCCCTCGAAATCCACCTCTGTCTCCCTACAGAAGTCTAATCTATCAGAGCCTATTAGGTAACAGTTTTGTCACTTGCATCAGCCGCAACACCCCCAGCACTCAGTCTGATTGAAGGGCAGCCTGCAGCTTCTTGCCAGCTATATAATCTTGCTTAGTTAGGGTACCGGAACGCCATACCCAATCATCTGCCTGAGCTTGAGCGGTGCCGCTGCGACTCAGGCGAACCATCACTTCAAATTCCTCAGCAGCAGATAATACTCGCCGCTCACTCATACTAACCAGATCGTCCAATAGCACGGTAAACGGCAGCATCGCTGCCGGACGTCGCACCGCAGCATAGGGCATGCCGCCCCCTGGCGGGCGCGCGACGACAAATATTGTGGCATCAGCAACTGGCGCTTGTTGGGTCGTAATAGTGACTTCCACCTGGGGCGAGCCGCTTTGCATACGCCCGCGTAAAACGCGCATTGCCCCGGCTAAGCCGATTTGCCGCTCCACACTGGTTGTAGCCGTGAGTGCGCGGTTCATAAATTTGATCGCTTGCGGCAGGTCTCCACGCTGCATCATGGCAACCGACAGCAATTCGAGCACCGGCCCATTATTCGGCTCCAGTGCAAGTATGTCGCTGGCAATCACTTCGCTGGCCTCATCCAAAACGCCTTTATTAGCCAACAGGCGCGCCTGTAGCCAATAAGTTTTGACGCTGACATCCTGGCCCACCAACGCGTCAGTTGTAGCAAACGCCTGTACGGCGTTTGGCAGCTCACCGAGTTTCAGAAGCGTATGGCCCAACAGATACCAGCTTTTGGCATCCTCCGGCGCATTCGCAACACGGTCTTGCAGACGCTGTTGCCAAATCCTTAGCTCTGCGCCTTGCTGGCTCTCATCGAGGCTTAGAACCGCTTCCGCACCTTGAATCAGTGAAGAGCCCGCATCACCTTGACTGTGATAGACGATGGCGCTGAGGATTAAAGCTAGCGCGCTCGCGATCAGCGTCCAACTGCGGCCAATTGTCTGGCTCTCGGTGTCTTGATCTGCAGCGGCATGGTCATCCTCCGCCAGCACTACCGCCGCTAGTTCCTGTCGCAAAGCTTCGCGTGCCGAAGAATCAACGACTTCCTGATCCAGCTCTTGCAAACGCTGCTTGTACCAAAGCCGATGAGCGCCAATGGCACGCCAATTTACAGCGTCGCTAGTTCTTGCACCCAGCAATGGCACCACCAAAAAGGCCAAA
>Ga0163111_10001282_pt1 | contig 15392 bp, 14 predicted proteins | sample CRUFie1St18metaG_FD_109645 | JGI IMG/M metagenome (GOLD analysis project Ga0163111, IMG submission 109645) | Marine microbial communities from the Costa Rica Dome - CRUD Field 142mm St18 metaG | ecosystem: Environmental > Aquatic > Marine > Oceanic > Photic zone | place: Costa Rica: the Eastern...
ATTCCTTTGCAAAGCTTTGATTCCTTCGGGCCAATCGAGATCATCTAACTCATCAATAAGTCGATCCCCATATTCAGTGATCCGCAACATCCATTGCCGCATTGGCTTACGTTCTACAGAGTGCCCACCTCTTTCTGATTTTCCATCAATTACTTCTTCATTTGCGAGTACTGTACCTAGTTCTTGGCACCAATTAACAGCGACTTCATCAATATAAGCGAGTCGGTGTTTATCTATGAATGACCTTCGGTCTGTGGCGTCTTCGTCAGGGTAATCTTCTATTCTTTTTTCGATGAGTTTTTCGATTGGAGCTGCAGCCTTTTCTTCTTTGTCGAAGTAACTATTATACAGTTTTAGAAAAATCCATTGAGTCCACCGGTAGTATTCTGGATCAGTAGTATTTATTTCACGATCCCAGTCGTATGAAAATCCAATGCTTTTGAGCTGCTCTTTGAAGTAAGAGATATTTTTTGCAGTAGTTTCTCTAGGATGGATGCCATGTTCGATGGCATATTGTTCTGCGGGTAATCCAAAAGCATCCCAACCCATAGGGTGGAGCACGTTATATCCTAACATTCTTTTATATCTGCATATGATATCAGTAGCTGTATATCCTTCTGGGTGCCCGACATGAAGACCTTGGCCACTTGGATACGGAAACATGTCCAATGCGTAATATTTAGGCGCTTTAGGGTTAAAGCCTTCATCGCCCGGATTTAATGACCTAAATGTATTTTGTTTATCCCAATGAATTTGCCATTTTGGTTCAATTTTATCAAAAGGGTATTGCTTACGGCGTTCAGACATGAGATTAGGGGTATTGTTTTCTTTAGACCGTACTTGTTAAAGCGACAGTTATACTATGAATGAAATTAATCGTTTGGTTATTGCAACTGGTAATACTCACAAAACAGAAGAAATTCGCAAATTATTAGGGCCTTATATTAAAACTATTGAGGACTTAAAATCATACCCTGAAATTGGTGAAATTGATGAAATTGGCGCGAATTTTGAGGAAAATGCCACACTAAAAGCATCTGCAGTAGGCGATTTCTTGGGAGAAAATTCTTTGGTTTTATCTGACGATTCTGGTCTTGAAGTCGTTGCATTGAGTGGTGAACCAGGGGTTTATTCTGCTCGATATGCTGGTGAAAATGCTTCTGATGACGAAAATCGTAAAAAACTTTTGCGAAAATTAAATGAGATTGATCCAGATATGTCTGATTGGTCAGCTTCTTTCAAATGTGTTATGACCCTAGTTAAGGGCTACGAGAAATTAGCAACTTTCGAGGGTTCTGTTCAGGGTACGATTTGTGACGTCGAGAGAGGTGAAAATGGATTTGGTTATGATTCTATATTTATTCCTCGAGGATATGAAAATACATTCGCGGAGTTGCCTTCAGAAACTAAGAATTCCATTAGTCACCGTTCTCAGGCTTTGGAAGCCTTAAAAAAATGGTTATTTAAAGACTAATTATTTTGAAAGTTCATAGATTTTACCATCCCAAGAGAGGGCCCAAATTTCACCATCTGAACGCCCTACAAATGCTGTGGGTTTAAATGTTTCCTTAGGAGAGTTCCTTTCTTTGATGACCATATTGGCCGTTTTTTCACCTTTATTATTGACCTTAAGTCCCCATACGAATCCAGATCCCCAATCTCCATAAATGTAGTGTCCCTTGAGCTCAGGAATAAGGGAACCCTCGTATACAACACCACCGGTTATACTAATTCCATATGCGTGTCCGTATTCATGAATAGGATCAATGAGCTTAATTGGATCCTTACCTTTTTCAGTTACTAATTCTGGATTACGATTCAATGGAAATTCGTGAGCGCCTTCGCGATAACTCCATCCATAGTTGCCACCTTTTACAATCAAATTGACTTCTTCCCATAGAGCTTGACCCACGTCAGCACACCATAGGCGGCCTTGTTTGTCAAAATGCAATCCCCATGGATTACGCATTCCATAGGACCATATTTCGGGTCTAGCTCCTGGAGTATCAACGAAAGGGTTGTCCTTGGGAATACCGTATGCTAAATCACCCGATCTCTTATCTACATCAATTCTGAGAACCTTACCTAGTAGAGAGAAAAGATTTTGAGAGGTGAGTAAAGGATCGTTACCCTTTCCTCCATCTCCTGTAGAGAGATATAGATAACCGTCTGGTCCGAAAGTGGGTTGTCCAGAATCGTGATTCCAGAAGGGCTGATTGATTTCAAGAATGATTCTTTCGCTCGTTGGATCAGGTTTACCATTTTTTGCAACGAATTCCGAAAGTATTGAGCGTTTTGGACTTTGCCTGGAGTAGTATACATAAAACTTTCCATTCGATTTATGGTTTGGATGGAAGATTAACCCTAGAAGTCCTTCCTCAAAGTCTTTTTCAATTTGTACCTTGGAAGTGAGATCAAACCAAACATCTGCCGATTTTGAATCTTTATTTTTTGGTAATTCATGGATAGTTCCGCTTTGAGATACGATGAGTTCTTTATCAGTTCCAGGAAGAAGACTTACCCATACAGGTTTTTTTATCTTCAAATTTGGGTAGGCAACAGTGAATTTGGCTTTTGGTGCTGCTCCAGATAAAGTGGTTAGTAAACAGCCTAAAGCGAGAATTTTTAACGAAAGATGTAATATTTGCATTGCAACAAGGGTTTAAGGTCTATTCAATATAATAATTATTATAAAAAACTAAACTCACATACAATGAAAAGAAAGACTTTCATATTTTTTTCCCTCAGCTTGGCATTTAAAGCAACTTTGTTGTCTGCTCCTTCAAAGAATGGTACTTATACAGATCCTTCTAAAGTGGATGCAGATTATTCCCTACAAGGAGAATATGTTGGCGAAGTTGAGGGAGGCAAGGCTGGCGCGCAAGTTATCGCTTTAGGAGATGGAAAATTTGATGTTGTTGGCTATCCTGGTGGTTTGCCTGGAGCTGGATGGAATGGTGACAAGGAAAACAGGGTTCGTGGAAAAGGAGAAACCGTTGATGGAAAGACATCCTTTGAAATGGCTAACGGACTCAAAGTTATACTAAAAGATGAAGTTATGAATGTAGCTTCTGATGGAGAGGTGGTGGGTAGCTTGAAACGTGTTGTCAGAAAGAGTCCTACTTTGGGTATTAAGCCTCCCGAAGGCGCTGTGATTCTTTTTGATGGCAAGAAGCATGGAGCGGATCTTTGGAAAGGTGGTCGTGTCAGTGAGGACGGATTTTTAATGGAAGGATGCACAAGTAAACAAACGTTTGGAGACTTTAAAATTCATTTTGAATTTAGAACACCCTATAAGCCAAAAGCACGAGGTCAGGGACGTGGTAATAGTGGTTTCTATGCCCATGGTCGATACGAGGTGCAAGTTCTCGATTCTTTTGGTTTGGAAGGCCAACATAATGAGTGTGGCGGAATTTATTCAACAAAAGCACCAGCTTTTAATATGTGTTTCCCTCCTTTAACCTGGCAAACATACGATGTGGATTTTACTGCTGCTAAATTTGAAGATGGAAAAAAAGTCGCTAATGCAAAAATGACAGTTCGCCATAATGGAGTACTCATTCATGATGAAACTGTATGTGATCATGCCACTACAGCATCTCCTATGAGAGAGGGGCCACAGCCTGGTCCAGTTTTTTTCCAGAATCATGGCAATCCAGTACGTTTTAATAACGTTTGGGTAGTGAAAAAGTAATTAGTTTATTCTTTCTATATTTTCTTAGGTTGATTTATCTCAAAAGATAAATGCCCTACAGAAGTTCATGAGCTATTATACTTAATGAATAGATAGCGGCTGTCTCGGACCTAAGGGTTATTGGGCCTAGGCTCATAGGTTTACTTCCTGAATCGACTGCAAACTTGATTTCTGAAGGGGTATAATCTCCTTCAGGACCTATTAGTACAAGTACTGAGTTTAGTCTATCTCCTTGAAATTCTGATAATATTTTTTTAAAATGTTGAGAGTCATCCTGAAGTGAGGCGATTACTATTAAGTCGAATTCACCGACAGTGGATTCGAAAAGACTCATTAAATTTTGAGGTTGGTTTACGGTAGGTAACCAATTTTGTCCAGATTGTTTACAGGCTTCGATAGCGACCCTTTGCCATTTTTCTTTTTTCTTTAAACTTTCTTTTTCGTTGAGTCGAATAATTGTTCTTTCTGAAATTATTGGATAAATTTCAGCTGTACCTAACTCGGTGGATTTTTCAATAATAAGATCCATGTTCTTCCCTTTTGGTACCGCCTGTCCTATACAAATTCGTGTCTTCGGTCTTTCAGATTGAGCTTTTTTGTGAATTATTAACTTAACCTCATCTTTAGAAATCGATTTAATTGTCGAGGTTATTTCTTCTCCATTGCCATTAAAGATAACTATTTGGTTACCTGTTTCTAATCTTAGTACATTTACACAGTGATGAAACTCATCCCCCTTAAGTACCAAATGATTTGGATCCCATGATTCGGGTTTTATGTAGAATCTAGGCATAATTTTATGGATAGTAATTGGTCATTATCCAATAAATCATGATTATATTAATTATTTTCTCTTTCAATTCTAATTGATAGAGATTCGTGATGCGGTGTTATTAAATTTTACTAGTTGAAGAAACGTTTTGCTTTCTCAAAAAAGCTTTCCCTAATTGGCGAATTTTTCTTTCCTATAGATTTGGAGAACTGATTGATTACTTCCTTCTGCTCTTTATTTAATTTTATCGGTACTTCTACTTGGAGTTGGACATGAAGATCGCCACGTTCATTGGAATTGAGAAATTGTACGCCTCGGTCACGTAATCTAAAGACCGTCGAACTTTGAGTTCCAGGAGGAATTTTTATGGAAGCCTTACCCTCTAAGGTAGGCACTTCAAGTTCTCCTCCTAGAGCTGCTGTGGAAAAAGGAATAGGTATTTCGCAATATAAATCATTATCTTCCCTTTCGAAAATCTCATGTTTAGCAATATGAATTACAACGTAAAGATCTCCTGGAGTGCCTCCCCTTAGGCCAGCTTCTCCATTTCCTGAGGATCTTATTCTTGAGCCGTGAGAAATACCCGATGGTACTTTTAATTTTATCCTTGTAAGCTCTTCAGCTCTTCCATCTCCTCGACACGTTGCACAAGGGTCTTTAATCATTTCTCCTGTGCCATCGCAATCTGGACAAGTTTGTTGAACTTGAAAAAAACCTCGTGAAGATATTACCTGACCATGTCCGTCGCAGGTTGAACAAGATGAAGTGCCGGTGCCTCTAGTGGAACCTGAGCCATTGCATTCTTGACACTTGACTGGTTTTGCGATTTCCAGTTCTTTGATCGTTCCACTAGCAGCTTCTTCTAGGGTGATTTCTAGATCATAACGTAAGTCAGAGCCACGATTATTTGTTTTCCTTTTTCGTCTGCCAGTTCCACCGAAAAGTTCTTCAAAAATTCCGCCACCGCCACCGCCACCGCCACCGCCAAAAACTTCTTTGAAAACATCAAATGGATCTACACCTCTTCCTCCTCCTCCTCCCCCTTGATTTGCAAAGGCTGAATGCCCATACCTATCATAAGTGGACCTTTTTTGGTCGTCACTTAGGACTTCGTATGCTTCCCCTGCTTCCTTAAACCTTTCTTCTGCGGAAGGATCGTCAGGATTCTTATCAGGGTGATGTTTTACAGCTGCTTTTCTATAAGCTTTTTTAATTTCTGAAGCGCTAGCATCTTTGGATACTCCAAGGATTTCATAGTAATCACGTTTAGACATTAAAGTGGTAATTTTTGATTTAAATTAGATAAGAATATCAAATGAAATGAATCTATTTATGATTCATTTTGCTCCTCTGTATTTTCTGGACCTTTCGAAACAACCACGTTGGCTGGCCTCAATAATCTATCATTGAGGGTATAGCCTTTTCTTATCTCTGAAATCACCTTACCTTCGGGAACTTGCTCACTGGATTCTTGAGAGATAGCTTCATGTAGATTAGGGTTAAATTCTTGACCCACTGCTGAAACGGGTACTGCTCCTTGTGAAGTGAAGAATTCCTCTATTTGTTTTTGTACCATTTCCATGCCTTTGCTGATGATTGAATCTGGATCTTCATTAATCGCAGCACTAAGGCCCATCTGAAAATTATCAATGACTGGGAGCAGTTCGCTAAGTAGATTACTATTGGCGAATTTAATAGCATCACTTTTTTCCCTAGCCATTCTCTTTCTGTAATTATCTAATTCTGCCTGATTTCTTGCAGCTATATCTTTCCAATGAGCAGCTTCATTTTTTGCATCCTCTAACGGATCTACTTCCTCTGCATCAGATTTTTCCTCATTTTCATTCTCAGAATCATTAGATTCGACTTCCTCGATTTCGAGTTCGTTTTCTTTGGTTTCTGGAATTTCCTCAGACTTTGTCTCTTTATTTTTTTTACTCATTAAGAAGGGAATTAATAAATTGAAGCACAATATATCGAATAAACTTTGGATTGCTACAAAGCTATTTACGAAATAAAATCAATTTTTTTCAATTGCAATCAGGGTAATGTCATCATTTTGGGGAACATTCCCAGCAAATTTTGTGACCTTTTCCTGTATGCCTTTAACTACTTCCTTTGATCCTAGCGAAGAGGTATGTGTCAGCGTTTCATAAAGACGCTCTGTTCCGAATTCTTCTCCTCTAACATCTGATGCTTCATTAACGCCATCAGTATAAAGTAATAGAATGTCACCTTGGCTCATTTCTAAATCGATGGATCGAATGCTTTTGTCAAAAACTGCTCCCGAATCAATACCTATAGCAATGCCTGGTGCATTTATAGCTTCAATTTTATTTTCGTTAAACGAATAATGTAATGGGGCATCGTGGCCTGCCCGCGCAATTTGTATCCTTCCTGAATTTGCTTCCAGAACCACATAAGCTAAACTGATGAACATGTCCTCTCTAATGTCAGGAAAAAGTTGATAGTTAACTTTTCTTAGCACATCTGCCGGGCAAAGAGTTTTGTCAGCATTGGCTCGTACAACACTGCGGCACATCGCAGTAATTAATGAGGCTGGTACGCCCTTTCCAGAAACATCAGCGATTATTACTCCAAGTCTCTTATCGTCGATTTTAAAATAATCGTAATAGTCCCCACTCACAATTTTTGCAGGAACATTGAGACCGTTTATGGAATATCCTTCAAGATTAGGAGATGTTGAAGGTAATAAAATTCGCTGAACTTCGCTTGCGGTATTCAGCTCATTTTCAAGATTTTTCTTTTCTACTGCTTCTCGATGGATTATTGAATTTCCGAGAGCAAAAGAGGATTGTTCAGCAATAGATTGGAAAACTTCATAATCATTTTGACTGAATTTTTCTGAATCAGAGTTATTAGCAACGGCTAAAATTCCTAATTCTTTACCTCCGTAAATAAGCGGAGCTATTATTGCAGATACACAGTCATGTGTTTTTTGGTCTGCTTTTTCATAATGCGGATTTTTTGCAAGGTTGTTAATTTTAATTATTTTTTTGGAGGCAAAGGCTTCTCCAAATGGCCCCCATTTTCTTCCTATGCTAGTCAATCTTTTATAGCTATTAATGGTATTTGGTGTGGTCTTTGCCTGTTGAGCGATATGCTCAGGTACAGGAATTAAGATAGGACAAGCTTCACTTTGATATTGTGATACTAGATTATCATTTGTTTTGTCTATTAGATATAGTGCTGCTCCATGAGCTTCAACGACCATAGCTGACCCTCTGACTATAGTTCTATATAGAGTCAATGGATTGGTGCCCCCTTCCTGCGTAAGTGTTTCTCCTAGGCTGTGCAGGAAATCAAACATTCTAAGCTCTTCAGTTTCGATATCGACCCTTTGCCGCTCTAACTGCTTAGCAATTTTTAGATATTTCCAAATATAAAAAAAACATATTCCGACCAAAGAAAGCAAAATTGCTATGATCGTTATATACATTTTTTCTTATTAGGATTTTGTTTTGTTTTTTAGATCTTGTTCCAAATAAATAATCACATCCTTAAATCTTGGTACATTACTTTTTTCGGCTTTAGTAAGTTCTTTATGCGCTTCAAGTGAATGAATGGCATTTTTATAATTATCAACTTCTTCATGATCTAAGTAATGCCCATTTTGAATATGTTTAGATATTTCATATCTAAATTCTTCATAGACTTTATTTTCTAGATCAAGTCGTAATAATTTGTCTATTCCGAGACTGGTAAGAAGTTGTTGGTTTCTTGTATTGGCATTTATGACATCAATACCTCCCTCTTCTATATTACTTAGTGACCGGTTAATGCCGACCAGAGTTCCCATAAATGTCGAATCCATAACTGGGCAATTTTCCAAATCGACAACAAAGTTCGTAGCTCCTTTCTTGATAGCTAGAGAAACATATGTTTTTAACTCAGTACTATTTTTAAAAGAACCGTTACCTTCAATACGAATCCAAATGACTCCGTTTTGGAGTTGTCCAGCATAGATAGGTGCGACGGGATTCACTTGATGATTAGAGCAGAGCTCTAAACAAAACCTCTGCTGGTATTAAGGCAAGAGGAATCCTTCAAGAATTAAACTTTTTTTATTTAAATAAAATCATATCCATACCTCTACCAAAGGTAAGATTGGTCACTAGTGATCAACATTTCTCCTCTCATAATTGAAAATCGCCATGCGGTAACCTTGCCATTTTGTAGATACTCAGTCCCAGCTATTTTAATTTTCGTTTTGTTTCTAAGCGAGGTTGATCTTAATGTCTTTAAATCTCGGCGATGAATTTTTGATCCTGTGTGTTTTTGACGGTATTCAAAGCGAACTGTTATAGGCTGATTTGAATTTTTCCAATTTGGATTTAGCCAATCAAATACATAGTAATGACCAGATCTTAGTCTTTTTTCTCTTTCTGTTATTGCTCCGTGCAGTAGGTGCTTTTTTTCAAATCTTACCATTGGGTCTTGTGAAGCGATGTCTTCCTCCGCATTGAGATGGAAATATTTTGAATTAACTATAGTGACTTCTTGATTGGTGTGTTTACAGCTAATAAGCATCATTGGGAGTATGACAATGAAGGACTTAAGTATATCCGAGAGGGTAAATCTTTGCTCTTTAATTGGCGGCTCTAGGTAATTCATAAAAACTCTGTTCTTATTCTATTTCAAAGGAATGAATGACATTACGATTAAAATAAAGTTATCAATAATATTACAAGACAACTAGTTAACTTTACTTTATTATTTATATTAGTTGCTATTCAGTATTAATAAACTGAATTTATCCGAGCATTTATTAGCTGATATGGATATTTTAGAGAGGAAAATAGTTGATGACTTACTTCTTTCCTATCAAGAAGTGGGCGGCATTAATCGAATTGATAGCGCCAATTTACCTTCTAGGCCTGCTATCGCTGCTCTCTGTGAAGGTTTAATGCAGATTCTATTTCCAGGGTTTCTGGAGACTGAAGCAATCGAATCTGAAAATCTAGAAGAAGAAACGGCTCAAGTCTTATCTAAAATAGTTTATGCACTCGAAAAAGAGATAAAGCGAAGTTTGAGACTTTTGAGTGAAGAGAATTTAAAAGTTAAAGATCCAAAAGACCTCGCTTCAGATTTTCTTTCAGAATTGCCAAACATTAGAGGACTTTTGCGTACTGATGTAGAGGCAGCTTATGAAGGGGACCCAGCGGCTCAAAGTTTTGAGGAGATAATACTCGCTTATCCCTGTCTTGAAGCCATCGCCATTCAAAGGATGTCTCATGTTTTATATTACTTTGGTATTCCTCTTATTCCTAGAATGATGACAGAATGGGCGCATTCGAAAACAGGAATAGATATTCATCCTGGAGCAAAGATTGGATCTCATTTTTTTATTGATCATGGTACGGGGGTAGTCATAGGAGAGACTTGTGTGATAGGTAGTCATGTTAAACTTTATCATGGTGTCACTCTAGGAGCACGGAGCTTTCAGAAAGATAATGAAGGAAATCCAATTAAAGGTATCAAAAGGCATCCTAATGTCGGAGATAATGTCGTTATTTATCCCGGTGCAACTATATTAGGTGGAGAAACGGTTATTGGGGATCGTAGTACAATTGGAGCTAATGCTTTTATAATGAATAGTATCGACGAGGATTCCCTTGTTGCGCTCTCAGAAGTAGAACACGAGATAAAAAATAAACGTAATCATAAGGAGGCTGAGGATAATGGACAATCCTGAATACCATCAGCTTAACCTTAGTCTCAGTGGTTCTTTATTTGGAGGAATCTATAAAAGAGTAAAAAATCATAAAAATGATTCAAGCTCAGCGACTTCATTGTTTGATCTTTTTGATGTCACAAAGCCAGCTAACCGAAAGAAGGTAACCCGAGGAAATGGCTTAAAATTTGATAAAGAATTAACTAATGAATGTGCAGATAGACTTCGAGAAATGGGTTTATATTCATTAGCTTCTGAAGTTAATGTTTTTTGGAACTTAAGGTTAACCTCAACTGCAGGACTTGCCTATCACGATAAGGCTCGTATTGATTTAAACCCTCGTTTAAAACGTCATTTTCCTGATGAACCTAAAAGAACTTTATTGCACGAGTTAGCGCATTTGATTGCTCATTACAGAGCATCTGGTGCTCGGATACAGCCTCATGGGCGTGAGTGGCAGTCTGCTTGCTCTGAATTGGGAATTCCAGGTGAAAAACGTTGTCATGATCTTCCTTTAGCTACAAGAGAAGTGAAAAGGAAGTTAGCATATCGTTGTAGGAGTTGCGGCGTTATTGTTCCAAGGGTTAGAAAACTTACCAGAGAGTCAGCATGTTATCCATGTTGCCAAAAGTATAATGGAGGTAAATACAGTAGACGCTTTCTATTAGAAAAAATTAACATTAATGAAGCAAGAGTCCTAGCTCCTGACTACAATTGGGTCTAATTTTTGAAGGAAAGAGTATTGCTAAATATCTCTCAACGGTTTTAAATTTTGAAATGCAAAAAAATAACCGTAGAGAATTTATTAAATCTGCAGCAATTACAGGAAGTGCTTATGCAGTTGCCAATTCCAATATAGATGTATTTGGGGCTGATATTGTTAAACGACAAATTTCTCTTGGGTATGACAACTTTGCTGTGCGCGCTATGCGATGGAATGCTAGTGAGCTCATTAATTATGCTGCAGAATTAAAGTGTGATACTATTTTCATTACCGATTTTGGTCCTTTTGAAAAATTAGATGATGAAAAATATCTTCAAAATTTATCTACATTAGCATCGGGTAAAGGTGTAAAGATTTTGCTTGGATCTTGGTCTATTTGTCCGACAGCAAGGAGATTTAAGGGGGATTGGGGTACTGCTGATGAGCATTTAAAGCTTGGAGTGAGAATGGCCAAGGCTTTGGGATCACCAGCCTTTAGAGTTGTTCTCGGAGATAGGGGCGATCGCTTAAGTGAAGGAGGGATTGAAGCAAGAATTGCGGATACTGTTAAAGTTTTGAAAAGAAATAAGAATTATTGTGTTGATCATGGAGTGAAGATTGCGATGGAAAACCACGCTGGTGATATGCATTCGACCGAGCTTGTAACATTGATTGAAGAAGCCGGTAGTGATTTTGTAGGTGCAAACATGGATTCTGGAAATGCGGTGTGGACATTAGAGGATCCAATAGAAAACTTAAGAAATCTTGGGAAATATGCAATTACTACTAGTCTTCGAGACACAGCGATATGGGAAAGTGAGAATGGAGTCACAGCTCAATGGACTGCCATGGGTGAGGGGAGCGTGGACCTCGTGAAATATTTTGATCTTTATCAGAAGTTGTGTCCTAAAACTGCAGTTAATATTGAAACAATATCAGGGTTTAATCGTGAACTTAGAATTAATGACGATTCTTTCTGGAAAGCTTGGCCTAAGGGTAAGCCAAAGGGATATGAAGAATTTCTAAAATTGGCTAAAAAAGGTAAACCGAGGAAGGCATGGGCTCCTCCTAAGGGTGTTAATAAAGATAAGGCTGATCAGGATTATCAGAAAAATGAGATTGCGAATAGTATCGATTATTGTCGTAACAAACTAGGTTTAGGGCTTAAGTAAAATTCTACTCAAATAATTTATACAATTCTCCGATTTTGACTTTTTCTAAGCTTTCCACGGCGCGGTGAGCTTTACCAAGTTGATCAATTTTGTGAGTCGTTGCGACTGCTATTACTTTCATTTCTGCAGCTAGAGCGGCTTGGATTCCTACATGGGCATCTTCAAAAACAATGCAATTTTCTGGAGCGATGCCAATTTTCTTTGATGCTTTGAGGAAAACTTCAGGGTCAGGCTTTCCATTACTAACATCTTCAGCTGCGGTTATGGCGTCGAAATAATTTGATAAGCCAATTATATTTATAACCGTTTTTATATTTTTTCTTGGGGTTGATGATCCAATTGAGCAACGAATGTTTTGAGATTTGAGAGAAGTCAGTAATTCCTTTACTCCCTTCAAAGGAGCAATTCCATTTTGAGTAATTATTTCTCTGTAGATTTCTTCTTTTCTATCGGCAAGTATTTTGATTTGTGTATCATCTTTTGTATCAATCCAGTTATTAAAAAATTTCGGAATGATGGATTCATTCCTCATGCCGAAGGTTTCCTTAAAAAAATTATTAGGAAGATTTTTTTCGTGTTCGTTAGCCAAGCGCTGCCAGCTCAGTTCATGTTGATTATGTGAATCTATGATAACTCCATCCCAGTCGAAGATGACACCTATATGATGGTTGAGCATGCCTCAGAAAATAAATAATTTAGTCTAGCCTTTGGGTTATACCAATTCTTTGCTCGAGTGCTTTGTTGAGTCTTGAAGATAATGATGCATCTAAAAATATTAATTTGGGGTAAGATTCAAATTCAATTCTGTGCTGACCACCTATGGGTGATTTGGAGGCTTCATGGACATCCTTGATGTCTTTGACTGGAACTCCATTTATCTTTGTTACTATTAGCGTACTAAGCCTTTCGTACCCTAAAGTTGCTGGAGTCGGTATGGTTCTTGTCATGATTACAAGTTTTCTGTTTCCTTGCTTTTCGTACATTTCAGGATTTGCATGAGCCATTAAAAGTTTTATTGGAGCTCGGGTTCGCCAATCGTTTCCGAAAAGCTTTAAAAAAGGCACAGAGAGTTCCTGGAAAACTAATCCCCCAATAATTGAAAACTTAGGCCCTCTATCAAACATGTAAGGATCGATAAGATAATCTTCTGTTGGTCTTCTGATGAGTTCGAAGCTTACTTTCATCCTCTCTCCTTTTCTTATTATTTCCATTTCTATGATATCGCCTGTGAAAGGTATACCTCTTACCAAATTACCGAATTTCAATTTACCCCAAACCTTATCATCGTAGTTTCCTCGAGAGTCTATTTTATTGCCATTGATCTCCAGAATAACGTCACCTGATTTAAGGTTCCCTGAAGCAGAAGCACCTTCGATTACCTTGCTGACAAAAACTCCACCATCGTCTTTACCAAGTTTTAAATATTGTCTAAATTGTTCGTCGAGAGTTTGTGAATACATGATTCCTAAGTTTGGGAACCCTGTATATTCACCGTTTTCAATGTCTTTAAGAAAGTGCTTAATGATAGAAGTTGGTAAGATGCTTGATATTTGATCTTTACTTGAATAGCTGACAAGGAGGCCAGCCAGTTTCTTGTTCTTTGCTACGGGAAGAGTAAAGCTTCCAGATCGATACTGAACAGGGCCATTAGCTTGAACTTGGAGAAAATTTGAAGTGTCCAAAAATGATTTTCTTACTTCAGCTTTTGAGACTGTAATTTTTGTTGAGACGGGTGTCCCATTACTTTCGAATTGCCAAGCCTCTAATTCGTCCGATGGAGAGAGTTTTTCATTGAGTAGGAAAGGTTCTCTATCTGATAAAAAATTCTTATCATTTAATGGTTCTAGTAGGGCTAGGTTTGCCTCGTAATCAACCGTTAGTACTTTAGCCGTTGTTTTTTCAGATGAATCAGGTTTTTCCAATTCAATGTAGGTCGCGTCGGTGACCATTTGAGCTGTAACCAGCACTTTATTGTTGGGTAAAACAGCGCCTAGTCCTAGCCTTGTTGATGCTGCCCCTTTTTCCCATGGTTGAATGAGGCTAAAGGCCTGCATCGTTGTATTAACTCTAATTACAGACTTTTCAGCGCTTGCTGCGAACGCATCAATGTAACAAACGAATAGGTGAGAAATTGAAATGATTAGAGTGTAAGAAAACTGTTTCATAATATAAAATTTCGAAATTATTTTGTGGCAAAATTTTGGTTTTGATAGTGATTTATATTATTCAATAGGACCAAGATAATTATCGTTAATAACGTTATATTTTGATTGAATTCTTTTTTGCGCTTCTTCAATTTTACTTTTCTCAATAACTATTGGTCTGCCATTACCTAGAAGATTAATTACGATATAATCTCCATCGTTTTTTGATAAAGCTGAGTGGACATCTTTTAAATTTTTTACTGTAACGCCGTTGACTTTATCAACAATGCTTTGAGTAAATTGGTTAAAATAGGAGTTGATTGAATCTGGAAGAATTGATGTTAAGACAATCACTTCTGGGCGTTCTTTATATATGTTAGATGAGACGTACGAATCGAAATGATAACGAACCTGTAAGCTTTTCATATTATGAGCAGCCATAAGGTTTCGATCTAGTGGTTGAAACACAAGGCCTGCAAACATTACATATCTTGGTTTTTCATCATATTTACGCGCGGCTATTAAGTAGGGCATGAATCTTTTGAGTGTAACTCGTTTATTCATCGGCTGTTTGTTTCGCCAAATTTTCAGATCGATAACATCTCCAGCAAACTTTCTTTCAACGATCTCATTCATATTTACATCTTCTCCCCCGTAGTTAATTAAACCGTTTGATTTTACTGTTAGGCCATCAATTTCTAAGAGTACGTCGCCTGTTTTTAATATGCCTCCTGCAGAACCATCTTCTTCTACGTTAGACACCATGATCCCTATACCATCATTGGGCAGACCTAATGCAATTCTTTGAGAAGGATTAAGCAAAGGAAAATCACTCATACTCAGATCTACATAATGATCATAATTCCCATCTTCTACGTCTTTTAAAAATCGTTTAATTACTGGAGGAGGAATCATGTATCCAGTGTTCTGTGCTATGTTTCCTGAATAACCTTGAAAGGCTACTCCTACGACCTTGCCACCTTGAATAACTGGACCACCTGAGTTTCCAGGATTTATTGCTGCATCAATTTGCACAGTTAGGTGTAAATCAACACTTGTATGAGAATAGCTCAGGAAATCTATTCTTGAAACTACTCCAGAGGTAATTGAAATTCTTTCACCTCCAATTGGGTAGCCAATGACTTTAACTGTGGTATCAAGTTGGGGCAATGTTCCAACATCGAAGGGTTTAACACCTTCAAATGCAGCAGG
>Ga0163111_10001283_pt1 | contig 15392 bp, 15 predicted proteins | sample CRUFie1St18metaG_FD_109645 | JGI IMG/M metagenome (GOLD analysis project Ga0163111, IMG submission 109645) | Marine microbial communities from the Costa Rica Dome - CRUD Field 142mm St18 metaG | ecosystem: Environmental > Aquatic > Marine > Oceanic > Photic zone | place: Costa Rica: the Eastern...
CCACCTTCTCACGCAATTGGTTTGTGAAAATACAGGTCGTCTTAGCCTTATTCAAAATCGCCGCCAACTTCCGCAGTGCCTGACTCATCAACCGCGCCTGCATACCCATCGTGGCCATGCCCATGTCGCCCTCCAGCTCGGCCTTGGGCACCAGCGCCGCCACGGAGTCCACCACGATCACATCCAAGGAATTGGAGCGCGCCAAGGTTTCGCAAATGGTCAGGGCCTCCTCGCCGCTATCCGGCTGAGACACCAGCAGGTCATCGAGGTTCACGCCCAGCTTGCGAGCGTACTGCGGGTCGAGCGCGTGCTCCGCATCAATGAAGGAACACACGCCCCCGGCCTTTTGGGCATTGGCAATTACGTGCAGCATCACCGTAGTTTTTCCGGAAGATTCCGGACCGTAAATCTCAACGATGCGCCCCTTAGGCACGCCGCCAATGCCGAGGGCCAGATCGAGTGAGAGGGATCCGGTGGAGATGCCCTCGATGCTGGACTGCGCATTTGCATCGCCCAGCCGCATGATGCTGCCTTCACCGAAGGTCTTGGTGATCTGCGCGAGCGCGCTGTCGAGATTGGCCTGGCGGGCATCTTCGCCCCCGGCGGATTTCTTAGCTTTCTTTTCTGCCATGATATGTTGTCTCCTGCTTGAGAAGCTCGCGGAATTGTTATGATGCGCCTCGGTGGCGCGCCCCGCAAGTCCATGTTGTTCTTTTTAGTTTCGGTAAAATCAGTTGTAGCCGACCGCCGGCCTTCGTATCTTCACGGCCATGTTTTCACACGTCGTCATTTTCTGGACCAAACCCGATGTGCCCGATGCCACCGAGAAACTGCTGGCCGGCGCCGAGCAATACCTCAAGCCCTGCCCGGGCGTACTGCATTATCACTGCGGGAAAATGGTCTCCAGCCACCGTGATGTGGTTGATCAATCCTACCAGGTTGCACTGAACCTCGTGTTTGAGGACAAAGCCGCGCAGGACGCCTATCAGGAGCACCCGTTGCACGTGGACTTTGTGGAAAAAGTCTTCAAACCCTGCTGCGAACGCGTGGTGGTCTACGATTTCGAGGACTAAAATCCGCTTGCCAAAGCGGCCGAAGTCCCTTAAATCAGCCTCTTCACGGATGCGAGTGTAGCTCAATTGGTAGAGCATCTGCTTGCCATGCAGAAGGTCGTGGGTTCGAAGCCCATCACTCGCTCCATTTTCTTTTAGATTTCCTCCAGTTGAAATCATCTGAAGGGAATCTTAAAGAAGCATGTTAGACATTTGTTGTCCCACATCATTTAAAACCTGCTTTTTTTCCTTATTCGTGTTTAATTTCACATCGTGAGTTTGACGAATGAACAAATCGAGGAACAGATGCTGCAGTTTGCTCAGGCTCTGGAGAAAATGAGTGAGCTCACCGCCGCCGCCATTGAGAAACGGGATCAAAAGATTGCCGATTTGTCTGACCGCATCGAGGCCATTGAGCAACGCAATAAACAGATTACCGAGTTGTCTGACCGGATCCAGGCACTCGAGAAACCAGCAGACTAACCTCACTTCAAGCTGGCGCTTTCCGGGTCTGGCGTTAACCTGACCTCATGAGCACCTTTCGCCGATGGGAAGCCAAGATGCTCCCTGGTGTCTGGAAAGACTCCGTGAATGTGGAGCTCGAAAAACACAGCCTTCAAGGCTGGGAGCTGGTCGCCGTGTTACCCGGTAAGGAAGACCGCCGTGAGCTGTACTTCAAACGCCCCTACCGCCCAGCGCCACCACCAGAGGAACGCCGCGAAGCTCCAACCTTTAAGTTTACTCAGGATTTAAAGGACGCCTTCAAGGAGGGTTTGGAGGAGGATTAATTCCCCTGTAACCTCCTGGGCTTACGATGCGTATTCTCGTTTGAAATTGCCTTTCGGGGCGTTTCGACGCATTTTGAACGATCACTCTTTAACTATGAAAAACATCATTGTTACCACCCTCGCCTTCGCCGGACTGGCGTTTCACGCCACAGCGGAGGGTCTGAATATCAAGCAAGTGCCCGCCAGTGCCCAGTGGGTTATTCATATGGATTTCGATGGCTTCAAAACCAGCGAACTGGGCAAGTTTGCCATGAAGCAAATGGATGAACATGCCGGTGCCATTGATGCCCTTTCGGCAATGCTAAAATTTGATCCACGGGAGGATTTGGCTGATGTAACGGCTTTCGGACATGTGGATGCAGAGCAACCCGATGAAAACGGCGTGGCACTCATTCGTGGTAAGTTCGATCAAGAACACCTGCTGACTTTGCTCAAGGCCAATAAAACCTTCAAAACCGAGAAATCAGGCAAAAACAAATTACATTCCTGGCGGGATGAAGATTCCGGTGAGCGCGAATACGGCTCCATTGTCAGCGAAAACCTTCTGGTAATGGGGAACACTAAAGAGGACGTTTCCTTAGCCCTATCAGCTTTAGATGGAAAAACTAAATCACTGAAAGGAAAGGAACTCAAGGAACTCAAACTTGATCCCAAAGCTTATTTCATCATGGGGATGGCTTCTCTTGAGGGACTACCCATTCCTCCCCAAGCCAAGATGCTGGAGAACGTAAAAAAAATCGGCATCACAATGGGTGAAAAGGACAAAAACTTTGAGACGAACATTCACCTATATACGGCTAACGACGAATTTGCCGTGCAAATCCAGCAAATGATGCAAGGGCTTCTGGCCATCGTCCAACTACAGGCTGGTAATACTGATAACTCAATGGCCAAAGAGGCGGCGAAATTTCTCAAAGACGTCAAAATCTCACAGGAGAAACAGTTGGTTCGCATGAGTATGGCAATCCCGGTAGCGACAATTCTTGAGGAGGCCAACAAGCAACTCAAAGACGGAAAAATCGATTTCTAAACCGATCTAATATTCGAAGGAAAAACCAAAATAGCTAACTGGTCAGACATATCGGATGAAGATTTAGCCCGTAAAGGCCAAGAGGGATCTTTAGCCGCTTTTGAGGAACTTGTGGGCCGCCATGAGGCGCGTTTATTTCACTTTCTCTGCCAAAAATCACCCTCACGGCAAGACGCTGAAGACCTCACCCAGCAAACCTTTGTGAGCGCATGGCAAAAGCTTCACCTCTTCCGTAGTGACGCCCGGTTTGTTACTTGGATCTATACCATCGCCCGTAACCTGACTGTTAGTCATTACCGAAAGCACGGTCGAGTAACACACTGCGAGCTAGAGGCAGCGGCTTCTAGTATGGTTGATCACGCCACGCCTGCACAAACTGTTTCTGAAACCGAAGAGTACGCTGTCCTATGGCGTGTCGCTAGAAAAACATTAAAACCTGAGGCTTTTGATGTGCTGTGGATGAAGTATCGGGAGCAGCTGAGTATCGCTGAAATAGCAGATATAATGGACAGAAGTGAAACTTCTGTAAAAGTCATGCTGCATCGTGCCAGAAAAAATTTGGGATCCGCTCTGGAATCATCCGAAGCTAAAAAAAATCCAGAACCCGAAATCGATAACTCAATCTCAACAGTTCAACAACTCAACTACAATAAAGGAAGTGCACCATGTTCTGCCTAATTCATCTTTGGAAAATTGATCGCGCACTGGACGATAATCAGGAACTACCTCGTTCTACGAAAACTCACATTGCTAACTGTCCAAATTGCCGTGACCATTACCAACAACAGGCAAGGCTCATTGAGCAACTTGAGCAACCTTCTCCAGCACCAGAAGCCCCACCGTTCCTGCGGGCGCGTATTATCAATGCCCTACAGTCCACCGAACCCAGGACAGAGCCCACTCTTTCTGTTCCCGTCTGGGTGCCTATTGCGGCCTGTGCGGTAATTGCCTTTTTCCTCTACCCCCGAACTGCCTCTCTGCCATCCCCTCTCGATCCACCCATAGCAGCCGTAAAACAACCCGCACTACCTTCTGTGAATCTACCGGAAGTTAACGTAACCAAGGCGCTTGAAGTTGCCCATAATACGCTGGCAAACCCATACGATCAGGAAATGAAGAATCTCCAGAAGGATTTGCAGGCAGCAGGCGCGTATTTAGGACGACTCGTCCCCATTCGAGTGGCCATCAACGACTAGCGCCAAGCGCCTTGCCAAGCGCGCGGTGGACGTCTAGGCTGCTGTCCATGAAACTCCTTTTCGCTTTTTTGTCGACGGCCACGATTTGTTTCACGGGCGAAGCTGCGTCTGTTTCTGATTCCATCAAAACCATCCGGTCCGTCGGCCCCGAAGGCCAAGGTAATACCGCGGCCGCCAAGGCTTGGAAATCGCTCGTGCAGGCGAACGCCGCCGCGCTCCCTGAGATTCTCCGCGCCATGAAGGATTCCTCGCCGTTGTCCGCTAACTGGCTCCGCGCCGCGGTAGACACCATCGCCGATCGGGGCGGCAAGCTGCCGCAGCAGGCGCTGCTCGATTTTATTGCGGACCAAAAACAGGAACCGCGCGCACGTCGACTAGCCTTTGAGCTCATCCAAAAATCCAACCCGAAGCTGGCAGATAAACTGATCCCCGGTCTGATCAATGATCCCAGCGTGGAACTTCGACGCGACGCCGTGGCACACGTGCTGGAAGCCGGCACCGCCAAGCAGACCTCCAAGCAAACCCAGGCTGCGGTAAAGGATTTCCGCAAGGCGCTCGATGCTGCGCGTGATATTGATCAGATTCAGGCCGCCACCACAGCCCTACGCCAACTCAATCAAAAGGTGGATCTCCCAAGGCATTTTGGGTTTCTCATGCACTGGAATGTTATCGGGCCGTTTGACAACACCGAGCGAAAAGGCTTTGCCACTGTGTTTCCCCCCGAGAAAAAAATCGATCTCTCTGCCAGGTATGAAGGCAAAGCCGGCAAGGTGAAATGGACCGAATTCATCACGGCCGACGAGTACGGCATGGTGGACATCAACAAAGCCTACCCCGGCCCCGGCGATGGCCTCAAGGAAGTCACCGCCTTTGCCTACACCGAATACACCGCCGCCAGCACCGGGCCGGCGCAGCTGCGGTTGGGCTGCAAAAATGCTTGGAAGATCTGGCACAACGGCCAGTTTGTGTTCAGCCGCGACGAATATCATCGCGGTATACGCATCGACCAATACCAGCTCGATATCAATCTTACCAAGGGCCGTAACACCTTCCTCGTGAAGCTTTGCCAAAACGAGCAACAACAATCCTGGACCAAGCAATGGCAATTCCAACTACGCGTCTGTGACGCCACCGGCACGGCCGTACTAGCCGCCGACCGGCCGCCCACGCCCGAAACCGGCACCGACAATAGCGGCAACAACCCTACCCCCGGTCGGCGCCCGCGCAACTAACCTCACCCGACTCATCAAAAAGAATTCCCGTGAAAAACAGCCTCATAGCTCTTACGTTCGCCCTCGGCTTGACCGTTCATTCCGAGGACTGGAACCAGTTCCGTGGCCCGCACGGCAACGGGGTGTCCACTGATAAAAACCTCCCCACCACCCTGCAGGACGACAACCTCAAGTGGTCCATCGCCCTGCCTGGCCGCGGTCTTTCCGGCGCGCTCGTGCTGGGCGACCACGTCATTGTCACCTGCAGCAGCGGCCCCACTCAATCGCGCCTGCACGTTCTTGCGCTCAACGCCAAGGACGGCAGCGTGTCATGGCATCGGCAATTCTGGGCCACCGGCCGCACGATGTGCCACGACAAAACCAGCGTCGCCGCGCCCACGTCCTGCAGTGACGGCAAAAACATCTACGCCGTGTTTTCCTCCAACGACGTCATCTGCCTCGACCGCGCCGGCAACCTTCAATGGTTACGCGGTCTCACCGCCGATTACGCCAATGTTTCCAACAGCCTCGGCATGAGCAGCTCCCCGGTCGTCACCGACGACACGCTCGTGGTACAAGTGGAAAACGACAGTGAATCCTACACGCTCGGCCTGAACAAAACCAACGGCCTCAACCGCTGGCGATTGGATCGCCCGAAGGCCGCCAATTGGACCTCGCCCGTGCTCCTGAAATCCGGCCTCGTGGCCCTGCAATCTAAGACCGGCATCGACGCCATCCGCACCGAGGACGGCTCCAACGCCTGGAGCTACGAAGACGGCGCCTCCACCATTCCCTCCAGCGCTGTGCTGAACGGCGTGTTGTACATTCCCTCCCACGGCATCACCGCCTTGAAACTTAATGATGCCGACGCCGCCAACACCCCCAAGCAACTCTGGCAAAGCGGCCGTCTGCAACCGGGCACCGCCAGTCCGATCGTGATCGGAAACAAGGTTTTTACCACCAACAGAGCCGGCGTGCTGACCTCCGGTAACACCAAAACCGGCGAGCGCGGCTGGCAACTCCGCCTCAAAGGCCCGTTCAGCGCCACGCCCGTGGCCGCCGGCGATTACCTGTATTTTGTCAACGAAGCCGGCCTAATGCAGATCGTGGACACCACTGCGGAGGAAGGGGAAATCACCGGCAAACTCGATCTCGGCGAACAAGTCCTAGGCAGCCCCGCTGTGGGTAGCGGCGCCTTGTACGTGCGCAGTAACAGCAAGCTCTACAAGGTGGCCAAATAATGGAGCGCGTCACCAGCTAGTCGGTCGGCGCCGCCCCCCCTGATTCCGGCAGAGCCAGTTCATCCCCCGCCCGCATACTTTGATAGAGGCGCGGGATCAGGAACTTCAACACACTGGCCACCGGCACGGCGAAGATCATTCCCGCCAAGCCGGCAAACAACCCGCCCAGCAACACTACAATCAGGGTTTCCAGAATATTCAAACCCAACGCCTCGCCCACAAAGGCAGGGTAGAGGAAGAGTTGTTCGACCACCATGTTCATGATCACGTAGGTACTCCCCACCAACACGAGCAGCGTAGGATCGGCATGGCCGGTCACCACGCAAGTACCCACTGTGAGCACCACGCTGACCATCGGCCCCAAGAACGGCAATAGCACCGTTAGCCCCGCGAGCATTCCTAGCGGAATGGCGTACGGCACACCGAGCAACAGAAAGACGGTCACATAAATCACAGTCTCGATAATAATAATCCACATATAACCGCGCACCCATGTCTTGAGCTTAAAGAAGACCTCGTTGATCACCTCCGCGGCGCTTTGTAAGGTCTCTTCGCTGGTAGTAGGCAGCCAAGAGGTTTCAAATAGGCTTTGTACGAGGTAATCGCCTTCCTTGACCTCCGCACCGTTGCGTTGGCGGAAGGCGGCAAGTTTGCCAAGGAAGAACGAGAAGAAAAAGATCGAGAGCAACGTGTTCAGCGCCAGAGTCCCAACGGCACTCAGCACGCCCACGACTGCGCCAAGGGCCTTAGAAGCTCCCCCCATCAAGGATTTTTGGGTCGCCTCATCTTTTTGAGCACGGGCAAAAATACGTTCGCGCAGGGCCGCAAATTCCTCCGGATCATTCAAGGTGGCCTGTAGTTTCTTGGCTTCTTCCCCCACCAACGGCAACGAACCAGCCTTGCCTGCCACCGCAGCCATTTGCGTGCGTGCCTTATCTGTATCAATCTTTTTGGGCTTCACGCTCAACGTCAGCAACACCACCCCAACCAAAATCAACACCAGAGCACCGGACACCGTGAGCACGGCGGCATTGCATGACCGACTGATTGCCTGTTGCACGACGGCATCGCCGCTGACCGGCACTTCTGGTTCCGCGGGCGTTTTTCTAAAAAGGCCGCTCACCTTACCCATGATCCACACAAAAGGCTGCACAAACACCAGCTTGGCCAAATCAATGAGCCTCGCCATCAAACCACTCTCAAGAAAGCTGCTCTGATACCGCTGTTGGAGGGGCTGGAAAAAATAGGCGAGGATCAGGCCAAACAAGACGGCTTTCAGGAAGGTGGCCGTGAGCACGAAGATGCCAATCACCACCACCGAAGCGATCAATCCGGTGCTGCTGCGCACCAGTTTCATACGGCGGTTATGCTCCTCCAACGCGGCCGCTTCTTCACGGCGAAAGGTTTCGTCTGAGATCCCTAGGGCACGGGCGATTTGGTACAGGCACTCCTCTTCAGCCTGGGCAAAGCCGTTGTCCGCAAACGCCGCGATGAACAAAGCGCGCAGCAACGTTTCCTTTTCCTCGCCAGACAATACATTTAGCCCGGCGCACACTGACTCCAGATTGGGAGGGTCCTCCACGGTCAGCATTTGCTGCAACTTACTGGAGGCGGCTTCGCCGTAGGTGTCGCGCACCAGAGTCGCCACCGATTGCTGTTCCATCGACGAAATGGCGCCATCCGCTCGTAGGACGATGACAAACAATTGCAGCATGTTTTCCAACAGCTTTTGTTCGCCCGATTCACCTGTGTGATGCTCGAGCACTTCGCGCATCGAGCCCATGGCCTTAGAAAGCGGGTTCACCACAGTACCAGCGGCGCGAGAAAGGAAGGAAGAGGAGTCTGCCATTAAATAACCTTTTTGTCATCAAATGCTAACTCCACACACTCCGAGAACAAGGGCGCATTATCCACATGGGCGATTATAATTTCACCCTACTTTTTATAAAGCCCATCCATGGTTTTAAAGAAATCGGACTAGACTGCGGTCGGATCATATTGATCCATCACCTCTTACTGTTGCCAAATCATCAGGGTAGCGGCCTAGGGGTAGTGCCGATACACCATGGTTTGTTTTTCGAAATCCACACAACCTAACCAACAACACAAACCAAACAGGATTAATCCAATTCTAAACACGGGTCCGCATTAAACCAATCCAGTCCGCCAGTCAAATTTATGGGGAAATCTTGAAGCACCCCGTCATTTCAGCTAGGGTGAGCCCATGAGGGCAAAAGACTTGGGGCTATGGATTTTTCTGCTGACATGCGTCGCTTGCAAAGAACCGAATTCCACGGGCCACCGTGATGCAGCCGCAAAATGGGGTAATCGTGTCAGTCAGTTTGAAAAAGGCTTAGCTTTTCAGGAAGGCAAAGAGGAAACCAAGAATCTTGATAATGCTTTGGCTTGGTATATCGCTTCAGCCACCCCTACTAATCATGTGGTACAAAAATCCACCGAGACCATTATTGATATTGCTGACCTATATAACGTTTTGATTCGTGATATGAGCACGCTTAATCCTGAAATGGATGTTGACTACCTTAAGGTCGGCGAAAAGATCATCATCCCTGGCCATCCCGAAGCCATGTATTTTGCCGGTGTTCTCAGCGAATCAGGCACCGAGAATAAACCTAGTGATTTATTCGAGGCCGCAAAATGGTACCATAAGGGAGCAGAAGCCGGACACGCACTGGCACAGTTCTCATATGGACGAGCGTTGGAAAAAGGAGCTGGAGTAGAAATGAATTTAAAAAAAGCCGCCAACTGGTACCGACTTAGTGCCGAAAAAGGTATTGGCTCAGCTCAACTGAATCTAGCCGGACTTTATTTCCATGGTCACGGAGTGGATAAAAATCTAAGTGAAGCCTACCGTTGGTACAGCATAGCAAAATTTTATTTAAATCGAGAGGGCACTGGGGCTTTGAGCGATAATGAAGTTGAACAACTCAACACTGCCATCAAGACCACAGGGGAATCTATTGGTGCCAGCGAAAGGGCAAGGGTAGACAAACTAATCGAGGCTTTTGAGCCAGATCGCATAAGTACGGTTATTTAAATAGTTTTGGTATTCAAAAAAATCAACTCCACCTTAGTATTTTTACGGAATTATTTGAGCTAAATTACTATGGATTTTTGGAATGATATCGTCGTGCCTCGCCTACAGCATCTGACGGCACTAGAGTATTTTACCTTCGCAGTTAACGCGCTGGTTTTTCTATTTTCTAAATCTATTGCGTCGCACTATGGCGAGATCAAGGACGAAGCCAAAATGTGGGCACGCCTGCGCATTTTGCACGGGTTCAACCTCACCGTCTTTGTGATGTTCGTGGTGTCACTGATAATGAACAGCGACCACTTTCCGGCGGATCAACTGAGCCAAACCTTTCTCGCCCTCCTGATCGCCTACCTGCTAGTACACCTGACCGAGGCGTTGTTGCTGGCCCGCTATGGCAACGAAATCACAGTGATGGGATTCACTCGCAAAGTGGAAACCTCCACTTCGCGCACCCTCGAGCTGGTTGCCAGCGGGGTCATTCTCTTAAGCACACTGGTGGTGCTCATCAACATCTGGGGTCTAACCAGTTCCCTGCAAACCACTGGCGTGGTCGGCTTTCTCGCCGTGCTGGTTTTTACCACCAAGGATTATTGGCTGCGCGATTTCCTAAGCGGTATTCTCTTGATTAGCGGTGAACGCATGCAGCGCGGGGATGTAATTGCGATTCCCGATGAAGACATGCTTGGCATCATTCTCGAAATTCGCGGACTGCAAACCATCATCCGCGATTTGGTGCGCGGGCATGACATCGAAGTGCCCAATTCCACGCTCCTCAAATGCCGCGTAGATTTCTACAAAGAGAACCCTGGTGGCGTGTTCCGAGATTATGTGGATTTCAAAATCGGCTACGATTTACCAGCCGATCATGTAAAAGCCTACTTGAAGGCAGTCTATCAACGAGCGTGTCAGGCAACGGATGGCCTTTCCGACGAGGACAAACCGCGTATTGCGCTCAAGGAAAACGGCAATCACGCCGTGCGCTGGCGGCTGGCGTATGTGCTGCGTTCGCCACATCAATTATTGATCGTGCGCGATGCGGTGAATTTGGCGGCATACGAATTACAGGAAGAGTACAACCTAAGCTGTAGCACGCCGGTCACCGTCACGATGCAGCAGGTGCCGTCGACCGAAGACTAGGCCTGTTCTTCGGCGATCTCCTTGGCGAAGTAAGTGAGAATCAAATTGGCGCCCGCACGCTTAATCGCCAGCAGGGATTCATCCCGCGTCGCCGCGTAGTCCAGCCAGCCCTTCTCCGCCGCTGCATGAATTTGCGCGTATTCGCCGGACACCTGATACGCCGCCAACGGCAAATCCGTCAGCTGCCGCAACTGGCATAAAATATCGAGATACGCCCCGGCCGGTTTGACCATCAACACATCGGCCCCCTCCTCGATATCCAGTGCCGCTTCCATCATGGATTCCCGAGGATTGGCCGGATTCAGTTGGTAAGTCCTCTTATCCAAATAACTTTTCCCGACGGCTTGCTGGCTGCCAACCGCATCGCGGAACGGACCATAAAACGCCGAAGCGTACTTGGCCGAGTAGGCAAGAATGGCAACCTGCGTGTGACCGGCCGCATCCAATGCTGAACGAATCGCGCCCACCCGGCCGTCCATCATATCCGAAGGCGCCACCCAATCCACTCCGACATCAGCCTGCACCACCGCCATCTTAGCAAGGATCTCCAGCGTGGCATCATTATCCACATCATTGCCCGCGGCATTGAGCACGCCATCATGACCGGTGGTCGTGTAAGGATCCAACGCCACATCCGTAATCACCACCAAGTCCGGCACAGCTAACTTCACGGCCTTCACCGCTCGCAACACAAGACAATCAGGATTCAGCGCCTCGGTGCCCCGTTCATCCTTCAATTCCACCGGCGTCACCGGAAACAAGGCCACGGCCTTGATACCCAACGCCGCAGCCGCCCGGCATTCCGCCACCAAACCTTCGATCGTGTGCCGCTCCACCCCCGGCATGGAAGGCACCGGCTCGCCCGCACCTCCGCCTTCACGCACAAACAGCGGATAGATAAAATCATTCACCGTCACCTGCGTTTCCTGCACCAAAGACCGCACCGAAGGATTACGGCGCAGCCGCCGCGGACGGCGCGACAATTGTGGAAAAACCTCAGCCATGGAGTATACGTATTAGATACAATAACTCCCTGAAATTCAAGGCAATTCACTTGCGAGGCCGCCCAAACAGGCTTAGGTTCCGGTATGGTTCAAACGCATTCGCGGCGCCGCCAGGCTTTTACCTTGATTGAGTTACTCGTGGTAATCGCAATTATCGGCATCCTAGCCAGCATGCTGTTACCCACCCTCTCCCGTGCCTTAGCCAAGGCCAAACGCATCAAGTGTGTGGCAAACATGCGCCAAATCGGCACTGGCCTGATTATGTTTGCACAGGATAACGATGACCGACTTCCCTGGCAGCTGACGCCTAGTGGGCAGATTGAACATTTCGGGAAAAATTTTGCCCTCGATCCCGGATCTATATTTGCCAGCCGGGGCGTGAAACGGGAAATTGTCACTCCAAAAATTCTTTGGTCGCCCTGTGATGCCGAACGCCAAGCGGCCGCGGAATACGCCGTGCAGGATTGGGAAACTTACAAAACTCGCGAAGGCCGTCCCATGCGCAATGACGCCATCAGCTATGTTTTCTGTGAAGGCGGCGACATCGGACGCCCCATGACCGTACTAGCAGCCACACGAAACCTATCCCATAGCGATCTGGCCGATGCCCACTGGGTTGGGGCCGATGAACGTGTGGACAAAGAGGGTAATCCACCAGAAAACGCCATGACCGGCCTGTTTGAAAGCCAAGGGCAACTCGCCCTCGCCGATGGTAGTGCAAAACTGTCAAAGGACAGTGACCTCACGGACATCGGCATGGTCGTCAAGGCGCACATTCAATCCAGTGGTGGGGTAAGTGTCGGTAATTCTAGCACACGCATTCTGCACGGCACGGGTGGTACGAAACAAACCAAACAAGTGCTGAGTGGCCTTAACGCCTCTCTGGCGCAGGCGAAGCAGGAAAATAAAATCGTGTACCTCCTATTCACCGGCTCCGATTGGTGCCCTTCCTGCATCAGCCTAAACAAAAAAGTCCTACAAAGCGCCCAATGGCAACAACGCGTTGGCGATCACGTCCTCATGCACATCTGTGATTTTCCTGTGCAGAAAAATATCTCTCCACAGGATCAAGCTGAGAACAACCGCTTGGCAAAGAGTTTTAATGTGACCTCCTATCCCACCCAGATTCTTCTGGATCCAAGTGGCAAGGTCTTGGATCGCCGTCAAGGATACTCCCCGGGCCCCATCACACCGTACATAGACCGTGTCCAGTCGTTTGTCCCCGTCGATGCGCCTCAAAATCAACAATAGCACCTTTCATTCCGTTTAATGGAAAACGAATCTATTCGCAAATGGTTAATCGGCTTTGGTGTTCTAGGCGCATTGCTGGTTGGATTTATGGGCCAGCGATGGTTGCTGCCTGAGGAACAACGGTTAGTGTTTGCCGCCGGTCAGCGCGGAGGATTGTACCACGAACTGGCGCAGCATCTGGCTACGGAACTCCAAGCCGCCCATCCGGGTTTGCGCATTGAGGTAATTGAAACGGACGGTAGTTTGGACAATTCTCAACGCCTGCAAAACCGGAATGCCGATCTGGCGCTTCTGCAAAATGACACACAAGCCGGAGCACAAGCCCGCAGTCTCACCGCCATTCATCCGGAATTACTGCACTTCCTTTGCCACCGCGATGCCGGCATCCAATCCCTGCATGATCTGGCCGAGCACACCATTGCAGTCGGCCCCAAAGGCAGCGGATCCGAGCAGTTCACTCATGAACTTTTCCAATACCTCGGCCTGCCCGTAGCCGAATTGAATTTAAAAAACCTGTCCTTGGCCGAGGCCACGCGGCAACTGGTCGCCGGGGAAGTGGACGCTTTGCTGTTTCTGACTGGTCTTGGCAATGCTGCCTGCGCGCAGGCATTGCAATCGGGTAAAGTGCAATTGACGCCACTGGTCACAGCTCCCGATTCCGATTGGTCGCATGCCGGCACATGGGCCGACACGTTGGCAGAAGGATTCCGTGTTCATTATCCGCATGTCACTCCGCACACGTTGCCATTACTCGCCTACCCAGGAGCCGATGGCAAACCCGGCCATCCCATCCGCCCCATTCCCACGGTAGGCGTGAAAGCCGTGCTCACCTGCCATCGCGAGTTGCCTGAAGAATTGGCCGAGACAATTACGCGCACAATCTTTGAGCATCGTGCGGTGTTGTCACAAAAGCATTCGGCTTTCAGTAACTTGGATGAGTCACAGGCCACTGCCCGGCTGCAATTTCCCACTCACGTGGGGGCCGAACAATTTTTCCGGCGTGATGAACCGGGCTTTCTGGTGAAGTACGCGGAGGCTATGGGTTTTATTTTGTCCGCCTGCATTCTTCTCTGGGGTCTGGGGAGTGGCGTGCGCAAGTGGTTACTGCAGAAACGGAAGGATCGGATTGATAAGTATTATCAGGGGATTGAAAGCATCATTGGCCGGTTGCGCGAAAATGAGGAGTGTGTGGATGAATTGGAGGCAGAACTGATCTCGCTGCGCAAGGATGCGTTGAGCGAGTTAGTGAAGGAGAAGCTGGCGGCCGATGAGTCGTTTGTAATTTACCAGAACATGGCCAACGGCTGTCAGCAGTTGTTGGCTCAGAAAAAACAGGAACGGCGACAGGCGGGCTGATGCCGCACTGCCGCCGTTCGTGAGTTTGTTCTTCCCGCGCTTACTTCAGGCGCTTGATGCGCACATTGCGGAACTGCACCGCAGCACCGTGTCCGGCGAAGCCAAAGTGACCTTCGGTGCGCAGGCGACCCTTGTACTTGGCAATGGGTGCCATGGATTTCTCCACCTTGCTCAGGTCCGCATCAAGGATGGTTTCGCCGTTAAGCACGACCTTGATAGTGTGGCCTTTCACGGTGACTTCCTGAGTGTTCCATTCGCCAGGTTTCTTGAGGAACCCGCGCTTGGCGGCGACCATGCCGTAGGCGCTGCCGTGGTACTGCGCCGGGTGAAGCTTGGCGTATTTCTTGGAGGTGTTGTCGAGCACCTGCAATTCGCACATGCCCACATAGGCGGTATCCCCTTTACCTGGGTAACGAATGGCGAGGCCATTGTTGCCGCCCTCGGGCAGTTTGATCTCCAAGCGCACGACAAAGTCGCCGTAGCTGTCCTTGGTGTAGATGGTGCCGCCTTTGCCGGGCTTGCACTGGATGGTACCGTCGGTGACCTGATAGTTGTCAATCGGGCCGGCCCAACCGGTGAAATCCTTGCCGTTGAAGAGAGGCTTGAAGCCTTTCTCCTCAGCGACCGCGCTGAGGCTGAACAGTAGGGTAAGTGCGATGAGTTGTTTTTTCATATTAGTTCAATTCCTTGATGAAGATGTTGCGCCAGCAGATTTCGCCACCGTGAGTTTGCAACTGGATCGGGCCGCGGGCAATCAGAGGCTTGCGGTTGGCTTTGGGCGTTTTGCGGTCCCAGAAATTGGTGAGGGGCGCATTGTCCACGACGAGTTTTCCGTTGAGCTTGATAGTGACCTTGTCGCCGACCATTTTAATGTAGAAAGTGTTCCACTCACCAAAAGGCTTGTCGGCCAGCACGAGCGGGTCGCGACCGGGCGTACCGGCAGGGCCATTGTTCCAAAGACCTCCGGAGCCTTTGTCCGCGCCGATCTTCCATTTGCCGCCTTCCTTGGTGGTATCCCAAATCTGGACCTGCGGCACGCCCCGCAGATAAATGCCGCTGTCGGCCTTA
>Ga0163111_10001285_pt1 | contig 15374 bp, 15 predicted proteins | sample CRUFie1St18metaG_FD_109645 | JGI IMG/M metagenome (GOLD analysis project Ga0163111, IMG submission 109645) | Marine microbial communities from the Costa Rica Dome - CRUD Field 142mm St18 metaG | ecosystem: Environmental > Aquatic > Marine > Oceanic > Photic zone | place: Costa Rica: the Eastern...
GCTGCACCAGTTAGAGTAACTACTGGAGCTGTTGTATCAACAACATTTACTGTTCTAGTTGCAGTGCCTACATTACCTGCAGCATCGGTAGCTGTATAAGTGATTGTATATATACCAACAGAATTAGTATCGACTGTGCCCACGGAAACTACAGTTTCGCCACCATCTGAAGTAGCTCCAGCATCTGTATAAGTTGAACCTAATTCCACTGTTGCTGGATTATCACCATTCACTGTTATTACTGGTGAGACTGTGTCTGGAGGAATTGTTGAGTCATCTAAGACTGAGTTAAGAACTGCCGCTCCTGTTAAAAGTAGCAATTGTTCTATAATTGTTAATTCAATGTTTAATATACCTTGTTCAGACGAGGTATCTGTATCTTCTGAATCGCCATCCTGTTCGAGCTTTTGTAACCTTAAGTTAATTTCTTCTTTTCTATCAAGGAGCTGTTGCTCATCAAGCTTTTCAAGCTTTTCAGTAATTGCTTCAAGCTGTTTATCATCTATTTGAAATTGCTGAGCGAGAGTAAAGGGTGAAAATAAAAGGGCAGATGCCAAAATATATGCTGAAAATTTATTATTAATCGTCATAAAATCACTCCAAAATCGAATAATAACACTTTGTAAGGGTTTTGAAAATAAAAGTATGTAAATTTATAAAACATTTATTAATGAGACTAATATCAAAAATTATTGGTATCGAATTTTTGAATAAGGTCATATAAAGAATCTTTCCTATTCAATTTTGCACCTGGGTCTTTTGTTAAAGGTCTCCATAAAAAGCTTGAAAAAGAGTTACCTAAGAGTGGAATTTCAAAAAAGATTCCTTTATCAAAAGACCCTTCACCAAATTGTTCAGATGATACATCCGTAAAAGTAGCAAAAGCTCCAAATCTTATCCCGTTTTTAAAGGTTCTAGAGATTTGAATAGTACTCCCCTTATCACCTGCTAGATATTTCCCGAAACTTAATTTTAAATCATAGGGAACTGAGGAATTATTTTTATAATAAAAATTAAAATGCCCGTAAGTATTTTTATAATCCAAGAGACCTAAACCTAACTCATAATCTCTTTTAAAGACTTCAAATAATTCAAAGCCATATGCAAAATCCTTTCCTAGATCGGCGTGAAGGTACTCAAACCCAACTCCAGAAAACATTTCTTCTAAAATGCCTGCAGTAACCATCACATGATTATTTTTTTGGGGAGTAATGTAATAATCAAATTGAGCCCTTCCTATAATAATGGAGTCATTAAAATTTTTTAAATAATCTTAAACATCAGATCGAACCTGAGCAGGAAAAGTGTCCTCAGGAGGTATATTCAGATCATCAAAATTATCCCAAAGTGAATATTTTAGATTTGTTGTTAGAAAAAAATTATCAGCAAACCTATACTCAAAATCATTCTCAAGCAAGATTGCTGCCTTAAGGAATGCTTCTCTTGATGCAATAAATGGTCTTAGCTTAACTTCAGTATTTGAGCTAAATCCTGTTTTTACTTTTCTTTTATAGATTTGTTCCGAGTTTTTATAAAAAGACTCATCGTAATTTTCAATTGCTTTTAAATTAGCTACTTTGTAATTATAAATAACATTCTCTTTCATTGAAGCATCCTCTTCTGCTCTCTGTAAAATGACCTCAATTTCATCAAGTGAGTTATAACTAAATTGGGTTAACTCAACACCAATACTTTGATCATTCTTTACAATTTCATTCACTCCAATACTGTTTGCGTTAAGAGTTCTTCTAAAATGCTTATATGAACTATCGTTTTGGCCTTTTTCTACCTTCTTATATTTGCGATTAAAGGACTTTGGGTTTGAATACTTTTTATAGGAGAATCTTAATGAAAAATGATTGTTCCTTTCAATTGAAAGACCTAAGTTAATATTCTTATTTAATAGATAATCTAAACCGAAAGAAATCTCAGAGCTTGTAAGCTCGAGTGGAATAATGCCTGGTGTCTCAGTGGTATCTCTTTCAATTTTTAAAAGAAGTTTCTCATTTAGCAAATATGAGATACCAAAGAATGGTGAAATAGAATCTCCTGAGAAAAGTCTAGATGAATCAATATTGCCTCCCTGGTCAGTGTTCGTAGCCGGCCTATTCGAGAAATCATCAGAAATATATGAAAATGGATTCTTGAAGTCTTTTGTTCCATCTAAATTACCCCACCCAACTCCGAAGTGCATATCAAGCTTATCTAGCCCATAGCTTGCAACAATATATTCTGATGAATATAAACCTGTGCCGCCAATATCATTAATGCCAATAGCAATTGAAGGCAATCTTTTAGTTTCTTCCATTAACCTAATTTTTAAATTAAATCCTTTATCTTTGTAATCTTGATCGATTCCAATTCCATAAAGCCTATCTTGAACATTTGAATAAAATACAGCTGTCTCAAGCCACTTATAAGGATATGTTGTAAATGTTAATTTTTGATCCGGGGAACCATCATAAAAACTAAAAACATAAGAAGATTCTGTAAGAAATCTTGCTGATGGGGTATTTATTAAACCCAAAGAGCCATGATTATTAACAGAATTATAAAAATCGTTATCAGCATAAAGGTTTGTATAGTGAAAAAAAGGGAAAATAGCCCAAAAAATTATGATTGGGTTAAAGTTCATTTCCTATCAGTCTTTTAAAACAGAAACTGATGCAAGAGATAAACCAAGATTACCTAATATTGCGGCATAAGCTTGAGCAGACGCTGAATTGAAGAAATTTCTATTAGGTACTTTTTTAGGAACATAAATAATTGAGCCAGGATATATCTCAATATCATTTTTATTATTCATAAAAATATTCTTTTTAGCTTGGTTTGTAACGCCATTAGGACTATAAATGAATATGCCTTTTTTATCAGCAAAATCTGTAAATCCTCCTGTTTCAGCAATATAAAAATCATGGTCTTCGCCCTCAAAGTAAAACGATGATCCTGGGTTAGATACTTCTCCAAAAATAAAAACATGGCTTGGAATCTCAGGGACCATAACTAAATCATTTTCCTGAAGAACAACATCAGCAACTCCCGATGATAATTTATCTAAATCAAACTCTGCTACAAGTCTGCCAGTTACATCAATATCATTTAAGGAGTTTAAAATAAATTGAATAGCCTCTGCTTCATATGAAGATGGATTATCAGCAAGCATTCTAAGAAAATATTGTGATAATTTCCTATTTGATTCAATACTAAGATTTCTAGCAACATCATTTTGCAAAATTGCTCCAAAAGGATACGCGCTTTGAGTATATCCACCTGCTTTGCTCACCAAATTAAATATTCCTTCGCCTTCCTCCATTAAATATGTACCAGGATTTTTTACACTCCCTTGAATAGTGACCTTTCTAAATGGAAATCTTCCAACTATCAAAGAATCGCCATCTTTAATGTCAATTAAACCATTCTGAGTGATATCTTCTATCTTTTGGACTCTCACTGAGCCATCATCTATTCTTTCAAGTCTTAAATCGCTTCTATTTGCATCATTTGTAAAACCATTTGCAAAATAAATGATTTCATTGAGGTTTTCATTTTCTTTTAGCTCATAAGCTGCTGGTCTTTTTACTCCACCAGAAATATTTATAAGTGTTTTACTTGGCTTTACAAAAATTATGTCACCTGCTCTTAATCTCTGTCCAAAACTTGATTTCCCATATATAAAAGTTTTATAAAGATCAATACTTTCAACTACTGAGTCATTCCTGATTAGGTCAATTTCTCGAAAAGATCCAAGTTCTGAAGGCCCTCCTGACACTGAAAGTGCATGAAATATATTTGAATTACCGTTTAAGGTGTATGGGCCAGGATTGAAAACATTACCAGCTACTATGACTTGAATATCTCTGACATTAATTAAACTGACAAAAGCTTCCACTCCAACAAAAGAAGCTCTTACTTTTTCTTGAAGTAACTTCGTTGCATCTTCCAGACTCATGCCTGATAAAAAGATTTTTCCTAAATCTGGCATGTTAATAGAGCCATCTCTTTTAATTACTGGTTGAACTGTTATTGATTTTGATCCAATGAGTTGTATTTCTAGACGATCACCAAAATCTAATACGTAATCACTATCAAAATTTGGTTCATTAAGGGGCATCAGTGTAGATTGCATCATCGAGAATATTGTCATTCCAAACCTATTTGAATCTGCTGGAGGTTTTTCGATGAAAGTAGAAGGTCTTCTATATTGCGTTTCTTCCAATAGATTTTCAACAGATCTTTGCTCAAGAAGATCGTTTCTTACTTCTTCTGGAAGGCTATTTAAAAAAGAATCATCAAAAGTTTGTGAAATCAAATTAATTGAAGAGAAAAATAAACATATAAAAAAAACTTTTTTTGCTTGTATCTTAAATCTAGTCATATTTATAGCCTGGAACATAAACTTTCTCACTAACTGTTAGTGATTCTACTATATCATCAATTATTTTATCTACTTCTGAATCCTGTAAAGTTCTTTTTCTAGATTGGAAAACAAACCTATATCCAATTTTAACCTCATCATCTTTCTCAAAATAATCAAACATTAAATGTTCCTTCAAAATATTTATATTAATTTCATTTATCTTGGTGGCTAAATCTTCAATAAGATCAAAATCTTTTACAAGAAAAGAAATATCTCTGGAGATGCTTGGAAACTCAGAAACTTTTTGATAATTAAACTTTTTTGGAAATTCCAGATTTTTTTCAGGAATTCTTTCCACCATTGCTTGAATCTTAGATAATTCTATTTCGGAGTAAAAAATCTTTTCGTTCTTCTTAGATCTTATTTCTTCATTAGATATTTCTTCCACAGGCAGGTCAAACGAGCTATCTAATGAAGAAAATATTTCTTTTAGAAACCCTTTATTGATTTTTTGGTTAAAGAATGGGAAGTGTTTATCAATTCTTCCAGAGCATATTATTCCAAGTCTCCTTTCAGAAGAGATATTATCATTTTCTTTAATGTAGAAATCAGATATTTCAAAAAGCTTTATAGTTTCTTTCTGTCGTCTTTGATTAAATATTAGATTTTGAACTAGAGAGCTTTTTGGTGAAGTTCTCATAAATCTTTTATTTGAATCAAGTGGATTATCAACTGAAATAGAATTATCTGCTTCTTCAGCTGAAAAAGGATTGTTAATACATTCAAAAAATCCTAGGTTAGTTAGATAAGTTCTTATCTTCTGATCTAAAACTACCCTATTATTATTTTTATTATTAGTCCTAAAGTTAAGCGGTTTTCTAGGAATATTATTGAAACCAATAACTCTTGCTATCTCTTCTGCAATATCATTTTGATTATTTATGTCGTGTCTAAATGAAGGAATACTTATCTTGTCAGAGACTTCAAACCCAAGATTTTGTAATATCTCTTTAAATTTATGATTGGAAATATCTATATCTAATATTCTATTTATTTTTTCTACATCGGCCTCAATTTGTTTTATTTTGAGATCTGAGTAACTGAAGTTAATAAATTTCGCATCAATAATTTTTGAGTGCTTGTTTGCTATTTCATAAAACCTTGATAAAACATGCTCTTGAATGGATCTGTCAACTCCTCTTTCAAATCTAAAAGAAGCTTCTGTTTTGAGATCATATTTTATAGATTTACCAATTATTGTTTCGGAATTAAAAAAAGCGCACTCAATCAAAACTTTTTTTGTATCATCAGAGCATGCTGTTGTTTTACCACCCATAATTCCTGCAAGGTTGATAATCTCATCATTCATTGTGAAAACTAAATCATTCTTATCAATTTTAATTTCTTTATTTGTGAGAGCAGTGAAAGATCTATCATGTATATTTTTTTCAAGGCTAATAGAGCCATCAATTTTCTCAAAATCATAGCAATGAGTGGGAATACCCATTTCATAAGTTAAATAATTTGAGATGTCAGTAAAAAAATTATTTTTCTTCGAGTCAAGATTTTTAAAAAAACTTTCTATGTCTGGATCATATTTTTTTGCTAAATCTTTTGCTTCTATACTAAGAAAAGATATTTCAGGGCAATCATCAATACATTTATTTTCAAAATTAAGATCAAGCTTTTCAAAACTTTTGATAGAGTCAAATCTCAAATTATTATTTACTTTATAAAAACAATTTAACTCATTAAGAATTCCTTTGAGTGACAAGCAATCTCCTCTATTAGGCGTAATATCGATATCTAATATATCTAAACCTATCTCATTCTCATGTCCAAGCTGAAAAAGAGATTCGGAGATATCCTCAATAGACACATCATCCTCAATATTTCTCTTTAAATCCTCAAAAAGCACTTTCATCTGAATTGCTCCAAAAAATCTAGATTTGATTTATAAAAATCTCTTATATCTGATATGCCAAACTTAAGCATTGCCAATCTTTCAATGCCAAGCCCAAAAGCCAATCCACTATACTTCTTTGAATCAATATTACAGTTCTCAAGCACTATGGGATTTATAATTCCGCAACCAAGAACTTCTAACCACTTCTTATCGTCTTCAAAAAAAATGTCAACTTCTGCTGATGGCTCTGTAAAAGGGAAAAAAGACGGTCTAAATCTTATTTTTACATCTTCATCAAAAATTGCAAAGATAATTCTATAAATCAGATCTTTAAGCTTTGAGAAAGTTACGTTTTCATCGACATAAATTCCTTCTATCTGATTGAACATAGGTAAATGGGTTGAGTCATCATCTTTTCTATAAACTTTTCCACCAGACGTAAGAGCAAATGGAGGTGTTCTATCAAGCATTCCTCTTATTTGAACTGGAGATGTATGCGTTCGTAAAACTTTAGATTTATTTTCTATGTAAAAAGTATCATGCATCTGTCTTGCTGGATGTTTTTCTTTAATATTTAACATATCAAAATTATATTTTTCAGATTCAATTTCTGGCCCATCTATAATCTCAAATCCAAAGTCTTTAAGGAGGTTTAGAATTGAAATCTTAGTGATAGTAATTGGATGAAAAGAGCCTCTATTCAAGACTGATTCATTGGGATTATCCATAGAAAAAATTTTTACTTAGCTGAAGTGGTCTCAACTATTTTTTTGAAAGTCTTTGAATCATTTATAGCAATATCTGATAACATTTTTCTGTTTATCTGAACATTGTTTTTTGAAAGGTTGCTAATAAGGACTGAGTAGTTAATACCGAGATCTCTAGCTGCAGCGCTTATTCTACTTATCCAAAGAGCTCTAAAGCTTCTTTTTTTTGCTTTCCTGTCTCTAAATGAATATTGGAGTGATTTAATACTAGACTGTTTAGCAGTCTTATAAAGCCTACTTCTCGCACCATAATGACCTTTGGTAGATTTTAAAATCTTTTTGTGTTTTCTTTTAGCTTGTAATGATTTTGTTGATCTAGGCATGATAAATTTAATTAAGTAAACTCTTTACGACTTTTAAAGTAGTGCCTGATAGTTTCTCAAGCCCTCTGTTATGTCTTTTTCTCTTAGTAGACTGTTTAGATAGAATATGGTTTCTGTTCGCACTTCTTTTTTTTACAGAATTACTAGTTTTCTTAAAGCGTTTTGAAGCTCCTGAATGTTTTTTTAATTTGTAACCCATGCCATATCCTTATTTTTTCTTCAGAGGAGATAAAATCATCAACAACTGTCTTCCTTCTAAAGATGGCTGTTGATCTATTTGAGAAATATCTGAAAGTTTATCACTAACTTTATTTAACAAATCTAGTCCTAATTCGCTGTTAAGAATCTCTCTACCTCTAAATCGGACGGTAATTTTAGTCTTATTTCCAGCAAGAATAAAGCTTTTTATCTTTTTTAATTTTATTTCAAAATCGCCTATATCTGTTGATGGTCTGAACTTTATTTCTTTTAACATCTGCTTCTTAGATTTAGTTTGTGCAGATGATTTGTTTTTCTTTCTTTCAAATAAATGTTTTTTATAGTTAAAAACTTTGCATACTACAGGAGATGCGCTGACAGGTGAGACCTGAACAACATCCATTGAAAGCTTTTCGGCGCTTAAGATTGCTTCTTTTAAGTCCGTTAAACCTTTTTTATTACCATTCTCATCTATGAGCATTACTTCATCAGCTTTTATCTGATTATTAATGGGTGTAAGTTGTTTTGTTTTTCTACTAATGGCGATTTCTCCGATATTTTAAGAAAAGATAATTATTTTGATTTGATAATTGATGATCAAAGTAATTAAAGAAGTGAGTCTGACATAAAAAATAGATTTTAAACCAATAAAAAAACTTAATCAAAAAAATATCTAACTAATTCTTAATAACTTTTTTATGGTGTTCTATATAATAGTTTTATGAAAAAACTTTTTAGAAAATCTATTTCAAATCTTCTTTTTTTAATATTCAGAAATAAAATTGTTAAAAAGAAAATTAAGAACTCAGAGCTATCAATTAGTTATCCTATAGTACAACACTTAAATTTTTTTCTTAAAAAAGAGGTTGAGTATGAACCAGAAATACAAAATAAAATTAAAAACCAAATCGGTAAAGCCTCATTAATTTTTGATATTGGAGCAAATATTGGTCAATACATGTTATTTTTTTCACAAATATCGAAAAGAAATACAAGAATTATTTCTGTTGAGCCAAATAAAGATTGCTTTAATACTCTAAAGTTAAATGTAGATGTGAATCAGCTAAGCAACGTTACTCTCCTTAACAATGCAGTTGGTGAAGATAATAAAGAAGTTCTTTTAGGAATTGATAAAGAAACTGGCGGAAGAATGTCTTCCACTAAAAATCTTGATATGTTTGACCATAAACAGAGAATTTCACAAGTTTCTCTATTATCTATTATAGAAAAATTTGGAAAACCAGATTTCATTAAAGTTGACACTGAAGGCGGAGAATCATCAATATTTAATAAAGAAAATTATTCTTATATCTTAGATACGGTAGTTTTAGTTGAAGTCAGAGGAGAGACTAAGGAATATATTTTTAATATCTTTAAAAAACACAGCTGCTTCTGCATCGAAACTAATTCTGAAATTTATTCTTACAATGAGATACCAGATTTTGCAGATTTGATTTTTACCCCAAAATTAACCGCTTAAATCAAAATTTGGAGCACTTTCCCAGTGGATTTCCTTGTCTGCCTGACCAAGCGATACAAAATCAAAATCATCGAGATAGCTTCGCAATTTCTTTTCAGCGCCTTTAAGACCATAGTATGATTTAAATTTCCTAAAAACCGATAAATTGGGAACCATTGGTTGGGAATCATCAAAATCTCTTGGATGAAAATACGTCATTACATAGTTACTCTTTTTGGTTAAGCTTTTAATTATTTTATAGGGTATAAACCTAAAATAACCACCTCCAGAATATACGAAATTAAATCCAAATAATGAATGAGTGTTCATTGGAAATACTTTAATCTCTCCACTATTTGTTTTGATAATTGATGGCTCACATGATTCAAACTCTTCAAAGCCTCCATGAGCTCTTTTTGCTGGGAAAATAGATGTATCTATTTGTATATTGTTTTCAATCATAGCTTCAAAGGCCCATTTCTCATTTTTAGTTATTGAAAACCCAGGAGCTCTATAAGATGTAATTTCCTTGCCTATTAAATTTGAGAGAATATCTATCGATAGTTTTAAGTCATTATTAAAATCTATTGGGGTTTGTTGATAAACGAGTTTATGGTCATAAGAATGAGTTCCAATTTCATGACCATGATTAGAAATGGCTTTAATGACATCTGGATATTTTTCTCCAATCCATCCTAAGCAAAAAAAAGTTGCCTTAAGCTCATACTCATCAAGTATATTCAATATCCTATTCACATTATTATCTATTCTAGAGGGAAAACTTTTCCATGCAGCTTTATCATTGGAATCGGATTTATCTAAAATATGAAACCACTCCTCAATATCAAAAGAAAGAATATTCATCAGAAGAACTTTGCTCCATTTTTTTTAAATTTTATTACATCGCTCCTTGTAGGAAAAGAAAAATATGAAGCATTATTACTATTATTCTCAATTAGATTGTAATCACCATCTTTAATTAATTTAATTGCTTCAATAATTGCTTCCATTCCAATTCTTTTACTAAACTTTATCAGTTGCTGCTGAGACATATTATTTATTTTGAATCTTTTCTGCACCAAGATTGGGCCTGAATCTATGCCTTCATCAACAAAAAAGACTGAAACACCTGTTTCTTTTTCTCTATTCCTAAGAACCCAGAAAGTAGGCATGAGGCCTCTATATTTTGGAAGAAGCGCAGTATGTAGATTAAGACATCCCATAGGAGCAAGATTAATTAAGTTTCTTTTAAAAATTTCATTCCCAGCAATAGAAATAAGTAAATCGGGATTAAAATTATTAATCTTTTTAAGAGATTCCTGAGAATTTATACTTTCATTGAGGTTGATTAATTTTACATTGTTTTTATCAAGCACCCTTTTAACTGAATTAGGCTTAAAAAACTTATTGACTATAAACTTTATTGAGTAACGTAAAAAGAATGCTAAGCCAAAGATTTTAAAAGTTTTATATGCTTTTCTAGTGAAGCTTTCCTTTTTGCCAAAAGGAGAGACATCTGCAACTATAGCTGCGGTTATTTCTACACCAGAAGGCAAATTTTTCAATAAAAATTCAAGCGTATCGCCTAAGAAAAAAGGGTCATCTTGAGTAATAATAATAATTTTCATATTCTTACTTTTTATTTTTAAATGATAGCTTTGAAAATTGAAAAACTTTTCTTAAGGGTTTAAAAATCATTATGAAAGGTGAAACATACATTTTATTTATTCTCCAGCTTTTGTAAACTTCGTAAAGAGATATAAGTCTATTTTTAATAGAGCTATTACTAATACCTCCAGATCGCATAACTGCAATAACCTTTGGAAGGTATATAGGTTTTATTTTATTCTTAACGATAATTCTTAAAAGTAATTCATAATCTGCAGCAATCTTTAGATCACTTCGAAATAAACCGAACTTTGTATAAATTTCTTTTTTTATATATGTTGAGAGGTGAGGTGGCATCCATCCATATTTAAATTTAGCGATACTAAATTCTCCAGCAGCCCAGTATCTATTGGTTTTATTTATATCAAACCTATCAACATATTTCTTGTCGCCAAAGACTATATCTGTTTTTGTTTTTTTAAAAGTTTCTACTACCTCTGAAATAATTGTTTCAGATTCGAGGAAATCATCAGAATTTATAAAGCCAATTACTTCTCCTGATGAATTTTTTATTCCCTTATTCATAGCATCATATAACCCGTTATCATTCTCTCTAATATATTTATGAATTTTAGAGCCATAGCTTTTTACAATCATGTTGGTATTGTCAGTTGAATTACCGTCCACTATTATGTATTCGATATCTTTATAATCCTGCATCAAAACAGATTCAATTGTTTTGCTAATAGTTAATTCTGAATTAAAAGATATTGTTACAATTGAAACTTTCATCAATTATGATCGAAAATTTCCTTCATTCTCAAGAAACCAACTGTATGTTACATTCAAGCCTTCGGGTAAACCGATTAATGGATTCCATCCAAGCTTATTAATTTTTGTGCAATCTAAAAGCTTTCTTGGAGTTCCATCAGGCATAGATTTGTCATAAACAATTTCGCCCTTAAAATTAATTACATCGGAAATCATTTTGGCGAGATCTCTAATAGAAATATCGGTTCCACTTCCTACATTTAGATGGTTACCAGATGACCCGCATGCTTCCTGATATTTTTCTTTACTTATCTTATTAACAAAAATTATTGCATCTGCAAGATCATCGACATGCAAAAACTCTCTCAATGGAGATCCGCTTCCCCAAACCTCTACATATTTTTTTTTACATACTTTTGCATCATGGAATTTACGAATTAAACCTGGTATGACATGACTGTTCTCAAGATTAAAGTTATCAAATTGGCCATATAAGTTTGTTGGCATTAAGCTTCTGAAGTCTGTTCCGTATTGTTCATTGAATGATTCGCATAGCTTAATTCCAGCAATCTTTGCAATTGCATATGCTTCATTTGTTGGCTCCAAAGCATCTGTAAGAAGATATTCCTCTTTTATGGGCTGACACGAAAGCTTGGGATAAATACATGACGAACCTAAAAAAATTACTTTTTCAATGTCGTTATTAAATGCTGCATTGATAATATTTGATTCAATCATCAAGTTTTCATATATAAAATCTGCTGGATATTTTGAGTTTGCTGAAATGCCACCAACTTTTGCGGCTGCTAAAATTACTAAATCTATTTTTGTTTCTCTAAAAAAGTTATCGACATCTCGTTGATTAATTAAATTACAATCCTCTTTATCTTTTATAATAATTTCAAGTTCTGAGCTTTTTTTTAATTTTCTTAATACAGCAGATCCAACCATTCCTTTATGACCTGCAATAAATACTCTTTTTTTCATTAGATTATTTGTTAAGAATCTTTTTCAAGTCTTCCTGAATCATTTCTTTACAAAGCTCTTGGGCAGAAATCTTTGGCGTCCAATTCAACTCATCTTTAGCTAATTTGCTATCTCCCAGAAGTGTTTCAACTTCAGCTGGTCTAAAATATCTCTTATCAATATTTATAATAGTATCGCCCTTTTTAATGGCATATTTTTTATCACTGTCAATTGACTCAACTATACCCACCTCATTTAAACCTTCGCCCTTAAATGAAATTTCAATCCCTAGTTCATTTGCAGACCAAGTTAAGAAATCTCTGACCGAATATTGCTCTCCAGTAGATATTACATAATCTCTTGGTTTATCTTGTTGAAGCATTAGCCATTGCATTTCAACATAATCCTTTGCATGACCCCAATCTCTCTTTGCTTCAAGATTCCCCAAAGATAATACTTTTTCAAAACCAAGCGCAACATTCACTATGCCGCGAGTAATCTTTCTAGTAACAAAAGTTTCTCCCCTTCTTGGAGATTCATGATTAAATAGAATCCCATTGCAAGCAAACATATTAAATGACTCTCTGTAATTTATGGTTATCCAATAAGCAAATAATTTTGAAACTGCATAAGGAGATCTGGGATAGAAAGGAGTATTTTCATTTTGAGGTATTTCTTGAACAAGCCCATATAGCTCTGATGAGGAGGCTTGATAAAACTTTACATCATTCTCCATATTAAGAAATTTTATTGCTTCAAGGATTCGCAGAGGTCCAAGGGCGTCAATATTGGCAGTATATTCTGGAATTTCAAAACTTACTCCTACATGAGATTGTGCTCCTAAGTTATAAATCTCATTTGGTTTGATATTATTTATTAATTTAATAAGGTTTGTTGAGTCTGATAAGTCTCCGTAATGGAGATGAAAGGTTTCTCTATTATTTTCAAATAAATGATCAACTCTTTCAGTATTAAATGATGAAGATCTTCTTTTGATTCCATGAACTTGATAACCTTTTTTTATTAAGAGTTCCGCAAGGTAGGAGCCATCTTGACCGGTTATTCCTGTGATGAGAGCTTTTTTCATTATTTATAACCTGATGTCAAATTTTTCATATATTAATTCATTTAACTCCTTGTTGGAATTCTTTTTTTCTCTTAAAAATAAATAGAGCTTAACATCCACAAGATATCGATACCAAAAACCTTGAAGAAAATGAAACTGGGAGCCGATGACTCCATCAAGAAATCCTAATCTAACAAAGTACCTATATAAGAAATATAAAAGTGGTCTAAAACCAAATGGAAGTTTGTAATACAACTTATATTTAAAAAATCTTTTAATTCTTGACTGCTTGCTTAGAGACAACATAACTTCTTTATTAAGGTTGGTCTTAGCTGAATTAACTAAGATATCTATGACTTCCTTTGATGCATAGCCATTATGCTTATCAATCCACTTTGATACTGAAGATAAATTTTTATCGATAAGTTCTCCTTCAAGATTCATCGTATCTCCATTAACTATAATGTGCTCATCCATCCATCTTTCTTCACTCCTGCCTTTTGAAGAACGAAAAAGTCTAAGATTTGGCGATGGGAACAACCCTCCCCATTTTATTTCCTTGCCTTGAAATGCAATCCTTCTATTCAAAAAGCAGCCATCAAATTCATTACTTAACTTACTATTTAAGAATTCTTTAATTGAGTTTCCAAGTTTTTTGTCAATAATCTCATCTGCATCTAATCTAAGAATCCATTCATAATTATCTCTAATCTTGTCTATAGCCCAATTAAGTTGAGATGAGTGATTAATAAAATGATTTTGATAAATTATTACATCATTTTCTTTTGCAAGATCTATAGTATTATCTGAAGAGTAACTGTCACAAACAACAACGTCACAATCAAGAGATTTAATATTTTTAATTGCTCTTTCAATATGAATAGATTCATCTTTAGTTAGTATTAAGCAAGCTAATTTCTTCATGCTATCTTGTAGCTATCGCTTCTGCAGGATTACCGCCAACAACTATATCTGATTCAACATCTTTTATTACTGAAGAGTTTGCAGCTGCGACACTCCTTTCTTTCATTATTACTCCTGGGCCAACAAAAGCAGATGTGCCTACCCAAGCTTTTTCACATATCTTAATAGGGGCTATCTGCAGATCAAATTCTTGACTTCTAATATCATGCCCAGCAGTGCACAAATATGCATACTGACTAACTATTGCTTCTTTACCAATATGAACAAGAGCTTGGTTATAGCAGATCGAGTGATCTCCTAAACAACCTCCATCTTCTATAAGTAATTGCTTTGGAGACCAGATTTTGACATTTGGATAAACAGCCACCCCTTTTCCAATTTTTGCTCCCATCAATCTCAAAATTAAACATCTCCATCTATGAAGAAAATTAGGAGTAAATCTAAAAAAGATTAAATTTACGAAAAACCATGTAAGCCTATAAATTCTATTTCTGAATGTAATTTTTGATTTGATCAATCTCTCTTTCATATTTTATGGTGATAAGTAATAATGATTCCAACAATTGTTCTCACAATCATATCTCTCTCTTTGATGCAGTCTATCTGGATGACTGGACCAAAATTCAAAACTTTGGGGTTTTAATATATAACCCCCCCATGTTTTAGGTTTAAGAATCTCTTCGGATTTAAATCTTTCAATATTTTTTTTATAAATTTGTTGAAGCTCTTCATAGCTTTCTATCTTCGTAGACTGATTAGAGGTATATGCAGCGATTCTACTTAATTTAGACCTTGTATTAAAATACTCAATCGAGTCACTCTCTGGTATTCTCTCAATTAGTCCAGATATTCTCACTTGTTTTTCAATTGACTCCCACCAAAACAATATAGATGCTTGATTATTAAAAGATATATCTTCTCCTTTTTTGCTATTGTAATTTGAAAAAAATATAAAGCCTTCATCGGAGACTTCTTTTAAAAGAACAACTCTTGAATCAGGAAAGTTCCTTTTTCCTGAAGTTGAAAGAA
>Ga0163111_10001287_pt1 | contig 15357 bp, 36 predicted proteins | sample CRUFie1St18metaG_FD_109645 | JGI IMG/M metagenome (GOLD analysis project Ga0163111, IMG submission 109645) | Marine microbial communities from the Costa Rica Dome - CRUD Field 142mm St18 metaG | ecosystem: Environmental > Aquatic > Marine > Oceanic > Photic zone | place: Costa Rica: the Eastern...
AGTAAAAAGTTATATGCTTCAAGTAAACTGTCGGGTGTGAATCTACCAAAGTCTCTGTTGTGTTGTTCATAACAATAAGAACAACTTAAATTACATGCATTGGTTAAGATAACATTCATTTGTTGTAAATCTTTGAACAAGTAATTTGCCTCACTCATTGTTACAACTTTTTCGTCTGGATCTGGAAGTACACTTACACGTTTATTGATCTTATCATTTCCCTTAGGAGTGATAATAGTTTCACTGTGTATTTGAAACTGTCCGTTTTCGTCTACTGTAACTGTAGCAATATGATCTTTATGACGCTTCTTTTGAAGGTCATTCAGATTGTTTTTGAACTTGAATTGGTTTGGGTCTGTTGTAAAAGCCATATTATCCTTGTAAAATTTAGTAGTCTACAAGGGTATTTATTACTCGCGATGTGCGGTAAAGTTCATAACGATACGTGTAGACTCATGGAAGTCTAATTCATCGTTTTGTGGAATTGAAAGACTCACAAATTTTGGTGATTTGTCTGCACTATCTTTCCAACTAAATTGTAAGTTACCATTGTCTAGTTTCGTCCAATTTAAGTTAGTCTTTACAGTTAAGTTGATAGTTGACGTATCTATACCATTGTTTTTTAATTCACCATTAGCAAAAGGTTTAATAGTAAAGTTATCTTTAGGACAACTTAATACACCATTGCCGTGTTCGTTAGCACCAATTAATACTGGACCAATAAATGATCCACCTATTCCGTGATAGTTATAAGGACCTTCAATTAGTCCTGCAAACTGATGTGAACCTGCTGTAAAACTTAGGTCTTCCATCATTTGTACTGCTTCACCATTGATGTTAATTAAGTAAGTATCTGGTAATCCTGAAATTTTACTTACAGAATAAAATACTTTCATTTCAGGTTTAACTGAACTACTATTGAATACAACACTATTGTCTACTGCATTAATTACAGTTGCCCAATTACCGTCAGCGTCTTTTTTTCTAACAAGAAACTTTGCTTCCATTAAACTTGTGCTGATTTCAATTGTATCATCATTTGTGATAGGATAACCAAATACTAAATTATTACTTGTAGTATCATCTTTTTCTGTGAAGAACTTAACAATAGCATCAACATCTAAACCAATCTCTGCTCTACCACCTTTGTACTGAGTCATTGTAAAATCATAACCCATTGTGATTGCTTCGCTGATATCTTCATTGACTGTTTTCTTAAGTCTTACAACTCTTGGATCCAATGCCATGTAAGTACCAATGTAAGGCTCTTTCATACTATACTCTGGTACACCAGCGTTGTCTTTCTTTTGAATTGTAAGTGCAGTCATTTGAGAAACAAATGATTTAGTCTGTCTAGGGGGTGTTCCGTTAATAAAAAATTTAGCCATTATATTGTTCCTCTATTACATTGACACTGACATTCACAAACTGTGTTGTAATCATCAAAGTACTGGTGTGTATGATTTCTCATATCCTTCAAGATATTCAGCATTTGTCTAAAAGTTGCCGCCTCAATTTGCTCGCCGCTACTTTTGCTATCTGCCGCTGTTGGATCTTTACTTGGACCACCTGTATTTTCTGCCATTGTTTACTCCTAATTTATAAGCATATTTATACTATTAATTATCCGTCCAACTATGAACGTGGCCACGTAAACTATTAACAGCATTTCTAAGTTCATTATGCTTGGAAGCCGTTACAGTGCTATTTGTACCTGGATCTGCAGGTGTTGCTGTCAAAGACGCCGCATCTACTGTATCTGTAGTACTACTTCCGCTACCTGTATTACCAAACGTTTTACTGTCAATCAAATCAGCCACTGTGTGATTGTGATCTGTAATGTCGTTATAATAGTCTAGCAGTGTATCCACTGCCGCTTTTGTAATAATATCGCCTGCTTCAAAACTTGTTAATAACGTATCAATTTGAGCCGTTGTATACGTGATTCCGCCTGCGTTACTACTTGTTTCTGTTCTCTGTTCTGCCGCCATACAAATATTTATCAAACAACGATGATTGTTTTCTGTAAGGATAAGTTTACATGCTGGAAATTAAAGTATGCATTTGCCATTATTTTAAACTGTATCCAGCCAACTTTAGTCTTATCTGCTTCAAAAACATAGTACTTTTCTTGTTTTGTGTAAGGCAAACTACTGCGAACTTTTAGAGTAATATCATCTCTATCAATTAATGTGCGTTGAAATTCGCTTTGAGGGAAGTTTACTGCTCTGCTCTGTCCAAAAGGATCTACACCAAATGTTGGTCCTTTAGCACTAATAGTTTCATGGTTAATCTTTACGCAATCATTGTAACTAGGTTGTATTAAAAATTCACGTAAACTAATGTCATGCTGTTCTAATGTTCTAACCATCCAATCATTGTTTACAAATCTGTTGATCATTTCTGGCATCTCAATCATTGTGTTATTAGCAATGAGATAGTAAGTATCTTTTATGCCTGTGATAGGCAGAAATACAAAGTAAGAAAAGAAATCAATTGATTGTCCTGTTGCAACAACTTTGCCTGTTTCTAAATCAATTAGACTGTCATCATCAAAGTTTCTTCCATAGAATTTTGCTTTGTCTAATGTTTTGCGTTTGTCAAATGGCTCGCTTAATATTGTTCCATAGGATATAAATCTTTCAGTAGGACTATTTTGACTATTGAGCATGTCAACGCATTTGTCCAAAAATATACTGTTTCCAAATACACCATCTTCACTGTTATCAAAAGATCCAATGTGTAATGCATTTTCACTTGCAAACATTTTATATTTGCTAGGGTCACTTCTTTGCCAAAGTTTGAAACTAGGTTGTCTTTGTTCAATCCTGCTTTCAACTCTAGTCTTAGTCATAATCAATCTGGAGTTCAAGTGTGTTTGGATGTCGACCCAATTCTTAGTTGGAGCCACATCTAAATAGTCTATTAATAGTCGCTTCATAAGTATATTTACAGCATAAAACAAATAGGTACCATCAAAGTGAAAAGAGTTGCAATTACCGGAATGGGTATTATCGATGCTTTAGGATCGAACCCAACAGAATGTTTTGATGCTATGATGGATAAGAAATATACTCCACCACCAGCATTTCAAAACGCAAGATTAGATAGACACAAAGAACAACCAGTGTTCCCTGTGAACAAAGACAAACTTGTATTACCAGAATTAAGACCTGCTGTCCTACGCAACCTAGAACCTAATACATTATTCGCTTTACATTGTATTGACCAAGCACTAGAACAAAGTGGAGTTGAGCATAGTGATAATGTTGCTGTAATAGGAAGTAGTGTAACATCAGGCAATCATGTTGTATTTGATTTATATCCAATACTGCATAGCGAAACAGGTAGAGCAAAGCCAAGACAATTACTTACAACAACAAAAGATTTTATGGCAGGATATATTTGTCAACACTATGGTTACAAAGGACCTAACACTTCCATGTATGCCGCTTGTGCAACAAGTTTATTCAGTATAGATTATGCAATGAAGTTTGTTGCAGACTATGACTATGTTGTTTGTTGTGTAAGTGATCAAGGTGTAAATGATACTGATGTAGGTTTCTTTAAACAACTAGGTGCAATAGGAAGTCATTCAGTTCCTTTTGATGATGATAGAGATGGTTTTATAATGGGAGAAGGTGCAGGTGCTTTTATACTAGAGTCAGAAGAGAAAGCAAAGGCAAGGGGTGCAAACATAATTGCATATCTTTACTCAGCAGGCTTTGGTAGTGATGGTACAAGTCCTACAGCACCAGACCCAGACGGAGCAGGTGCAAAGTTAAGTATGAAACATGCATTAAAGAATAGAGTTTGGCATCTTGGTTCTGATATTGCTTTTGTAAATGCACACGGTACATCAACACCTGTTGGAGATGAAATAGAATACAATGCAATCAAAGAAGTTCTAGGCAATGTTCCTATTGTAAGTAATAAAAGTAAAATAGGACACACTATGGGTGCTTGTGGAATAATTGAAGCAATATACACAATCAAAAGTTTACAGTCAGGACAACTACCTGACAATCATAATATATCTAATTGTAGTTTCGATACAGAAGGTATGATAACAACCAAAGATAGAACTGTTAAAGGCACACTTGCACTCAACAATAGTTTTGGATTTGGTGGCAAATGTGCATCACAATTGATTGAAGTTCCAAAGAGCACGGATAATTATTAGTATGAAAGAATTTAACATTTTAACAGAAGGTCGGTATGATCCTGTATCAGAAATTGAATACAAGATCCTAAGACAACACAAGACAGATGATAGTTTACATCTTGTATACACAGGTGTGCTTAAAACAAATGACAGATACATTAAAAAGCAAACAGGTGTAATTGTTCATACATTAGAAGCAACTGTTAAAAGTGATACAGACATTGACGCATACATCAAACACAATAGATGGAATGAAGTTATTGCAAGTGAAATTGCCAAACAAGTAAGCAATCCAATGTTTGCAAGATATAACTTTAGTTTTCTAAACAGTGTACATAATAGTGCGATAAAGACGAGAGCATAATGAGTAAGAGTGTAGTAGATAGAGTTACAATAGAAGCATACGATCAAGACATTATTAGAGAAGACTTTGAAAAGAAGATACTTCCAAATATGCCACGCAAGGTTCCATTGTTAAATGCAACACTACCAACTGATCCTGATGATCATCATATGTTATATACACATCGTCCTGAACTAGAGGACTATGTTAAAGGAACAATCTTTGAAGATATACTTATGAATCTTCCTTTTAAAAGAGGCAGAGCAACTTTTATTCATCAGTTGCCTGGAATGACTTTACGTTTTCATAGAGATCCAGATGACAAATATCACATAGCAATTAATGATCCTCCTGGTGCTTTCTTTTTTGATATGGAATATCAAACAGGATATCGTGTTCCATGTGATGGACACCTATACAAATTAAACACTGCCGCAAGATATCATACTGCGGTTAATGCAGATTGTAAAGACAGAACACACCTTGTAATTTGTCCTTATTTCTTTGAAGATGATTTTGACAAACCTACAACTATTGCAACCTTTGGATTTGATCATGGCACTGCAAATATGCCTGATGTGTTTACAAGTATTGCAACACCAAACAATTCAATTGAACAAGGTTTCTTTGTAGAGTGGATTAGTACTGTGTTTCATGATACCACTTGTAAAAACATTTGGGGAGAGAATACGTCAACAGGTAGACGTTATCATGTAGAGTTTACAGATAAAGATAGATTAGAAAAGCATATGACAAGTGCTTTGAATTTAGAAGCAAGCCATGCCGCAGAACAATTTGGTATTGTAATTGAAAATACTTACACTAGGTAAGTTTAATTGTAGTCATTTCTATAGTTTGTTTTAATTCATCATTAACATGAATTAGAATCTCAACAACACAAACTTTCATTTTGTCCTTAAGAATTTTATTTGATATCTTAATAGTATCACCTACATAAACTGCATCGTGATATCTTACATTTAACTTTGCTAATGCCCAATAAGGTTTAGGGTTACGTGTAATCATAGCAGTAACTAATATACCTGGTGCAACAGGATGTCCGTACTTAACTGTATTATCATCATCGTGTATTGGATTGTTATCTCCAATTACTGCACAATATTCTTTTACTAGTTCGGGTGTAATTTTAATCTTCATAAAACTATTTACTGTGTCAAGGTGCTAGTAAATACAATTATGAACAAGCAAACATTTATTCAAAACATCATTAACAATAAAGATATCATCTTTGCAGAATACAAAGACTGTAGGCATAGAGATATTCCTTTGCCTGATTGGGAAGAAGAACAACAGGTACATCAAGATTGGAGAGCATTGCCTTTGTGGTGGATGCATAAACCTTGTAAGCCTGTTCAAAAAAGTTTGCCTATAACAACTAGACTTTTAACAGAAGGTCCAGGACATAGAGCAACTGCTTGGGTAAGATTGTTGCCCAACAGTAAAACTCCTAGTCATAGTCATCCTGATTGGGGAAGCAAAATAATATTACACTTGCCTATGATTGTTCCTGAAGGTGATGTAGGATTTTGGGTAGAAGGTAATGTTCACAAATGGAAAGTTGGAGAACTATTTGCTTTCAAGAGTAGTCAAGAACACTACGGATTCAATAATACAAATGAAACTAGAGTAATGCTTGTTATGGAATTTGACGATACTTGGGAAAAGACTTTAAGACCTTATATGACTGTTACTCCTTAAGGTAACCTTTGCCATGCTTAATATCTTTTAGCATTTGTTCTTGTTCGTTATTAAATGATTTCCATTTACCAAGTATCATTTCAACTGTAAAGTCTAACCACACTAGGATAGCAGGGATCCAAAAGAACTCTGAATGTCCTGTCCATAAACCTGCAACTATACCTGCTATTGCATAAAGAGTATATCGCTTTTGAAATCCATACCATTTCTTAACATCAAATAACCATTTAATAAAATAATAAAACTTCATGATAGCACTCCTATAATTTCTTGTTCTTCTAACCAAACGTAGTCGTTGTCATTGTATTTAAACTTTTCTCCACTACCTAGGTTAAACAAAATACGTGTACCAACTTGTGTTGTAGTTGATCTGTACTTGCCTTTTTCATTGTGTTTGCCTTTACCAATAGCAATAACTTTACCTGTAGTAATACCTTCATCTTTTAAGGTAGTAAGGATAAGTCCGCCTTTGGTTGTTTCTTCTTTATCTTCTAGTTCAACAACCATTCTATTTCCTAGTGGTTGTAGATTTATATCACTCATGTTCGCCTCCTGGATCGTTATCGTCATAATAAACTTTGTAAGGATTGCCTTTTTTATCGTGATAGATTGTATATGCTCTACCTCTACCATAAGAATGATAAGTGCCAAAGGCCCAAGGTTTTCTTTTTGCTGTTTCAAATGTAGCAACTGTAACTGCAATAGCACCTAGTATCAATACATGAAGTATCATACTAAACACTCCTAGATACATGCTACCTACAATAATGCCAAATACTGTACACCACATCCATGCAAGTATCTGCATGATCATATGCCTAGTATTAAAATCTGGAATTCGACTTAGAGGATTGTGTTCACTATCCATTACTACATTCCAACTATTATAAATCCATTCTCTCATTTCTATTCTCCTTTTCTTGCCTGAATAATGAGATACATTATAAAAATACTGAAAGGTACGCCTATAAAAAACAAACCTAACATTATATCTTCTCCCCTTTCTCCATTCCCCTAAATGTTTTAAATCTAGGAAAACGTAAACTCCATGTGCCGTCTTGGTTTTGTGTTATAGCATCTGCTCTTACTTCAATAAGATTTCCCACAATGCTACTACGGCTATCCCAGAAAGTATCACGGTCGCTGTCACTAAAGCCGGAGCCAACATTGACTTTGATAGTTCTGCCGTCATCTTGTCCCTCACAGACAAATGCTCCCAATCTTCCTTCGTTACGTCCTGTTCCTTCTTCAACATGTTTAACCTCTAATGTTACTTCAACAAATGGTTTTTGTTTCAACCAAGCAGTTGATCTTTTACATTCATACTTGGCGTCTGGGTCTTTGATCATAATGCCCTCATAGCCTTGATCAATTGCTTCTTTGTTGAATTCTATAAATTGTTTTTGACCTGCTTCTGTGTCAAGATCACAATCAACTTTATCAATAACTTGAATATTGTCAAAACCATCAAATATCTTGCAATACTCTTTCAGCATAACATGGCGCTGACGTTGGTTAAGCACAGACTTGCCTTGTTTGAATTCACTTAACGGTATTATATCAAACAGTTGCAATACGGCATCATCTGCCTGTACGTTAGTCTTTCTTTGAACTTGCTTCATCAAGTCTTGGAAAGAAGACGATACTATTTCACCGTCCAGCACCATTGCTCGAGACCCAGTTTCCAGGGCCTTATTTTTTATGAATTGGGAAATTTTGGTGAAGTTCTGTAAGGTCTTGCCATTTCTAGTATATTGCGACACGACATCTCCCATAGCACAGTCTACGACTGTGAGAACCCTAACACCATCTAATTTTTTATCCAGACATACTTTTCCACTCACTTTCTTTTGATGTTTTGCAGAATCATGTGCCAGCATACATTCGAAGACCGGCACTTTATAATGATCCATCTTTTTCTTTTTAGCAACGTTATTCACAGTCTTTTCACTTACGCCACAACGCAAATCCTTGATTAGAATACGTCTATAAAATCCATTCCACTGATCTGTTGTAGCAACTCCCATTGCAAGTTCAATTGCATCACGAGCCGCATGACCAGTTAGTTCACGACTTGCAAGTTTATCTGCAAGTGCTTTGAAGTTATCCCAACTTAATCCTTGTCCTGAAAGTACATCAGAACGTGTTGGTACTTGTTGTACACCGAATGTGTATAACTTGTCAAGGCACATACGAACACCTTCAAAAAACTCATTTAGTTTTTCGTCCATTGCTTCTCCAAGTATTGCTTCTTTGGCAAGTCTTGAATTGTCTGCTTCTAGTCTAGCAATAATGTCTTGTGGTTGTGTTCTCATGTTAGCCTCATTAAAATAATTACTTGTAATACTAAAACTGCAATGGGTACAATAGTTCTAATAAGTTCCATAGTATGATTGTACTCATCTAGTTTTCTTTCTAGTTTATTCCTTTTCTGGATCTTTTTACCTGTATTAATTTTCATCGTATTGTAGTAATTCTGTTTCGCCGTTGTTCATTCTAGTTCTAATATATCTTTTTGCAATAAGATCATCAATAGTGTGTTCTACAATTTTCATTGTAGCAACTTTGTTTCCTACATACAAGCCAAACAATGTGCCAACTGTGTATGCAATAAAAATAAATGTAACGTCCATATTATATACCCCTATAATGTTCAACAACTGTATTTAGATCTATGTAATCAACAACTGCACTTTTGTCACCTAAGTTTTTTAGTGTAACAGGGTGAGCAGTATTAATAATCATAGGCCTAGTTAATTCTGCGGTTCCAACAACTTTTGTTGTATCAATCTTATCATGCCAATGAATAACAACTCTTTCATCTGTCATGTTATCAACATATGCACAACTTCCTTCGCTAAGATCTTTATCTCCTAGAAACTGTAATTTAGATTCTAGTTCAATTTCTTCTTTGCTTATAAAGTCTTTGTGTGCAGTTATCCAAAACATTAACAAGTACCCCCAACTATATCAAACGCCCACTGATCCCAAGGTTCAGTTTTGGTTGCTTCTAGTTTGCTTACTTTTACTGTGAAGTTTGGATTTATACTATCCATTAGTCCTTCAACAATTAAATCAACTTCTTTGCCACTATTGGTATCTGCCCAAAGTGTACCATACTGCCACCAAATGCTAGGTGTTTGTATTCCTGCTTCATCAAACTTTTCGTTGATCTTGTTGAGTGTAACTTTTTCTAATCCCATTGTGTGCCTTTCTGTGTGCCTAATTATTAATACTAATATACAATGGTTTTACCTAAAAGTCAAGAGTTTTTTACATTTAATCCTTCCAAAATGAACTCCCATTTTGTTAAGGTTCTTTGGTTGAATATACGCCCATCGGGTGTATTTTGTGGTGCCCATTCAACCAATACTGTATAATAAGTTTCAAATGGATGTATCCAAACTTCACTAGATGCTCGTTTTGGCCACCATGCTCTTTTCTTCTTTATAGTCGTTTTGGGCGAACCCATGTGGGCACTTATATGTTTCACAATGTTGCTATTTTGTTTTGTAATACACCAATTAAATTATACAAGCCATTTCTACGTTGTGGTGTAACTAGTTCTACAAAGCCTAGAGATTCTAGATCTTCTGCTTTAAATTGTAATGCTTGTTCTTTGCTACTGTCTGTTAGAATATCACAAACAATGGTTGCAATGCCTTTGGGTATCATTGCATCGCTGTCATAATAGATTTGAACTTTATCTTCTTTGTATCCTACTTCTACCCAAATCTTACTGATACAACCTGGCACAAGTCTTTCATCTGTGCGTAGTTCACTAGGTAATGTTGTAGCACGTTTGGCTAGATCTACTAGGTAAGAAAGTCTTTCCATACCTTCTAACATTCCTAGTTCTTCTTTCCATTTGTTAATCTTGTCTGCTATCATTTCTTTAGTTCCTTTACAAGAAAGTTGAGCAGTTCGATGAATTCATATACCTTTGATACTTTCTCATCTTCGCTGGCTTTGTTGCTATGCACTGTCTTTAATAGTTTAGGATATTCCTTTGTAAGTTTTTCATTGATGTTCATTAAACTCTTCCTTGATGTATCTTTGTAACTCGTGATCACCTACGTTTTCGGGAATACGTTTTTTGTAAAATAGTTCATAACTGTCTGATCCATACTTGCCTACGCCATATAGTTTAGTAGCATCTTCTCCGTCCCAACTTAAAAAGTCAACACTCATACCTCTTAATCTTTTTGCTCTTACTTTGTTCATACCCAAAGGTTTAAGAATTCTTTCCTGTGTTGCTTTGCGTCCTCTTATAAATGTAACAGCATCTGGATATCTTTTAAACAATTCAGGCAATACTGCTTTTACTTGTTGCCTACCTGTTTGGTTTAAACATATAACTCCTGCAAAGTGTTGCCACTTGTTAGCAACCTGTTGTTGTACCATTCGATTAGGATCCATTACATTCATTTTCTTAACCTTTTAATAAGCAAAGGCAAGTAAACAGATACTGCTACTATACCCCAAAAGACACCTAACACAGTTGCATAAAATTTCCAATTAGCAAAGTCTAATAATATACCTAAACTAACTCCACCAATCCATACATAATCTAATGTGGCATGAAAACGTTTCCAGTTGCTACCGTACTTGGCCATTAGTGCTTCACGTCTTTGTGCAAACCAAGGGTGTACATGTCGCATGATTACAAACCCTTCGTTCAATACCATAACTGTGAATCCAATCCAAAATATCATATTCTTGTTTTTCTTTTATGCAAGTATTCAGCAACCTTATAAATTCTGTGTAAGTTTGTTACACTGTGTTTCCAATGTTTGTCCATCAAAGGTTGTGCTATGTTTCTGATTGCTTTGCTTCGTTTACTTTCTTTTACACCTGCTTCGTAAACAGCACCGCCTGATGTTTTTTCTTCAATCTCAAAATCAGTTAGTTTCTTCCTCATCAAGACCTTTTAGTTTATGTTCATATTTTACAATAATATTACTTAAACGTTGAGCAGGCCAGTTAGCCTGTATCATCTCATCTCTTAATTCTTTAATGTCTTTCAACAACTCCTCTATCATAAAACCTTTCTATCTTCCCAAAAACTTTTTAGCCGCGTTAATTGGATTACGTAGTCCTTCATATGTGTTGTCAATGAAGTCTATGTGTTTTTCTAGTTTAGCAGTAAGTTTGTCTAATGTCAACTGTAATTTGTCAACTTTTAATTCCAATTTTTCTAGTCTATGTTCTAGATCTTTGTCCATACTGTATCTCCAAAGTAATAATTGCCCAGGCCCATCATTAGTAGTGTTACTAGGATCACATTCAATACTAACAAGGCTCTGTCATGCCACAGGTAACCTACCCATGCCCAACCTAGTGTACCAAACAAACCAAACCACATGTCTATTTGTGGAATGGTACCTATGCTTCGTGCCACTGTTGCTATTAATATTAGTAGTACACTCACCCATTTAATATACCAACTCAAGTCACCTTTGGGTGTAACTTTTTTGTAGATTCTGCTACTGTTGAGTGCTTTGATCTTATCGTCTAATTTTTCTCTAATTGGTTCTATTGTCATTACTCATTTTCTAGTGAGAATGTAATTGAAAACCTTGGTCCCATGCTTGTGAAACTGTGTGGTGTTTCGTTGTGTAGATATAATAGGTCGCCTGGTTCTAGTACTCCGTAGGCATCTCCTATTTCTACTGCTGTCCGTCCTTGGCACTGCCAAACTAAACTGTTCTGTCCTGGGTCTGTATGTTTTGAAAACAAATTACTTTTTACACTCAATGCAATATAGATTTGATTGGTAATTACTTGTCCACTTTGCATAAACGTTCGCAATTGGTTTTCAAAGAACGTAAAAGGACTTGGCTGAAGATCTACTTCAGGAGAGTTTACAATAAAGCCACCATTGGGCATTGCTTGTACTCTTTTGTTGTCTGTCTGTGTTGTAGCGTCTAGTGTTTCTAGAGCCCATTGCCAGTCTAGGCACTTTGGAAGCAGGGGTACATGTTCGAGCATACAACTCTGCTTACCAAAGTATTCATCTAGACGTTCGTAACGGACTATGGGAAGTTTCATTTACTTCTCCGTCCTTAATTACATTGCGTTCTTTTTATCTTGGATTTCTTTTCTTCTTACTTTTGTAAGTTTACCAAGATCATTTAATGCCGCTCTTGCTCTAGTAGCCGCCGCTTTAACGCCTTTGGTTTCAAATGCTTCTGATTCAGCGATGTACTTTTCTACTGCCGATTTAATTTCATCATGTGTTGCCATGTTGTCTCCTTGTGACTGTTGTTTAAAGTACTTGTATTTAGGCCCCATAGCGTTTACGGGGCCTAAGATGTGGTTCTGGATTAGAACTTGTATTTGAAAGTTCCTTTGACACTGTTGTCATTTTCTGTAACAATGCCTGTACCCAAGTTTTGGCTTTCTGTCATGTGATAGTAAGCACCAATTTCAATTGGACCTTGTGTGTAAACAGCACTTAAATAGTCGCCATTTGTTCCAATATCATCATTTTCTACTCTGTGATATCCTAGTACAACTTCATCAGTCAAACCATACATAGCACCGTAGTCCATTCTGTTTTCTTTTGTGTAAGTTCCTGTGTTCTTGTCGTCCCACATTTCTACACCTAACACTAGAGGAATATCAAATCTGTACAAACTTGTACCCAATGAATATCCTTGTTGGTTATTGTCCATGTCAGTGATTCCATCTTTGTCACCAATCTGCATGTAAGATACTTCAGCATAACCCATTAGGCTCACTGTTGCACCTGCATACATTTTTTCTGTGTTAGCATCGTAACCGATTGATGCACCCACTGGAAGATCTCTGTCCAACTTGTGTGTATCAAAGTCAAACTCGTTGTTGTTATCCCAACCACCGAATGTCAACACAACTTTTTCGTTGTGATCAATTCTTGAGTTTGATTCTGTGATTACAAGTGGCACGCCAATTTTAGAAGTCTTTGCGAATCCTAATCTTTGTGCATCTGTTTCACCTAGGTAAATCCTTGTGCTTTCGCCAATACCTACGCCCATTTGTTTTTCAACAATGGTGTTGTTCAATGCTGTGTTCAATGAATAGTGTGAATCAAATCTTGCACTACCACCTGCCCATGTCAATGGTCCTGCTTCAATATCACTTTGTAGTCCTGTGATGATTTCAGCACGTGAGTCAATGCCACTGGCATAAGTGTCTTCATCGTAGTACATTTCAATTTCACCATTGACAAACAAGCCGCTTGGTAAACTTGGTGCACTTTTTTCTAGGTCCGAAACACGCTGTTCGAGTGTTTTGGATTCGTCGGCATAAGATCCTGTTGCAATTAAAATTCCAAACAGGAAGGCCAACATAGTTGTTAGTTGTTTCATCTTATTATTATTTCCTTATATTGTACAATAAAAAAGACTACATGAAGTAGTCTTCGATTTACTTATGCACTCTAAGAGTGCAATGGTTTGTTAATGACTAAGAATAGTCTTTCAAAGGTCCCCCGTATTTTTGTGCCTTAACTTTTCTGCCTCGTAGAACTTTGCCTTTGGGGCCTTTCTTTCCAGATTGGCGGGCACGTAAACCTTGAGCCACGCAACTGCTTTGGTCACTCGAACCAAGTTTAGCAGTACTCATACATTTAGCACGTGGAGTCTTTCCTCGTTCCTCTATGTCTGATGTGACTTCTTGTATACGCATGTTGTTATTTAGTTTATCTGTACTTGTCGGCCACGTTCTTGCGTGACTCTTCAAACTCTTCTGGAACCAACTTGAATGTTAGTGCGTTACGTTCACCTTTGGTTGTTTTAAGTACCACGTCTCCTGACTTGGCAACTTCTATCTTTGTTATCTTGGCACGGCTGTTTCTAAACTTGCCCACCATGATCTCCTGTCCTACTTCTAAATGAATGGACACTTGTTTGGGTGATGTACTCATGTGATGCTCCTTAATGAAGTGTGTCGTCTGGACCAGGCTCACCTTCAAAGTAAAGGTCTGTGGTTTGACCCAGTCTCGCTTCAAAGTAGCGTATGACGTGTTCTAGATTTTCTGCTGTAGTAAGACTTGAGTCTGTGCCACGATCAATTAGTTTGTCGTATTGATCACGAAGAGCATCAAGTTCTTCCTGGAAAAGTTCTGCAACTGATACTGTCTCATACTCTACCATACAAGTATTTATTTTATCCGCTTACATAAGTTTTAGTACTAGGACGATAGAACACCTTTTGTGCATGTATGCGACCCAACAGTTCCTGTATTTCATCTAGTTCCTGTTTGAGTTGTTCTGAGGTGTTGCCTTGGCTTATTTGTATGCCTCTGCGTCCTGCTTTGTTTCGCAGTGCTTGTTCTATGATTTCTACGTCTCTGATTGTAAGTGAGAACTTGTCGTTCGGTTTTACCAATTTACCAAGTCTCCTGTGGATCGAATGTGTTGCTCAACCATTCAACATCTGCATCTGTTCCATAGGCTAGTATCCAGTCAACCAACTGTGCTGTTGAAATCTTGCTCTGCGACCATAAACTGATCTGCTGTTGCTTCTTAAGTTCTAAAAACTGTTTCTTTGTTGTTATTTGTCCCATAGTTCTAATAATACTTTCTCTTGACCTGATCTGTCAACCATTACCGCACTTGGCCAACGTAGATTGTAGTATGTGGCTTCTCTGTCTTCTAGTTTGCATTCCACTTCCACTATGTAGTGAGGTTCCATACCACCATCTGGTTCTATGTTCCAACGCAAGCCTTTGAAGTGTTCAGTTAAGAATTTGCCACGCTCTGATGTTTGCATCCAACGTCCTATCTGTAGTTTAGCACGTTCCCAATCCGGTTCATCAAATTGATTTATATAGCAAACTGTTAGTTCTTTCATAACAGTTAGTTAACCACAGCAACTCTCATCGCTTTCAAGTGTGGCAACTGTGGGTGGTTCACAATGTTCACGCCATGCTGTATCCAAGTGTTCTGTGTTAGCACTCATCCATTCAACATAGGAGTTGTAGTCCTGCATGTCATCACTGTTCTGATACTGTTGTAACATCCATGCTTCTTTGCTAGTAAGATCTCTGAGTCTGTCTTTGTACTCCTGCTGTAACTTTGCTTGTGCAATCTGTTCTGACATCCACTTGGCTTTTTCTTCTTCAGTCATTGTGCTTGTTCTCCAT
>Ga0163111_10001289_pt1 | contig 15326 bp, 13 predicted proteins | sample CRUFie1St18metaG_FD_109645 | JGI IMG/M metagenome (GOLD analysis project Ga0163111, IMG submission 109645) | Marine microbial communities from the Costa Rica Dome - CRUD Field 142mm St18 metaG | ecosystem: Environmental > Aquatic > Marine > Oceanic > Photic zone | place: Costa Rica: the Eastern...
AATTTATCTTTTGTTATTTCATTCAAATCTTTCTTAGTTGTTATTAATAAAGCCATATATATTATTGTAATAATATATTTTTAAATATTTAGTTTATTAAAAGTAGAAAGATAGTATATACCCTGTAAAAGACAATCAGCTAAATCATCTTTTTTATTATTTTTGTTAAAATATTCTAAATGACTAATCATATTTTTTTTTAAAAGTAATTCTTGTGTATATTTAATTCCTAATTTTTTTCTTTCGGAATATGTAGTTTTTTTATTATTATTAAAAAGTTTTAGTTTATTAGCTGCAGACATAAATTCTATATTATAATTATTACAATCAATAAAATATTGAGCTATCATTCCTTGTATTGTTTTCATTCTATTTGCTATTGGACTAATTTGATTTTCTAAAATTATAATATCTATATTATGTAAATCAATATCTGTAAATAATTCATTAAATTCTTTTTTTAAATTAATACCTAAATCAATTAAATTTATATCATTAGCATTTAATTTTTCTATTACATTTAAGCATGTATTATTGATATAATCTTCAATTAATTTTATCAATTCATTTTTAGATATAGATTTATCGTATTCAATATTATAATCATTTGCAATAGATATGATATTCTTTAAATTTTGTTTAGGTAAAGTTTTAGTATTAATTGTTGGAATTTTATATTCGGTATTCTTACTATGTTTAGTGCAAAAAAAATTATAATCTTTACAAAATTTAGCAGGTTTTATACATGAAGAACAATTAGGTATTTTATTACAAAGATTAATTATATTCCATTTTTGTATGTTAAATTCTTCTTTATTTTTGTCATGTTCAAGAATAACAAAAGCTAAATTTTTAATTCCTATATCAATACTTAGAACTTTCATTAATATAAATAAATAATTTTATTTATATTAAAATATTATTTAAAGCTTCATGTATAAAAATATAAGTTAAAAAATAATATTATAGGATATGTAATTGCTATTTTTAGAGAGAAATCTAGATTTGTATTAATAAAAATTATTTTTAATTTTGTTTATATTTAATAATTTACAAAGTTTTAATGCATATAGAATATACAATTCTGTATAAATAGTACATAAAGAACATAGTTAATGAGTTAAGAATTAAAAATAAACCAGTTGTCATAGATTTTTTGTCTAACATTTGATAAACACCATTTAGAACTGCTAAAACAGCAAAAAATAATGTTAAAAGACCTAGAACATAGTAAACAGTACAATGCTCTTTACCTAAAGGCGCCATGAGACTGTCTAAAAAAGCCATTGGCATAGTTTTTATAATATAGTTATAGATTATTTCTTTTTAATTATTATAAAAATTAATTAAAAAGAAGTTTTTTTTATTTTTCTTTATTTGGAATTCTAAATCTAGGTGCATGCATTTGAGCTTCTAAAACTTGTTTTGATAAATATATATTTTTTAAATCACTTGTTTCATAACCAAATGGTTGATCATCAGAAACAATAGAATCAAAAATAAATGGTTTTGATGTTGTTAAATTTTGATTAGATGATGAATAATATGGGCAAGTAGAACATTCATCACAAGCACTTAATTGATTATTTTTAATTATTGAATCGGCGTTATTTTGTAAATATTTTCTATAATCACTATTAGTTTTAATATTTGCATTTTTTTTTAATGTATTATCTAAATTAGCACCTACTTGGTAATTAGAAAAATTTCTTCCATCATTCATGATGGGTGGAAAATTAAAATGAATATTATTTGAACCTTTATAACAAGTTCCCCAAGTCATTTAATATATAATTTTATAATATATTTTTATTAAAAAATTTATTGTAACAATTTAAGTAAATCTTTTTTTTGCAATTTTTGTGCCTCTTCATTATTTTTTAAATCTTTAGTTACTACTAAACTTCTCAATTCATCTACTTTCATTCTAGTATAATTTTTTTTTTCATTTACTTTTTCACTAGTTTCTACTTCAGTTTCTGGTGTTTCTAATTTAATAATTTTTGAATCTAAATTTATTTCATTTAATTCATTTAATTCATTTAAATCAATTGGTAAATTTGTTGAAAACACATCTTCTGTATTTTGTTCATTTGTTGAATCGATAGTGTCATTTTTTAATACTAAATCTTTTTCATTAATATCATTATTTTCTACTTGACTTTCTTCATCGGTTTCTCTATAACTTTCTTCATCTGAATTTTCATTACTCTCTTCATCATAATTATCACTTTCATCATATCGTTCTTCTTCATCATTTAGATTGTTTTCATCATCTGAAACACTTATTTTATTTTTGTCTCCAGAATTTATATTTAATGTGGAAACCGATTTTAAATCTCTAAATTGACTTTGTTGTGTAACTAAAACTTGATTATTATAATTTACAATAAAATTTTGTAAAATTTTACCATGTTCAATTAAACTATTTTCTAAAACATTTAACCGCCTATAGCAATATAACATTACTGCTCCAGTAAATAGTAATAATAAGCCTAAAGTAATTATAAATCCGGTATCAATAAAATTTAATAATGAAATCATTAAATTTTATATTTATTTTTTTTAACAATGTTTAACGAATATATTTTTAATATTGAAATATATATAATGAAATTTATATTATATGCCGGTTTAAGTGCTTTATTTTTTGTATTAATGGAATTATTATATAAATTTTCTAATTGTGTATCTATTAATCCTGATCTATTTGTTAGTGTGTGGTTTATTATTAGTGGAATAATTACAATTCCTTATTTTTTATATAGAAATTATCATAAAGAACAATTACCTAATCAAGTAATATTTATTATTGCAATTATGGGGTTATTATCATTTGTTGGAAATCTAATTTATTGGAATGCATGTAAAAATATTAAAAATCCTGGAATTACTAGAGCAGTATATTCTGGAGTTCTTATAATGTTATTGGCAATTATAACTGCTTTAAAATTTAAAAAATATTTATCATATGTTCAATCTTTATCAATTTTATTAATTATTATTGGTATTTCATTATTATTAATGAATAATGATTAGTTTTTTGATAAATTATCAATAATAGTTTGTGGATATTCTAAATCTTTTAATACTTTTAATCCTCCTTTAATTTTACTTATTCCTTTTTTTATTTTATAAGTAAATTTAAAATCATCATTATTTTTATTTTTCTTAATTTCCATATGATAATTTTTTGAAATATTTTTATCTAATTGTTTACATAATTTATAATAATGTGTTGTTAATATATAATTTACATTATTTTTTTTATTAATATGATTTAAAAATACTAATGCACTTGTTACTGCTTCTTCGGGATTAGTTCCACTATATAATTCATCAAATACACAAAAATGATTTTTATCACTATTTTCTTCTATGATATTTAATATTTCTTTACATCTTCTTGCTTCTGCTTGAAATAAACTATCTCTCCCCGATGTATCTGGTATATTTATGTAGCAATGTATAAAATCATAAATTTTTGATTCTGCTTTATCAAAAAATCCACAACCAATTTGTTGGCAAAGTAAAACATTAAATAATGTAGATTTTAATAATGTAGTCTTACCAGCTGCATTAGGACCAGTTAATATTAAATTATTATCTAATTTATATGTATTTTTTACTATATTATTACTACTATCTCTCAAAAGTTGACTATAATATGAATTAATATAACTTGTTTTTTTATCATTATTTATAAAATTTGTAAAATTTATTTTCTTATTTTTTAAATGTTTTTGAATTGAAACCAAATTTTGTATATAACTGTTACAACCAAATGAATAATAGAGAGATTGTATAATATTTTTATCATTATGTAGCTTATAAAAACATTTCATTAAATGTCCTAACTCAAATAATTTAGTAAAACTAAAATTATATTCTTTAATTTTATTCAAATTCAATAAATAATTATTTAAAACATTTATATTATCATTTAAATATTTATTAAAATTATCATAGGTCAAGAGAGATTCTGTATATTTTAATAGATTTTTAAATTTATTTATAGAATTTGTAATGTAATCTCTCAATTCAAATAATTTATCATGTATATATTTAATATTTTTATAAAACTTACCACAACTAATTATATTTTGATATGTTTGAAATATATAAAAAACTATACTTATCAATAAATAAATCTTGGTTGATAATGGTGCATCATAAAAATCATTAAAAAATTGACCAATTATATGATTACTAAATACATTTTTTAAATGAACTATATATGATTCTAATGTAATATTATGTCCTTGAACTTTTATTATAAAAAATGGTAATAATAGTAATAAAATTGGTCCTAATAAACTCAAAACTGGATTAGCCAAATTAAATATTGATAACATTTGCATACATAATTCATCATTGTTGTATTTATTAAAATATGGTAAATCTATAAATTGATATTTTTCTTTAAATCCATTATCTTTTATTATTTCTTCTGAATTATTAAAAATATTTTCATTTTGATTTGTTTCATCTTCAAAATTAACATTATTTTTGAAATTTTTTAATAAATTTTGAGTTTCAGTTAAGTAATTTTTATCATTACTGTAATATTTACCCCATTTTAAAGCTATTGATTGTTCAAGTGTATTTTTTGGTTCCAAAAGAACATAGTACAAATTTTCCTTATATAAATTATTTGATACATCTAATTCATTTAATTCATTTAATTCTTTTAATTCATTTAATTCTAAATCATTTATTATATTTTTATTTATTTCTATCTTATTTTCAATCATTTCAATAGGTAATTTAAAATAATTATTAATTTTTAAATTTTCTACATCATTGCTTTCATCTTGTGCTGTTAATAAATTTAATATTAAATCCATTATTAATAAATAATATATTATTTTTATAGTGCAAACGAAATATATATAAAATATAATTTAAAACTTCATTACTCTTATATATTATATGTCTACCTATGACATCAATTTTATATATGAATTATCTAAAACTATGACTTCTTATAAATTAAATTCTGATGTAGAAAATTATTTAAATAGTATTTTACTTGATATTAAAAACCCTGTATATAATATTGTTCCTAATTTTTCTTCTAATACTTTCCATAAAAATCCTAAAAATAAAAATATGCGAAATTATAAAAATTCTAAAAAAAACTTTCATAAAGATGAATCTGATAAATATATTGATGAAAAAATAATACAAGACAAGGAAGTAATTACTAATTATAAAATAAATAGAATTAAGGATATTAATAATAAATCAGACCATGTAATGGTTGTTACTAATATTAGAAAAATTTTAAATAAAATTACCGAGTCAAATTTTGAGAAATTAAAAAATGAATTTTTGTGTTATTACAAATCTATATTTGATGATAAAAAAAATTTAGATAAAATAGATATTAATAAAATTAATATATATATTTTTGATTCTTTAGTTTATAATAATATTATTTTTAACAATCTTTATTCTGACTTATTATTTAACTTAATAAATATTAATTCTGATTTTTCTGATATATTAAACAATTATTTAGAAATTTTTTACAATATTTATAAATTAATTAAAATTCCTAATTCTAATCACACTTATCATGAATTAACTGAAATTAATAAACATAATGACAAATACAAATGTTTATGTAGATTTTATATTTATTGTTTTAAAATTGATTTAATACCATTAGAAATTATTACTGATGCTACTATTAATTTACAAGATGAATTAATAGATAATATTAAATTAGAAAATAAAAAAGAATATAATGAATTACTAACACAATTTTTATTTTTAATTACTTCAAATATTAAATTAACTAATGAAAAATTAATTTCAAATTTTAAATATATATCTAATTTAAAAAATAATTCATTTTTAAGTATTAGTAATAAAATAATTTTTAAACATAAAGATATCGTTGAAAAAAATTTATAAATTAAATACTAGCTTTTATTATTACATCATCTTTATTTAAGATTAAACTTTTAAAATCTTCTATTTTTAATTCTTTTTCTTTATCTTCTAATTTTATTGCTCTTTCTATTATATAATATTTTTCATATTTTGAATTTATATTAGTATATTCTAATATTTTTTCTAATTCATCTGATGTATTGACTACCCATAATAAATTTTCGGAATTATAGCTTCTTATTATATATAATAAATAATATAATGGTATCATTATACTATTTATTAAAATAAATTTTAAATAAATATTTATTAATTTAAAGTATAAAATTTTCTTATTTTTATAACTTATATATGGTTCTATCAAAAATAGATCAAAATATTAATTACTTAGAATCCAATAATCTTGATAAAAATGATCAAGGTGAAAGTTATGCTTATAGAGCAAAAATATTTGGAAAAAAAGTTAAATTTGCACTTGGAAAACCTAATTTTCAATATATTGATAATAATATTGTTTATTTTAATATATATTTAGTTAAGAATAGTGAATTAGTTGCCAAAATTGGTATTTTTGAAACAAAAAATACCTCTTATAGAGAATTATTAGATATTGAGGGAAACATTGTTATAGAAAAACTTGATTATCCACTTTTTTTTTCATATGCTAAACCATACATTTTATCTAAATATAATTTTGAAGAAGACGATATTGAATTTACTAAAAAAGCAGATAGTGAAGATGAAGATAATGATGAAGATGAAGATGAAGATGAAGATGAAGGTGAAAGTGACGAAGCTACTAGTGAAGATTCTGAAATATCCAGTGATGATCAAGTAGAAGATGTCAAAGAATTTGAAGATAAACCTATTATTTTAAAAGAACAAACAAAAGAAGAAAGTGATTTTGAAATTCAAAATTTTAAATCTAATGACTCTGATAAATGGATTAATAAATTTTTAAAAAGTCATAAATATTCAATTATTGATAATGAAGGGGGTGGAGATTGTTTTTATGCAGTTTTAAGAGATGCATTAAAAACTTTAAATTTAGAAAAATATAGCACAATTAGTGTTAAAAATATTAGAAAAAAATTAGCAGATGACTTAGATGAAACACAATACAATACATATAAAGAATTTTATGATTTTTATAAAGGTGGATTAAAAAAAACTCAAGAAAAAATAACAGAATTAAAAAAAATACATAAACGTTTTAAAGTTATGATTGGAGGAACTAGCAATACTAACGATAAATCTGTAATGTTAAAAGAAGCAAAATCTAATTTACAAAAAGTAGTTGATTCAAATGAAGAAAGCAAAGAATATCAAGAACTTACAGAAGAATTTGAATTTATGAAAGATGTCAAAACAATAGATGATTTAAAAAATGTTATTAAAAATAATATATTTTGGGCTGATAGTTGGGCTATTTCTGCATTAGAAAGATTATATAATGTTAAATTTGTTATTTTAGCTGAAGAAAATTTTGATGAAACTCAAGAAGTTAATCCTGAAGTTTTACAATGTGGAGAAAGTGATAAACATTTACAAAAAAAAGATATATTTCAACCTGATTATTATATAATTTGTAATTATCAAATTGGTAGTCATTATAAATTAATTACTTATGATAAAAATATTGGAAAAGGAGCATTTAAATTTTCAGAATTACCATATAAATTAAAACAAGAAATTGTTGATATATGTATGAAATCTGAATCATCTTTATTTTACAAAATACCAGATTTTAGAGATTTTGCTACCAAACAAAATGTCAAAATTCAAAAAACTTCTAAATTTGAATCTCTTGTTGATAAACCTAAATCTCAATTATATGATGATACCATGGTAATTCAAATTTATTCAAAATCACTACACAAAAAAGTAGGTGAAGGTAGTGGAGAAAATATAACTAAAGAACAAAAAACGTTACCAAGTGTTTTAAAATTATTTAAAATTAAAGACTGGAGAAGAAAATTAGATAATAGTTATCTACTTAATCAAGATAATGAAAAATTAGAAATTAAAGGTAATTTATGGCCCAGTATACATCATTATTTATATGCAGTTAGATTCTCTAATTTACCAGATATTTATAATAAATTTACATTATCAAATGAAGAAACTTCTTCATCTGAATTAACCAAAGCTTTTTATGATAAAATGATCACTACCTATAAATCTAAAATTATGTCTGATGCTGATTATAAAAAAGATTATTCTAAATTTTTAACAGAAGCACTAAATGCTAAGTTCAATTTAAAAAAAGATGGTTCCAAAATATTTAACCAAGAACTTAATGATATATTATTATTGACTGGAAATTCTAAAATTAATATTTATAAACCAGGAAGAGGTGGAGGTGTTTATGAAGCAACTGAACTAATGAAAATTAGAGAAGTTTTAGCAAAATAAATAATTTAATATTTTTATTTTTATACAAAATATTAAATTAAAATCTATAATTTAATTATAATTACTTATATATATTATATATAAATGGTTTATACTAAAAGAAAATTATCTAAAAAAAAAAATAATTCTACTACTAAACTAAAAGGAGGTTCAGTTATTGATCAAACTACTTCATTAACTAAAAGTGGTATTGATAATACAACAGGTGCTATAAGTAGAATTTCACCATCAAAACAAGCAGTTGCTGCTGGAGTTTCTGGAACTGCTGTTGGAGCTGCTACATTTATGGGAGTTGGATTAGCTACTGGATTACCTGCTACAACATTTTTAACGGCTCAAATTTCTGCTGCTAGTATGAGTGCTCTTGGACCTTTAGGTATTAGTAGTGCTGGTATTGCTGCTGGAAGTGCTGCTGCATTAGCCGGACCAATTGGTGCTGCTGTTGGTGCTGCATTATTTGTTGCTTATACTACATATTCTGTATCAAGAAAAGAAAGAATAAAAAAACGTATTAAACATTTTATTAAGAAACAAATGTTAGATATTTTAGATAAAATGAATGAAAAATCTAAACAAAGTAAATTAGGTGAAACTAAATATCCACCATTAAAACATTATGATAAATTTGAAGCAAATGTTAAACAATTTTTTATTGATTATCAAATTTTTGATAAATTTGCTGATATATTTATTTCTATGCAAAGTAGTATGTTTCATTTTTATCCATCAGAAAAACTTATGTTGCCTATTCATTTTCAACAAAAAAAAGAAGGTGAACCTGATGATGGTATAAAACTTGATTTAAATCAAGAACCATTTAAAAAATATAGAGTTGGTTCAAACTTTATCTGTTTTTATGATTATTTATCTACATATGATTATTTATATTTTCATTGTGACCAATTAAATAATGGAAATAATAGACAATTTGTAAGAGTTAAATTAAGTTCTAAATTTATGACTTCTAAAGAACCTGAAGAAATTTGTGAATACTTCAAAAAACGTTTACAATATGTACATGGTGCTAAAGATAGGAAACCTACTTCTGATGAACTAGAAGATGCAGGGGGAGAAAATTCAAGAATATATAATTCAATGTTACATCAAGCGCCTATTAATGGTGAACGTCAATTAATGTCACGTAGAATAGATGAATTCGATCTAATTGGTGGCACTGATAAAAACAAATATGAATTTATAATTCCTGATATCCCTGCTATAGATGTGGGTAGAGAGAGTGGATTAATGGGTCTTACTATTGAAGAAACAGGTAGAGGTTTGGATGTAAAAAAAGGTATTAGAAGTTATACTTATGAAGATATTAATCTAAAAGATAAATTTATTGGTATTCATGTAAAAAAAGTTGGTTCTGATTATATAGTTGATAGAGTAAATCCTAAAGGAGTTCAGAAAGATCAAATTAGAGTAAATGATCAAATTTTATCAGTTACTGTTAATGATACAGAAATGCCTATTAATAATGAAACTAATTTAAATTATATACTAACTACAAATAAAGGAAAAATAGAATTAAAAATTAAAGAAGGTAGAAGAAGTCAAGACATGATGACTTTTAAAGACACACCTATTCGTGATATAAAAATACCACAAGAAAAACGAGGTAAAGTATTGGAAAGTCTAAATTTTTATAAAATGAATGGATTTTTAGGATTATTTAAAGATGGATTAAAAATTAAAGAAGTTCAAATTAATAGTGAAGTTGAGAATATTGGTTTGAGAAAAGGTGATGTTATTTTAAGTATTAATGGAATTAAATTTTCAAGTTTAGATGAATTAATAGATGTATATGAAGACAATATATATAATGAAGAACTAGTTTTACAAGTTAGAGAGAAAAAAGAATATAGTTATACTGAAGGAGCCGCTTTAAGGAGTGGTCAAGCATTAGAGGTTACTTTAGGTCTTGCTATTGCACCTGTTGTTATTAGTTATGTTGGATTAACTAAATTATTTAGGTCTAATATTGTTGATGTTGTAACAGTAAATAATAATGATGTTAAAAAATCTAGTCGTGCTATTTCTAAAGAAAACTCTATTACAACTGAATTTGCTAAAAATGTGATGGTTTTAATGCAATTTCCACCATTTGTTAAAGTTATTAGTGAACAAATTAGAGATTTTAAAACATCTTATTTACAAGATTTCCAAGCAAATGCTGATAGTGAAGATGATGCATTTATAGATCAAACTGTAACAGAAACTCCAGAAGAAACACAATTAGATGCAAAAATACTACAATCTGAACTAGAAAAACAAAAAATAATAGTTGAGCGAGATGAGGCCAAAACAAAAGTAGCTGAATTAGAAGCAGAAAATAGAGATGAAGAACTAAGAAAAGCAGATGAAACAGCAAAAACCCAACAATTTTTGGAAGATTTAAAGGTATTAGATAAAGAAAAATCAAAACTTTTGACTAAACAACAAACACTAGATGCAGAAGAAAAACGCGAAGAAATATTAGAATCAACGAGAGCGGATATAGTAAATTTAGAACAAAATTTAGAAGAAAGGGGTCTTGATAGACAAGTACCTGTTGAAAACGGAGAAGATGATGGACAGAAAGGTGGTGCATTATTTGGGCCTTCAATGAACGCAAGAGGAAATGTAATTAAAAGTTCAAAAAGTAAAATGTTTCAAGGATTAAGAACAAGAAAATTTACAGAAGATGAAAAACGACTATTTATAGAATTTGTCTACTATTCAACTTACGCATTTTATCATGTATTTTCTAAAACATTAAGAGTTCGTGAATCTGAAATGAAAAAATTCTTTGGTGATTATATTGATGATCTTATGGAAATGTTCAAAAAGAATTTCTCAACAGTAATTAACAGCTCAAGTATTTATATTTCTATTGCTAGAGCATTAGCAATCACTTTTGAAAAGAAACTAGGAGCAGCATTTAATGTTAAATCTGAAACACAACGATTAATTGCGGGTGAACAAAGTGCAGAAAATATTAAGGCAATTGATCAAAATAAAAATTCTAGTTTAAATGAAGCAGGACAAATTGAGAATCAATTAAATCAAGAAAAGATATTTTCAACTGATTCATTTTTTAATTTAAAAAATAAAAAGATACGAGACTTTATATTTAAAACTTACAGAAACATCAAAGACTTAGAAGACGCTATGGATGATTCTAATTTAGGTAATAGACAATTTAAAGTTGCATCTCGTTTAGATTATAGATTTACTTTAGAAATATTAGGAAAACAGCCAATGAAACAGGGTTTAATTGAAAATGCACAAGTTCGACAAGCACTTGCTAATGTATTTTCTGGTAACTTTGGTATGTTTAGAAATGTCTTAGAAGATATAGATAAAGCAATTGATGAATTTGATGGAATTGATACCGATAAATTACTAGGTAAACTTCAATTAAGATTACCTAAATTAACTTCTTTTGGACCAAGTGGTATGGTATTTCAATTTGATGAGCGTTTATTAAAAATGGGAACAGGACAAAGTGATTTATTAGGTCAACAAATAGAACAAAAAAGGCGTGAATTGAAAGAATTAGAGAGAAAACAAAGTAAGGTTGCTAGTTTAATAGTAAAAGATAGTCTTCCAGCAGATTAGTAATATGTTAAAAATATTTTTACAATTTTTGCATAAAAATATTTTTATATATTAATCAAGGTATGTTAAATTTATCAAAAGAATCTATATTTTTAATAGATTATTATGATGAACTAATTAAAAAATCTTATGGAAATTTATTATTCTCTCAACATAACAAAAAAACTTCTCTTTATATTGATTTTCAAAAACAAATCTTCAAATTATTAGATAATATTTATGATTTATTAGATACTGATTTACAAAATATTTCTAGATTTAGACGAGTTTTTGGTAATAATACAAGAGAATATAAAACTTTAATTGATAATGTATATACAAAACATTTTACTAACAATAAATATATTGATATTAAAGTTAAAGAATATATTAGAAATAAACAAGGTTCTCTAATTATTTATCAACTACCATTTAAAGATAAAACTATCTCTATTAATCTTATTAAATATTCAAAAATCTCTCCAAAACTTCTTGCAAACTTTGATAATTTGATTAGAAATATTATGGCGCAAATATATTTAATTAGTACCTTAACTAAAAATAATACATGTTCCAAAGATAGTTTAAATATTTATTTATTTTTGACTCCATTTAAGAGAGAATTAGAAAAATCCCAAAAAAAAGTGCTAGGTGCGTCTAATTCAAATGGTGGATTTTGTTATGGATGTATATCAAATGGAGAGATTGTTGTTTATAGACAAGAAGAATTATTTAAGGTATTTACTCACGAATTATTACATAATTTTGGATTAGATTCATATATTCACGATTTTATGTCTCAAATTAGAGTTGAAAATTCTAAACAAAATAAAATGTATAACAAATTTTTTAATTATTTTAACTTGCCAAGAGAGAATGAATTGGGAATACAGGAATGTTTGGTAGAATTTTGGGGAGAATTCTTTAATAGTTCTATTTGTTCATTTGTTTATTCAAAAAATTGTAATCTCTCCACCTACAACCAAGAATTTATATTTTACAAACAAGTTTTCGAAACTATCATGAAATTTGAAATAATTCATTCCTTTTTACAAACCACTAAAATTTTATATCATAATCGTATTACATATGTTGAATTGTTTTCAGATAAACAACCACCTATTTATAGAGAAAAAACGCATATTTTTAGTTATTATATTTTAAAATTATTTTTACTATTTGATTATAAAGAATTTATAAATTCACAAATTTCAGTAAGTAGAGAGAATGTCTTATTATTCAATAAATCTCTCCAAAATATGCAAAAATTCTTTAATTATATGATTTCTGTATCTAAATATGATTCAGTTATTTTAAATTTTAAATTAATAAGAAAAATTTATATGTCTATAAAAAATATAAAAAACGAAAATATAAAAAATGAAAATATAAAAAATGAAAATATAAACTTTTTACTTAATAATCTACGTATGAGTGTATTGGAATATTATTAATATTTAAAGATAATATCAGTTTATATATATAATGATAAATAAGTATAAAAAAAATAGAGTATCTGATTTAAATATAGAAACTCTAAAATCTAGTAAAAATATTGTTATACAAAAAGAAGATAATATTATTGAATATTTTTTAAATAAAGAACTCCCATTAAAAAAAACCAAAATTAAAATAAAAGATAATGATTTTATAGTGCCAACATTATCTGAATACTCAAATTTACTTACTATAAATTATAATATTCAACAACTAAAAAAAATAAGTAAAGAATATATTATAAAAACATCAGGTAATAAAGATGAATTAAAAAAACGACTTTACAACTACATGTATTATACATATAATTCAATTTATATTCAAAAAATAGTTAGAAAAATTTTTGTTAAAAATTATATTGCTTTACATGGACCAGGATTTTATAATAGAAACAGATGCACTAATGATTGTGATTTTGCTACATTAGATGAAATAAATAATATTCCATATAGTCAATTTTTTAGTTTTGAAGATAAAGATAAGTTTATATATGTATTTGATATATTATCAATTTATAATTTATATATTAAAAATAAAACTCAACTGCAAAATCCATTTTCAACAAAATTAATAGATAAAGAAGTATTTAATACTATGATGTTATTTATCAAATATAGTAAAATGTTAAATATCAAAATAAATATAGACTATAATAATCTAGAAAAAATAAATGAAACTAGAAAATTAGAAATTAAAATTTTAAGTTTATTTCAACATATGGACAGTTTAGGAAATTATACAGATATGTTATGGTTAACTAGCTTGGATAAATATCAATTAATAAAATTTATGAGAGAATTATCAGATTTATGGCATTATAGAGCAAATTTAACCCAGGAAGTAAAAAGAGAAATATGTCCTCCATTTGGAAACCCATTTAGAGCTATAAATATAAATATAAATTCAATTCATAATTATAATCATAATATAATTAAGAAAAGTGTAGTAACAATAATTGATGAATTTGTAACAAAAGGAATAAATATTAGTTCCCAATCTTTAGGATGTTATTATATTTTATGTTGTTTTACTTTAGTTAATGAATCAGCAGCACAAGCATTGCCTTGGTTATATGAATCTGTAAATTATTAAATTCGTTTAAAATATTAAAAATAATAAAAAAATAAGAAAATAATTAAATTCTTTAGCATAAATGGGGTTTAAAATATATTTTAGAATGTAATAATATATTTTAAGCTTAAAACAACTTAAAAGAATAATTATATACATAATTATAAAAAGATGCCTTCTAAAGCTGCTGCTAAAAAGACTGCCGAGACACCCGTTCTTGATGTTGCCCCTGTCGAAAACAAGAAAGCTAAATCTACCAAAGCCGCTACTCCTGAAGCACAAGTAAAAAAAGACACCAAATCGCGGACCAAGAAAGACACTACCTCTGTTGAAACTAAACCTTCTGTTGAAGAACAGAATGTTGTTGTTAGTGTAGATTCAACCGAAACCTCTATTACTGATAACTTTAGTGAATTCATTCAGAAATTCCAGACCATGCTATCTCAGTTCAGCTCACTCAAAACTGAGCTCAGAAACCTTGAACGCAAAACTGTAAAACAACTTAAAGTTGTACAGAAACTTAATAACAAAAAACGCAAGAAAGGAACACGTGCCCCTAGTGGCTTTGTCAAACCATCGCTTATTAGTGATGAACTAGCCACCTTCCTAGGCCGCGATAAAGGATCTGAAATGGCTCGCACTGATGTTACACGTGAAATCAACAAATACATTCGTGCCAACAGTCTACAGGATAAAGATAATGGTCGCAAAATTAACCCTGATGCTCCACTAAAAGCTCTACTAAAAATTAATGATGAAGTTGCACTTACATACTTTAACCTACAGAGATACATGGGTCCACACTTCCCAAAGCAAACTAAAGCCGCTCCAGAGGCTTCAGCCTAAAAAAAATCAAAAAA
>Ga0163111_10001290_pt1 | contig 15326 bp, 19 predicted proteins | sample CRUFie1St18metaG_FD_109645 | JGI IMG/M metagenome (GOLD analysis project Ga0163111, IMG submission 109645) | Marine microbial communities from the Costa Rica Dome - CRUD Field 142mm St18 metaG | ecosystem: Environmental > Aquatic > Marine > Oceanic > Photic zone | place: Costa Rica: the Eastern...
CATGAGCGCAGTTTTTGCTCACTCACGTGCTTGCGTTGTGCTGCGACTCTACTGCCTCCCAGGTGCACAATGGCGCCTGCAGCCGCGCCAGGGCAGTGCCGATGGGGCCCAGCCCTGGGTGGGGCGTGGGTGTGGCCAAGGGGTGGGCAAGGTGCTTTTTGCCCTGCACTTTGGTGCACCAGAGTGGCTTGGCTAGAGCAGCCTGCGTGCAGGGGCCTGTGGCATGCTCCACTCTGAGCAGACTGGCGCAGCTAAGTGGCACTTGGTGGTGGCAAGCCCACCAGGGGGTGGCCATCGCGACCCCACTGGCTCGCTGGCGGGCTTGGGGCCGCAAGGCGGGTGTGTCCCCTAAGTGGGTTGGCGCATGTGCCAATCATAGCGATTGTGTTGATCATCAGAGAGATCCCATTGGGTGGCTTGGTCGGGCCCATCCCGATTGGGTCAATTGGCACTCCAAAGATAGCCTTGCAAAACACACCGACTGTCCGCAGTTCGCGTTGGCACTACGCTCACACGGAAAAGGCAGTCAGTCGTATTCGCCAGGCACGAGATCGAAATCTTCTTTTTAATCATTAAAAAAGATCCAAATCCATCATGGGATGTTCAAGTAGTGCACCAGAAGACGCCATTGTTGCTTGCAAGCGGGAAGATAATCCTCGTGTATTCTTCGAAATACAGATTGGAAGTCGTAGCGTTGGGCGCATCGAGATGGAATTGAGAGGTGAGAGTATCAGTTTGCAGATCGGTCACACAGCATTTCAGATTACTTGCATTAACAACATTTGCTGATGATTCTTTTTCTCTTTAGCTGATGTGGTGCCCATAACAGCCGAAAACTTTCGGTGCTTATGTACTGGAGAGAAAGGAAAGGGGAAGCTCGGATTTCCTCTTTCATTCAAAGGATCTTCATTTCATAGAGGTAAATTAATTTGTTGCTTTTCGGATTACTCTTTCAATAATGTTTGTGTAAAAAAAGTCAAATGGTTTTCTAATCATAATCTTTTCATTCTTATTCCAAACAGTAATTCCAGGTTCGTAATAAGGTGCCTCTGTTGTTATTTTTTTCCTGACCATAATTTCACAATTTCAACGATGCTATCTAAACCCCGTTTGCTCCACAGGCTTCATGTGTCAAGGTAAGCAAAATTGATAGTTTCAGCAGCTATAAAGAAGGCTGCTATTTTATCACAGTACGACTTCAAATTTGCGATGGGGCTATTGTTTCTGATATCAAATATGTGTTCAATTGTTTTTGTCAACAAGGTGGAGATTTCACGAATCACGATGGTACAGGTATGTGGTAGGCTCAGCTTGATGAAACCAAAACGAAAGACATAATATGTGGTAGAATTCCTTATGATTATCTATTTACCATTTTGCATATATGTAGGAGGAGAAGGTAAGTCTATTCAATTGCAAACGTATTTTCCACAAGTATTCATTTCATATTATCTCTCATTCAGCTTTGCTATTCAGGAATTTGGGGTCATATGTGGAAGGACGAAAACTTTGAGTTGAAGCACGAAGGTAATGAAAAGAAGGCGTACTAAGCGATTTTTATCGAACCGTATTATGTGCTAATTAATAATCTTCGGACCAATATCTCTTTCATTCTAATTGTCAAAGGACCTGGCACACTAAGGTAAGGTAACAATGGCAGCCTAGAACAGGACAGGTGAAGTCTAATGCAATACTTTCGTTAACTCAACATTTTTTCATTCAACTCACATGGCATGAAAGCATGGCTAATGCAGGTAAGATAACGCACGAACTGGAACTTATGTAGCAAACAAATTTTATCGTTCTTGAATTAGAATCATCGGGTTTCTCATACAATGAATTTCGAAGGTCCGAATACAAATGGGTCACAGTGTAAGTTTGGTTGATACATCAAAATTTAATACTCAATAGTGGCGCCCGAATACATCTGACATTGTCCTTTCCAGTCTTCCTTTGCACAGAGCAAACTTCTTGGCTCGGTAAGTTCCATACGTTCAAAAACCTACATAGGTTCTCTGGTACACTAGTTTAGCTCACGAAATCAAATTTTTGCACATGAAAACGAAGATGGCAAGCATGTTGTGTTTGGCAATGTAAGTTCTATCTTCACTCTTTTTCTTATGTCATGTGCTTGGAATTTCTGATTCGTCATCTTATGCCTTACTTTACCACAAATACATTAAAGGTTTACAACGGAATGGATGTCGTCAGATCGATTGAAAAGGTCGGAACCAACTCAGGCAAGACAAAGAAAAAAGTTGTGATCGTTGACTGCGGACAAATCTGATCTGAAAAAGTCAAAACAATATTTCTATATCTTCCACAATGTTATTTTCTAAGGTTGATGTCAGACACGATGATTTCATCACGACTTTGATATCCAGTAAGCAAAACACTTCGAGACTACGAAAGAAGAGTCATCGCTGAAAGGAACATTAATACATTTAAAAATTTAAGCGAGAGATTACTTAGATCAAAGTTTCAGCGGCAGGGTTTTCTCGTTGTGTATTCCAATTATTATGAAGCTTCGATGGCTTCTTCTGCTCTTTTTTTTCGTACGTCCCAATTGAAAATTCGCGTCATGCTCACTTCGGATGTCACAATTTGGTCCCGCACGAAGGCCAAGTCCTCTTTGACGATTTTGAATTCCTTCTGAGCTGATGCAAGATTTTGCGACAAGAAGTCAATAGCCTCAGTATAGGTGTACTCCAACATGACATTGGCCCCAAGCCATAGATTAACTATCCCAACTGACGTGTCCACTTCAGCCTTACCGTAAACGTTATCAGCTAAATTATAACGCGTTGTGACGGATTCTCCAGCCTCTTGCTTGGACTGGAGTTTCTTAACCAGAGCAAGCGACTTTTCAATGTCAGGAATCTTCAGGTCGTAATTTTGTTCTTTATAGGTAAAAAGTAGGAGAGAATTTTTTCAATTTGGTACCGTAAGTTAATTGCAAAATCTGCCATGAAACCAACCAGTAGGTAAACCGCAATCACATTACAAGACGTACTTTTTTGTGTCAGACTGGTTTCAAAAGTTTTAAATTTCGAATGCAACTCCGAATATGCCCCAATGAGCAATTCTGCAGAAGATGGCGGTGCGAAAGAGTTTGCAAACTCGTCAACATTCTCGATAAATTTTACAAGAGGGATCCCTCGATCGTTTTCACCGTCCGTAATGGAGAGCAAGCTCATATCTTCGACATCGGTTACCCCCCTGTCGTTGGGGTTTGCTTTTGAAACATCATCAGTAGACATAACGATAGAAGTAATTAGTTAGCGAAGGGGAATCTGACTACTTTATCAGGTTTGGGTTTGCTTCTGCTCCGCACAATGAAAGAGTTGATGAAAGACGGGTGCCTGGCATAATGAGCCTTTCGAAACTCTACGATTAATACGATTGAAAATTAAAAATTTCCTGACATCTTGCAAAAATTCCGAGTAAATCTCATCTTTTAGCACATCATAAAGATAGAAGTCGTACCAGCGACTTCAAAACACTCACTTGCCATGCACCAAGATTGAAAGCAAGGATACTTTTATGATGACCAGTAAAGAATCGACCCCGCTTATCGCCGAGGATTTGCTAGATTCCGAGAGGTCAAATAATTCATCCCTGCGTCAGTTCATAGATTCATTCTCTTCCAGTGAACGTCAGCATGCATTGCAAGTGCTCGGCGTTGGCCCTGCAGCGTCGTTGATAAAAGATGCTGTGCTCGGCTTCCAAGACGCCCCTTATGAGGTAAAATAGAAAGCGGCCAAAGCGAGTCACTAACAACTAGTGCACCACTAACTAACTTCTTTTGAATCATTGTCTGGCTTTTTTGCTTTATCGATAGGGTTTTTACGACCCTTATAATAACTCAGATGCAGATATCAGAAACCTCATCAGCGTCGTCTGTGGTCGATTCATAGCGTACAATAGCGTACAAAAGTTCATATTGCTTACAAACTGGATGCTGTTCATTTTATCTTTTTTGGAACCTCCTCACTGGTGCAGGGACTCGAATTTACAAATCGTTGAAGAGAATCTAAAAGATCTTGACAATTACGGCGACTGTGAGATCATACTTGATGCCCGAGGCACGACAATAGATGGACAGAAAAATCAGCAGTACTACCCGAACTGGAATATGATGTATTTGACAGTTTCCCAATCCAAATCTATCGAAATGATGTGCATCTTCGTAATTTTCTTCTATTTGTTGTTAAAGTTGGGCGATGACGGTTTTAAGTTACGCCTCTTTCTCTATCCCGGATACAAACGATGGGTTCATTCGTCACAGATCACTATATTACTTTGTCTAGTCATTGGTCACGTGTTCGAACGTACAACGCTACATCCCTTCTTTCGCATGATGATGCTTGGATCTTTTCTCCGAAACTTTCAAAAAGAACTCTTGACGATGATGAAAATGGTAGGTTTTGGTTGCCGGATATTGTGGACAATTCATTTTTGAAACAAACTCAACTTATATTTCATTCCTTTTGGTTTCAGATTCCTGAAATGACGTACATTTTGGCTATTCTAGCTATTATAATAATTTTTTACGCCTGGTTTGGAGTCGTTATATTCTACAACTCAGAGCAGGGGACTACCAGCTTTCCCAACTTGATTGAGGGTGTTTGGTGAGTAAGAGAATCACTTTGCTCGATTTAGAAATCAACGACTCATTGATGTTTTGAATTTGCAATTTTTGGATCAGGACGTTATGGATTTGTGTCACGACAGCAAATTACCCAGGTATGTTTTGATGTAGGTTTTCGCAAAACATCTGAATGAGTCTTATGATGCGAAGGAATGCCGAACGTAGCATTCGATTCGATTCCGAAAGCAGTGATAATTGAACTTCTCCGTCTTGCGGCTAGATGTTGCGTTGGGCGTTGATATGGAGCGTCACGTACTCGAAATTATTTGCATCCAAATGTCGATTGCTAGTGGATTGATAAAAGTGTAAACGATGACGCCTTCTCCATCCGAATTATGATCCGATAGCGATCAAATACAACATGGTCCATTGTGCTAAGTTTTTTCTGATTCTTTTTTTCTGTCAAATTCTGTTCCTTCAGATGTCATGATGGCTTCATATAATAGCAATAGACTCTTATCCGCTTTATACTTTGTAAGCTTCATGGTGATTTCGTTCTTTTATCTGATGAATCTCATTCTCGCTGTTACGGTAAATTCGTGAGTATCCCAAAAGGCTGTTATTTCAAATCGTTTTCTATCTTTTGACATAATCTGATCGCCTGATTGCTTATTCATTTTAGGTATGATGATAGTATTGCTGAACGAAGACGCAGTCGAAAGAAATTGTCGAGAAAACTTTTGCTTGAAGCTTATCAAATGCTAGATTACGATAATAAAAACTCCGTTAGTCGCGAATCGATCATGGCTGTCCTCTTGATTCTAAATCAGGATGTTCCTGAGATTGAAAGGCTTTCTAAGGATGAAAGGGGCATAATTTTTGCCTTTCTTGATAAGGATGGGTCATCTTCTATATCTTTGAATGAATTTTTGGACTTTGGAACAATTCTTCTTCTCCAGTTAACGAAACAATCGGATTACGCTACTTTTCTGGAACGTACTTTTCCCCGCGTGCATGAATCTTTGTGCACTGTTGTGAGATCAACAGACTTTGAGCATTTCATCGAGATCTGTCTTATCGTCAACGCTGTGGTAATTGCATTTCAAGATTATCCCCTGTTGGTTGGAAGAGATGTGACAGCAGACCCTCACTTCAACGATGGATATATTGATACCGTTTGGGAAATGATGGAGACTGCTTTCACAGTACTTTACGTACTAGAGGCATCTTTAAAAATAATTGTCGAGGGTTGGAAGAGATACAGTGAATCAATGCGCAATATTTTTGACTTATTCATTACAGTGTTGGCAGTGCTTGCAACTGCCTACGTTTACTGTAAGTTCTGTATGTTTTGTCACAGCGAAGTGCTGATTCATATTCATATTTATCTAATGTGGTATCTGTTGATTCTAATACTACAGATCCAAATGCGTATAGCAATAGCCGCCTCATCCAGTTTGTTGTAATGGCCAGAGTCCTTCGACTTGGAAGATTACTCATTTCCATTAAAGCCTTCGAAACTTTTGGAACAATTTCTGTAGACATTATTCCCGCCGCAAGTTCTGTGCTCATGATTCTACTTTTTGTTTTATACTTCTTTGCATCTTTGGGTATGCTTCTATATGGAGGATGTACGTTTTTCTCTATGTTTTTGTTTCTCATTCTTCTTCCCATCATATTGCTATATTAATTTCTTTTGTTATTTTTACTCTCACTCTACCATGCCATCTCAAACTCAAAAGTAATAACCCGAGACCCCCAAAACCCTCTTTCTTCCACACTGCTAGAAGCTGGCGACTTCGTTGATAATAACTATTGGGCGAATAATTTTAATGACATGTTCAGTGGTATGAATGTCTTATTCAATCTGTTGGTTGTCAACAATTGGACAGAATGCGAAACTGGTTTTGAGTATGTTACAGGTGGAAAACGAGTTAGAATATTTTTCTTCACTTTTCACCTAATTGGAGTTATCATGATTTGCAACGTTGTTACATCTTTCGTTATCAATGCACACTTTCAACAGATGAAGACTGTTGCTCAACGGCTTGGTTGGGAAGAGCATGTGGAAGGCGAAGCAATCATCAAAGGGGAAAGGGGCGTTTTCGATGCAACCATGGTGACAGGCACCAAAACAGGTGCAAGCAGTGTCTACATTGCTCAAATCGCTCCTAGGCATATGGACATAGAGGTTGACGAAAGAGCAGTACTACGAAACTTGTTTACACGTACTGGTAGCGAAATATCAGAATAAGGCAGCAGTTATTACTTATGAATATTTTCCGGTTTTGTTAATTTCAGCATTCAAATTTTGAAACACGTTCATTCTTGCGTGACAAATTTTTTGTCACACTTCAACTCTCAACGAAACGTACCTTATCGCCAGTCGTGCTTGCTCCTCTCCAACGCATAATCTAGCGATGAAACATTGTGTGAAATGCAACATGCCATTTATCATCAAAATCCTCGTCAATTTCATTGATTTCGGTTGTGTTTTTCGCTGCGATCGTTAACTTGTTAACTTAAAGTAAGCGAGGTTTCATTAGGAAGAAGAGACTTGGCTCAGAAGACGGGTCATTGGTTTCGGTTGCGTTTTTCGCCACGAGCGCTAACTTTGTCGTTTTGAGCGTTGATGATATTTTGAGTTAGCTAAGTAGAGCGGGCTTCGAGAAAGAGCGGGCTTCGAGGAAAAAAAAATCGATGTTGGTTCTCACAAAATATTGTTCTGTTGCCGACAGAAAGAGAATACAATAAGCTCTAATACAACGAGGACGAGAAACCATGGATAGAAGAGACACAAAAAAGTTTAGGTCAGGGAATAGCAAAGAAGCGAACAATGACACAGAATCTTCATCAGGTTCTTCTGCAACAAGTGTTTCGGAAAACTTTACCAGTCAAGATGATAAAGCTATATTTAAAAAGGCACGAAATCATCTGAATCCTTCTCGATTTTTCCGATGGATTACTTACCTCTATGCACAGCGGAAAATGAATATATTTTTCTTTATCCATTTTGCGGCGACAATCGTAATTTGGATGCATTTTGCATTTATTAAATTTGAACAACAAGCGGACAAAGTTCCTGAAGGAGCTCATCGATATTGGCTGAAACGATTAGTCCCGCCGATCGAATTTGGCTCAATGCATGCAATTTTGTTCCAAATGGCACTGATCCCAATCACTATGTGCAGATGCTCTATTTCAACTCTTGCAGAATCTGCCGTCAACAAAGTGATCCCACTGAACCGAGCACTTGCTATACACATTCATCTTGGCTATACAATGATCATGATCGTATTCTTTGCTACGATTTTCTTCTTCTTCTTCTTTGGATTATTATGTTCGGAAGGAGAACAGGCTTTCTGTGATAAGTTCACGATGGAGATTATGATTACCGGATATTGCATTTTAGGCACGCTTCTTATCATAGGCCTTACAGCACATTTTCGACATCGAATGCCTTACGAAATATTTTACGCTATCCATCATGTCGTCTTCTTGATGTATAGTAAGTTTGCACGCATCTTTTTGTGTTCCCTTTGTCCCTTTGTTTTTGCAACAAACCACCTTTATCTACTCGATTCTCAATTGTTTCAATTCTGCACCATCTCCAGTTATAACGATTGCTCATACACTTGATATGCAACAACGAAGTGGAAGCAAACAACGCAGCCAGACTTTCAAATGGTTTTCTTCAACCTTATTGTACTACTTCTGTGATCGAATTGCTATGCATATGAACCATCGTTATCATGCTAAGCTCATTAGTTATTCTGCTGTCTGGGGAAACAAAGGCTCGAAATTAATCATTTTGAAGGTTCAACGCCCAGCTCTCTTTCACTTCAAATCTGGACAATATGCCTATATCCGAATTGATGCATTCAATACCCAGTGGCATCCTTTTTCGATTGCATCGCGACCTGATTCTTCTTATCTTGAATTTTATATTCAGGTCTATGAGGGAAAAGCTTGGACCAAGCAGATTTGGGATCTTTTCGACAATGAATCTAGTTTTCACAATTTGAAAATCGAAGTAATGGGGCCATATGGATCTTCTTTAACACAGGGTCAGAATTTCTCTCATATTGTAGCGATTGGGGGAGGGACTGGTGTTGTACCCATATTGAGCATGTTCAAAGACCATGTGCACAACCTTCTGAGACTAGATCCAAAGAAGTTTTTCAACGACTTGGAAGAATCAGAGCGCCGAATCGAGTATATAGAAGACTCACAAAGATGTTCTCTGATACAACAATTCTCTAGTGCGCTTTTTCAAAAGTATTCATATGGTTCAAATCGTCGGGATGAAATTATTAATTCCAGAAGTTTTGTTGATCATGATGATCTTAAAAAAAAGAATCTGACCAAGAAGACAAAGAGGAAAATTTACAAGAGTGCTCTGGTTGCTACTCTCCCAATCTATGGTGCAGTTTTTCTCTCAATTCTGCCAGTGGTCGGGGTTACTCTATTTGCTCTAGTTGTATCTTGGAATACAACCCCTGTTGAATTATACACGTCCATGGCAGAGTTTTTGAAGTAAGTTCATGAAAACGATTTCCTCGCTGATTGCATCCTAATCACCACCCACTCTTCTAACTTTCTCTTTTGGATATATTGATTTTCCTTGATAGGTACTATACGGTTGCCTTTCAATCCATCTTTGCGATTGTTTCCATTTTTGTTTGGAATGTAGACGGCATTTTTGCTTACGTTGATGCTGTGTTTGTAATCATCAGTCCATTTGCTGATTGGTACTGGATCGAAGTTTGTAATAACTTTCAGAAATTACTTCCAGGCGATATTGTGTTGTATTCTATTGTTATTTGCTACATGATTGGACGTCTGTGGTTCAAGGCAGTTGCGCCTGTTCATTCTGGACGTCATGGAGCGATAAAGAATGTACGAGATGGTAATATTAAACAACTCAAGTTTGTCTGGATTACTCGATCTGCTTCGCAAGTGTCCGAGATTCTACCCGATATTCTGAAACGGTGGGATCTACTTGTCCAAAAGTGGGGCCTAGAAAGCGCTCGGAAAGTGTGCAAAGTATCTATATACGTTACAGATCCAAATGAGGTATCATGCGCTCTTCTTCATAAAGAATACGAAAATACCGAGTTCGTTCGCAACGGTGGCATAATATTTCAAAGACCAGACATGACGAAAGTCATCGAAGATCATACGATTGAGTTGATAAATACGAGAGCCAATTCGCATTCTTTACTAGCATTTTGTGGATCTACTTATCTTGCAAACGAAATTCATTACAGTAAAATATCAAATGATGTAATTACAGCTATGACCGGCCATAGTCGGTTGCACACAATGGATTATGTCTCTGAAAGCTACGGTGGAAATCCGACGAAGCCAAACAGTGGCAATAATATAAACAAGGAGAATATTAGTCTGGAGATTGACGAAGAAGCTGAAGATGGTGTTGAGGTGAAACTTCTGACGAAGAGGAAGACCTTGTCTTTCCACGATGAAGATTGTTTCGATTGTTTAAGCGTTTTAGATCTTGAGGGAGACCACAAAAACTTTTTGTTCGAGATCTAACGGAATGGTGTCTTCTCTCTAAATTGCACAGCATTTCCTGACGCAAAAGACCGTGATTACACTATTTGAGAACATGAGCGAGATTTTGAAATATTGCAGCCATGGATCAAAGTCATCATCAGTCTTATCATTCGTGTTGCTAGTGCTGTTACAACAGTTTGCCCCTAGGTGCTACATGTTGAGTTTCTACGATTTCTAATGCAGTTTCAGTACTGTTCATAATATTTCATAAACAATTGTCAGAAATTTTGGATCAATTTTCAAATATCAACATCTATTCATGGAATCAAATGACTATCCCTACAAAATAGGGAAGAATGTTGATGAGCTTTCACAATCATTCTACTTTTATTTAGAGTTGTCCTTGTAACCTTCTCCTCCATCAGCAGATATTCCATCACAGTCAAGTGGTTTCGTAATCATAGGCCCTTGCGGAAGTACTTCGACAAGGTAACCGTCGGGATCCTTGATAAACGCCAGTCCTTTCATTCCACCAGCATTAGGTGACTTCTTGAATTCGCATCCAAGTTTTTTAAAGCGTTCGCAAGCCTCGTAGACGTCGGGTACGGTGATTCCAATGTGACCAAATCCACCCTTGACACTTTCTCCGTTCGAAACGCCAGTTTTGTCCGCATTTCCTGTATTGTAAACCAAGCCAGGTTCCTTCTCAGAACCATAATTATAGGTGAGTTCAATACACCCGGGAAGCTTCATACAGTATTCCCATTGAGCATCCTGATCGTTTTCCAAACCCCTTGGGATACTCCCACTATCAACTGGCGCCACAAAGTATACGTTAAATTGCCATTGCGGAAATTCCCGATACATGACCAGCTTGAAGCCTAACACATCGCAGTAAAATTCCAAAGATTTCACCGGGTCTTTCACCCGAATCATGGTCTGCTGCATGACGTAATCCTTCGTTCCCTCCGGACGGTCGCTAAATATGGTTGCAAATTGTAGGGCATCATTAGGGATTTAGTTTTGTGTCGTGACAATATCAAAGCCTAAACAACTGCTTCCGAAAGAAACTGGAAAACTCACCCTGACATGAACCGGGAGACATCGGGAGTCGTTGTTTCTGATGTTGTGCTCATCTTCACGTGGCTCGATTTCCGAAATTTGGAGGAGTTCTTGGTAATTGAATGTGAAATTAAATTAGAGACGGAGACAAAGCCTAGGGAATGCTTTGATTGGCCAATGATAACAGTTGCTACTTTTGCTAAGGATGAAACGAATTTCATTATGGATGCTTTTTTGTGGTGGCTGCATTTACCAAGTCGTTGGGAAAAGGATTTAACGTGTTTTTCTGATCTTAATTTGTATAAAAACTATTTCAGTACTGACATACCTTTTTTGGTTGAAGTGATGATGTTTTCACATCACTCAATCAAAACGAACGAGAGAGACGAAAAATTTTCAGGACTCGTCTTGTAAACATTCAACCTGATCGGTCGAGGGAATAGAAATCTTTAGAATCTAATAGCTTGAACCCAAAGGAAGAAAAGATGACGAGAGAAATGCGTTTGATTACCTTATGTTTAATCTACGTCGGTTGCTCGTATGTGTCGTTTGCATCTGCCTTCGTTAGCCCATCAGTAACAAATTCAAAGCACATAGCCCAACCAGAAAAAAGGGCGATCATGCGTGCAGGAGCGGCTTTCAACTTTGACCTTCGTATTAGGGACATACGTCTCTACAATAAACTCTCCGATTTCCTGACTCCCTACGAATCGAAAATCCCCGAAGAGTTGAGGGAAGAAATCTATCAGGCAGAAGCCAACACTGAGGCTGCCAGAGATCGCGGAACACGAGTGGCACTCTATACAGTTGTGGCAATTTTTGCAATTGGTTTGGCTTCATTTAATGGTTTCTTGACCGACATGCGAGACAAAGAATCTGCTATCGCACTCACAACAGCTGCCACAACGATTCCAGATACGGGAAACAACCTTTACATCTTGGAAAAGAATGGGTTTGGTTGGGTATTGACCAATCCTCTTTTTAAATTTTTATTCACAAATAAGATTGGAGGTGTTCTAAGTCTTCTACTTGGCGGGGGGTCGGGTCTAATGGCTGAAGCCGAGTTAGATACCAAGCGCATCAACGCCGAAAAAATTTACGAAGAATTGGAACGCCGCCGAGAACAAAAGCTGAAAAAACAAACGCGAGGCAATGGTGGGAGTAGTAAGAAGGGTAAGAAAAAGAGACGATCGGGAAAAGAAAAGAAACGTCTAGCGGCCATATCGGAAGTAGTGATGGACGAAGCTCCTGTTGTAACTGCAGAAACGGCAACAAAGAATACTCCTCCGGATGGTATACCTGTGATGCCTCCTAGTGGAGACGAATCTGTGAACAATTCGAATACGGATGGGTCTACTGATGAATCGAATGACAAGGGCATCTTTGGAAAAATGAAGGACCTATACGAAAGAGCTGATTCCATGGCGGCATCGCAGGCTCTCATAATGAACAAAAATTTAGAAGAAGCGGGAGTAGTTGAAAAAATAACTGACGAAACTGGACTCAAAGTAATTGGAAGAGAAGAAGCAAAGAAGTTAGAAGAGAAAAAAGAAAAAGATGATTAGAAAGCTTTCGAATCATCTAATTGTTCAGTGTGGTCATTACTGTACTAGTACTCAACGAAATATCTTGAGTTGATCGGTCATTTAATATCACAGTCAAGAAGCATACAACTCAAAATACTAATATAAACTTTTCGAACGAATTATCGCACGAAAGGAAAAAGCTACATCTAGACAAAGCAGAAATGGCATTATACTACGGTCTCCGAAACGTTAGAACTAGAGGTGGAAATATAATTTCTTCTTATTGAAACCCCCCTTCACTAACACTATCGTCTTGTGAACCCCCTGCATCCCAAGAGCCCAACCGTTTGTTCAAGAGTATTTTTCGTACCCCGTCTTGATGTGCAGAAGGAACATGATTCATGGCTTCAATCCACTCCGAAACGATGTCGTTCCTTATCTCAATAATTTGTTCGGATACGCCAAAAGGATCAGTGAGTGATACCTTGTCATTTCCCGTTTGAATTACAGAGGGGGATGATAGTAACAATTCTTCGATGAAGTCGTCTAATGAAAGCGTATTATAAAGAACCAATCGCAGCTTTTAAGTCAAGAAAACTTTCATGACGATTAGCAAGTAAAGCCCATTTCGGAACAAAGGAATCTACGCACCTGCTCTTCCATAAGGAAGATCCCCGTCAAAAAAATCATCAAGACGATCTACGTAGAATTCACGAAGAAAATCTAGATTTGAATCATCACCTCTTTCACGAAGTATATAGAGCAATCGATGTATACTAGCTTGTGTACAGAGATTATAAAGTAAGTCGAAGCTTCCTTTGCGAAACGGGGAACCTGTAGCCCCAAATACTGTATGGTTATTCATCGCATCAACAGCTGTGCGTTCGAATGCCATCACTGGTGTTGCTCTCGTCAAATCTTGCTGTTGCCGTTGTCGATCGTCTTTCGCAAGTTGAAAATAGGAGTTCAAAATTTGTTGATTTACCCTTCCCAATACCTCAAGGTCACTAGAAAATTCGGATGCAAGCTGTTCTCGCACCGCAAGAATACGATCGGTCAACGAAACGGGATCAATTGTGATTTTAAACTCGACATACCGATCTTTGAGGTAGGGATTATTCTTACTCCAACCACCGTGACCTCTTCCACGGCGTTTCGCACTAATAATCATGACTTCATTTTGTTGTTCTAGCATTTCCAGAAATGGTCTATCCCAATGAACACCTGTAACGAAGCTAGCACCCGTTCCATGGTATTGGAGGAGGTTTTTGGTCCCTAAAAATTCTTCAATCCATCGGCCGGAGTGGGGGTCACGACATTCTTCGCATAAAAACATAAAAGATTGGAACGAGCGCTGTGTCAAGAGATTTCTGACGTCAATTCTGCTATTTTGAGACCAATCCATAAATGCTCGATCATTCTTATAAAGCGAGAGGAGAAGAGGGTTGTCTCGTGTTGGGCAGTTGATGCTGACAATGGTCCTAGATGAAGCTACATTTGCAGCTCTACCAGAAAAGGATTGGCAAAGGGAGGGGAAAAAAGAAAGGATCCCTATGGTTTTGACCAAAATGAGAATTCCTGCTGTCATTGTACGCCTTATTTTGTGATGACGATACTGTTGCGGAGACATGGGAACGGAAGGGATGTTGAATGAATCCATCAATGCAATGATCTAGAGAATTTGATGTGTGATGACATCACAAGTGTTTTTCGCGCGCTCTTGCATTTGCCATTCTTGAATCGCTCGACTACTCTATTTCTCGGTACAGCGGCAGCCGGGCACGCGAGCGCCGCCACGAAATTTGAAAACATTGATCGTTTCGAAGTGAGAGGAAGAACTTTTGTCTTCAAGGAATGAAGTCACAACGATCGTCTTCAACAGAAATGCCGAAGGAAACAAAATCATCGATAATTGATACGACCATGACCGCCGCAACGACCGCAACATCATCTTACGAAAGCTATCTCGGTTTGGCCGAAAAGGCACTACAAAAAAGCCGGAAGTCTCTCGATACTCGCGCTTTGATCCAATTGGCTTATGGCAACGACACAGCACATATTGGAGGAAGTGATATGCTGGTGGGAATTCTGGAAGATTCTATTGATAAAATTACAAAAGAAACTGTTCTTGAGGGACTCAAAAGACATGGATCTTTAAATTCAACTTGCACTCAAAACAACGAGGCGCACGTACGAAATACAGGAATAGAAAAGGCAGCCGAAATCAGTCCACAGGAGCGTCTGAACAAGATTGATCAAGCAATTTCGCATGTTATTAATTGGGAGCAGAGAAGGGATAAAAATGAAGTGTTGGATGCTAAGTCGGCAAGAGAGTCGCTGCATGAAAATCTGCTACCTGAAGGTGTGACCATGGAAGACGTTATAGTACACCGAGAGTATGTTCAACGACTCCAGGCACAAAAGACTTTGCAACAAGAACTTAAACGAATCAATGATGAAATATCATTGCTTCAGAATCAAAATAATGAAAAAGGAAAGAAAATCCGAGAGCAATTAGGGCAAGTGGAGAAGGTAGAACAAGAACTACAATTTTCCGCAAACTCCTGTGCTATGATCACCACGTGATATGATTCTTTCGATAGAAATACTGTTATCTATATGCAAGACAA
>Ga0163111_10001291_pt1 | contig 15326 bp, 2 predicted proteins | sample CRUFie1St18metaG_FD_109645 | JGI IMG/M metagenome (GOLD analysis project Ga0163111, IMG submission 109645) | Marine microbial communities from the Costa Rica Dome - CRUD Field 142mm St18 metaG | ecosystem: Environmental > Aquatic > Marine > Oceanic > Photic zone | place: Costa Rica: the Eastern...
CGCGGGCGCCCCCCCCCCCCGCCCCTCGGGCACCGCCCCCGGGGGGGGGCGCCCGGGCGGAGAGGCGAGGGGGGGGGGGGCGGGGGGGGACGGGGGGGGGGGGGGGGGCGGGGGCGGGGGCTGGGGCGGGCGGGGGCATGGCGGGGGGCGCGCGGGGGCGCGGGGGCGCGCGGGGGGCGCGGGGGCCGCGGGTACGCGGGCGGGGCGGCGGGCGGGGGCCGGGGGCGGCGGGGGCGGGGGAGGCGGGGGACAACCTGTTCGGGCCGCGGGGGTGGGACCCGGCCATGCCGGGGGACCCCCTGCCCAAGCGGGTGGTAGAGGAGTTCGGGCCCCGCGGCGGGGGCGCCCCGGGGACGGCCGGGCGGGGTTTCCGCACGCGCCGCGGGCCCCCGGACCTGGCCGTGCGCGAGGACCCGCTGCGGCCGGGGCGGGGGGACACGCGGCTGGACTGGTACAACGAGGGCCTCGACGTGACCCTCCTGGCGGGCCCCAAAGACTTCCACCTCCCCGGGCTACTGGAGGAGGCGGGGCCCGCCGGCAGCCTCGGGGCCGGCAAAGGCGCGGCCCGCGTGGGGTATTCGGCCGCCGACCACCTACCCGCCCACCTCCGGGCCATCAACTGGCGCTACCCTCGGCCGGAGCTCCTGTACCCGACCTTCCGGCGCAACACGCTGGATGCGGGCCGCCAGTTCGACGGCATCTGGGCAGACTTCCGGGAACTGTACGACTTCGGGGTGAAGCGCGATCGGGTGCGCCCGCCTGGTCCCCTCTCGGTGGCGAGCTACTGCCTCCTCGCGGCGTGGTACCAGCTGGTACCCTTCCCGGTGGCCTTTCTCCTGAACAAGACCGTACTCCTGCCCGTCCGCTGGGTCACTCAGGCGCTCCATAAGCAGCTCGTCCTGGCTTGCGCGAGACTGGACCTCTGGGCGGCCCGGGTTTGCGATGAACCGTCCTTGTGGTCCCTGCGGCGCACCATCCAGAGCTACCACGGGTCCTTGAGCATAGCGGGGCGGCTGCAGGCCCTCACCCGCACCATCGCTGCAGTGTGGGCGGTATCCCAGCGTGAGGGCTGGTTCAGGAGGGGCGGAGGCATGCAGGGCCTGCGCCGGCGGACGTCATCCATGCTCTCGAAGTTCGGCTAGACGCTGAGCTGGTCCCCCAGCCGCGCCTGTCCTAGGTAAAAAATATTAATGAAAGGTTACACTGTGTAATTTTCACAGAGACCACACGCGCCATTTGATGCTGCCAGTCAGCCAACTGCGCGGTCCTTCACCCATGAGCGATCGGGTGGGTCCAGAACTTGTGGCCCGAGTGTCGCATGTAGCGCACCTTCGACTGCAGCTCCTGGAGGAGGTAGCTGAAGGCGCTGCCTTCGACGGTGTCCCCGGGCTCGGGCCAGGAGAAGGCAGCTTTGACGCTCTCCAGGCGTTGGCGCTTGGCCCGCTTCGCCGCCTCGGGAATGGCCCGCAGAATAGCCGCGAGCTCGCCGAAGCGTTCGGGGGGAAGCTTGACAGCGAACTCTGAGTAGTCTAGGGCCGTCTCGAATGGGAGGTCTACGTCCCCCGCCACCAGGACAGGGATGCACCCCAGTGCGATGGAGTCATACAGTCTCAAGCTCCAGCCCTCCACCTCCGCCAGTACAAGGCAGAAGTCGCTCCGCAGCATCTCCTGGAATGCGCATTCCTTCCCGCACGTGGCGTCTGGGCCAGCGAAGATGACGCCGGGCTCATCCGCCAGGCTCTTCTGAAGGCCGTGTCGGATCCCTTGAGGGCTGCTGTCGCGCAGGTTCCCGCGGAAGTGCACCCAAGTGCTCCGATCCGGTTCGACGGCCGCAGGCCAAGAGGGTCGCACCGCTCGGCGCAGGGGAGGGACTACGAGGTCCTTCCAAGGGTCGAAGAAGAACTGGCGGGGCTCGACGGAGACCCCCGTGAGGAAGATACTCTTTCGAATGCGCTCACGGTTGTCGTGGTCCAACAGGGCAACCCCGCGCTCTGTGGGGAAGGTGAAGATGTGGTCCCGCCCCTCAGCCTCGGGCCATCTAGGCGACGCGGCCTCGAGACGGTCCATGAAGCCCCCAAACACCTTGTTCACGACCGCCGTCGCGTCGGTGAGGTCGCGCCCTGCAGCAAGGAGCTCCTGCAGCAAGCACTCTGTCTGGAGCGGCACCAGCACAAAGTCCGCCAGCTCGACTTCGGGTTCGTAAACATCGCTTGCCGCGACGAGCTTTGGAAGCAGGACCTCTCCCCCTGCGTAGTCTCCTTCGCAGGCGCCGGCCCCGCCCCCCGGCAACAGGCCCCCGACCAGACCCCGCGGCAACCCGTCCAAGATGTGTATGCGGAAGCGGGCCCCTGTGCGCGCTGTCCCCTCAGGGCGGCGACCCGAGAAAGCCACCGACGTCACCGCTCCCGTACCCGCGTCGCGACGTGGCCCGAGTCCCTCACCCCGGGCACCCTCGCCCGCGCCCGCGCCGGCTCCCGCCTGCCCGGCGGCTGGCAACTCTGGGTCAAAGTCGGGGTCCACCAACAGCAGAGACACGAGCAGCAGCCCGAGGAGGGCGCCCCCCGCGACGAGGAACGCGCGCCCCGCGCGCGCCCCCCCCGCGCGCCCCGCAGCGCGCCCCGCGCGCCCCGCGCGCCCCGCGCGGTCCGGCCCCGACCCCGGGCCCGGGCCCGGGCCCGGGCCCCGCCCCTCCATCGCGGGCGCGGCGAGCGCCGGCGGGGGACGCCGGGGCCACCCCCGCCCCACTCCCGAGGGGCTCCGACTTGGGGCGGGGCGGAGGCGCAGCAGTGGGGGGGGGCGCCGGCGGGGGGGGGGGGGGGGGGGGGGGGGGGGGGGGGCGGGGGGGGGGGGGGGGGGGGGCGCCCCCGGGGGGGGAGGGTGCTGCGGGCGGGTCCCCGGGGCCCGAGGGGGACATGACCCCCGCGGAGCTCAAGGCTTACGACGGGTCGGATGAGGGGAAGGCTGTGCTTGTGGGCGTCCGTGGACGCATCTTCGACGTGAGCGAAGGACGGGAGTTCTACGGTAAGGGCGGGCCCTACAACATCTTCGCAGGGATCGACGCGAGCGTTGCCCTCGCCCGGATGTCGTTCAAGCCGGAGGATCTCCAGAACGGAGACTGGGAGAACTTGAGCTACGCGGAGAAGGATACGCTGGATGACTGGGAGGCGAAGTTCGAGACGAAGTACCGTCTCGTGGGAAAGATAGTGGGATGAGAGTCTTTGTGAGAGGCCGCTCAGTGGACCTGGGCCACCCGACCCCCTAATGATTAGTTCTTTCTCTCTGCATTATTTTCCTGTGTTACATCTTGTTCTGCCCGTCGGCAACTTGCGCGCCGCAGCAGCGCCCCCTTCTGCCCTCGCGCGGGACACATCCGCTGCACCCGCCCAGCCTACCTCACTCGAGAACGGAGAGGTTGCTCTCCTGGAGCAGGGAGGTCTGGTGGCCCATAGAAGCCGGCTCGGCGGCATTGAGCTCCTCCCTGTGGCGGTTCAACTTGCGCATCAGGTTCTGAAAATTGTCTTGCGTGGAGCACTTTATCTTCTTTGTTTTGGAGATGCTCCAGCTCCCGAGGAGACGTGTCTTGACGCTGAACGTGTGCACGATCTTCAGCTTCTGTTTCTCTTGCTTGGTGATGACCTGCTCAATTTTGTCGATTGCGAGCGACCACATGACCACGTGCGAGACCTGCCCCGATTTCTGCGACTTTTTGCTCTTGATGAGGAAGACGGCGTCCTTCGTGACGAGCATGGTCTTGCGTTGGACGGTGTTGGTCGAGCCCGTCACCGTGATGCAGTCGATCAGCGCCTCAGCTGTTTCAGGTTGGAGGAATTGGGCGCTTGTGTGACGCCAGTCCATGAGCTCCCGGATCCGCCCTTCCTCTGCGTCGATCCCCAGCGAGTGCTCCTGCAGTCCGACGGCGGGGGCCCGGATGCGATACACCTTGACCCCTTCAATTCCTGCCTTGCCAAGGCTCAGAAGGGCGATGACCTCAAGGAACTTTGCCGAACCCTCGACAACGCCCCCCCAAGGCCTCAGAACGAGTCCAAAGATGCCCTTCAGAATACCGAGAGGCAGCATGCGCCACCCACCGCTCTCGAACGCCCACACAGGGTCAAGAATGATGCCGGATACGCCCCGAATGATCCCCCAAGTGAACTCTCGGCCTGCTCGGTACAGGCTTGTCGGGACGTTCACAGCGTTCTTGCTGTACCGCATGAGCGTGTGCGCGTCGGAAAGCTCCTTCCGACAGACATCTGTCCCGACTAGAGCCAGGGGCACAACAAGCGTCTGGGATACGGAGTTGAACAGCTGAGAGCCCGCGCTGAAAGCCACGAAGCTGCCTTGCTGTATGGCTCCGCCAACGCCTATTTTCCCCTTGGACAGCTCCTCTCCAATTTGGAAGGCGGAAGAACACGCGTATACAGCGGTGAGAGGCACTCCGAGCAGGGCGGGACCTGAACCCCCGAGAATCTTATGCGCCTCCGCCAGCATCTGCCACTTCAGATGCTGGAAGACCTTCTGCTTCAGCACGTTGGTACCCACAATCTCATCCTTGAAGGAGAGGCCCTTGATCGAAATTTTTGCCTCGCTGACGTCAAATAGCTGCAGCCCGCTCGAGGCAAGCAGACGGGGCACCAGGGACGTTTCCTGCTCTTTGCCCCCCGGGAGCAATTTGCTGCTGATCTGAACGGTCAGGATCAAACTCAGGTCGCTAATTTTGGCGTTCTCGAGGAAAAGCCATGACTTCGAGGAGGACGCTTCGTTGGTGCGCTCTATTTCTTGTTGGATGTGCTGCACCAGCCAGGTCGTGGGGCTGCCCGCCTTCTCTGTCAACGTAGGGTACGGGAGGCCCGACAGCGCACAGATTTCCGGCGGCCCGAAAGACCGGGACAAGTCGAGCATGCGCCCGAGCCGATTCTCCCACTCCGAATCTTGCCACAGGTCGTCCATGGGCAGACCGCGAGAGAACATCAACACTGCATCCATGAAGAGGTCGTCGATTTCGAGCTTGTAGCCCCCAAATTTCACCTGGAAATCCCGGTAGCTTGAAATCGTTGTCCAGCGCTTGCCGGAAGGAGGTAGAACCTCCACAAAGCTCGCCTTAAGAAAGGCTGTCTTGACGCCTTCAGTTTGGCGGCCCTGGGGATGGAGCACAACTGGCTGTGCTGCGCTGGGTAGCTGATTGTCGACTTGCACGCGCTGGACTACGAGGCTCGACGCAGCCTCCCTCCTCGTGCTGTAGGTCTGTGCGGACATCCCGTCCACCGTGACGTTGATGATTTCGCCGGACAGCCCATCACTGAGCACTGTGATACTGAACCCTGCAAGGCGCGCTTCGATGGCCGTGGAGGCCCCTTCAGCTGTCGCTTCCTCGGGGGACCAGTGCAAGCGGAGATGCAACTCGAGCGGCTCCCCCGCGCTACTCGCGCCCTCTTTCCTGGAGGGCACCTCCATGGGCACCCACGCATAAGTCGGGGCCCGAGTCCGCATCGCAGCGCACGGTATGACAAGGCTACCTAGGGCTTCACGAGGCCCAAGCATTGGAATGTCCGTCAACTTGAAAGTGATTGAGGAAGAGAGCGGTACATTGTTGAACCGAAAGGCGGCCTCCGGCCCATCCCAGATGGGTCTCAGGCTTGGAGAGGCCACCGGTGTGTTTCCTTTGAGCCCAGGTATGGGTACCCCGTCCAAATCAATGACGGCTGCGGACACGGACGCCATTGGCACGGCTTGGGTGGCTGCCAGAGCGCGCAGACCAGAGCGTCGTTGCAGTCCACGGGCTGCCATAACTTTGATGTAGACCTCTCCTGATTCCAGGCCAGACGCGCGGGCCATTTCATCCGTCCCGTCGGGTCTGAAGTGCCCCAAGGTAAGCCGCTCGGCCAGCTGCTTCCATTCTTCCGCCTGGAGGGGTGACATGGCAGACACGCACTCAATGCGCTCTGCTAGCGCTTGCGCGCTGGCTTGGAGACGCAGGGCCGATATCCCGGCGTTGGTCACCCTCCACGCAATGCTCAGGGTGACACTCCCCGAAACCGATTGTCCACGACCTTGGCGCCTCGCCAACGGCAAGGTTACTCTCATGGGGTTCCCGGTGTTGCCGGAGATTTCGAAGGATTCTCCCAGAGGTACCGTGCAGCGGCCTAAAAAGCAACGCAGGCGCTCTGGGGCTGTTGCCGCGCCGCGCAGTATTCCAGAGAGCCGCGAGAACGGGCCCTTCACGCGCAGAGAGTAAATGTCGACGGTAACCCTCCCGACAGCCCTCGATCCGGGAAATATTGCAACATCGCCCCATTGCGGATTGCAGCTCTGCGGCACCACCCGAGTTGTGTGCACCCTGCCGTCGGTCGAAACGACAGCAAACGCATGACACATCTGCGGGAGAAGGGCAAGGCCCTCTGCTCCGACGACTGTCACTTCGAGGTCCCCGCCCAGGGAGAGCGCATAGGTACCAGGCTGGAAGCTCGCCTCCGCCTGAGTCCCACCGTCGCGCAGTAGTCCGGTCTTCGAAGCCGTCTTGCGGAAGTGGGGCGTGTTTGTCCCAAGTCTGTTCGAAGCTTCGGTAGAGTGTGAACGGTGGCCGTCGTCATCGCGGAGCAGGTCGTTGGGAGAGAGCGGCACGCCAAACAGGTCTATCGACGTTGTATCGGGCCGCACCATCCCTCCGAGCTGAGTGAAGCGCGCGTCCACTTCCTGCAGTGCCACTTCAACTCTCTTCAATTTGTCCTCGAGCCCCTCCAGAAGCTGGTCGTGGTCGCTGCCACGTGCAGCTCCACTTGACTTCTGGAGTGACGCAGCGTTGGTGACACGGTCGTGGAAGGTCAACACCCTGGTGGGGCCATCAGCAGTCACATGGACTGAAATGCTTCGCGTGGTGACGCGGTCAAGCGTGGCTTGGAGACGGCGGCGCAGGCGATTTACCTGAGTGGTGACGGCCGTCCCCCCCGCTCCCGTCGATGATGCACGCATGTTCTGCTGGGCTGACATCCCGGCTGGGACAGATATGTGCGGGTGGTCACCCATCTGCTCTAGGGCAATAGACTTCTTGACTTTGAACCAGGATCCGTTCTGGCCGACCTCGACGTAGAGTTTCCAAGGCAGAGCAGGCGCGTCCCAGGCGTACTCGCATGAACCGCCAGGGGGGAGAACTATGCTTGGGGCGCTCGCAACCTCGTTATCCTCATCCTCTTCTTCAACTTCTTCGTCTTCCACGTCCCCTTCGAGCGGCTCGTCCAAGCCAGACCGCCGGACCTGGCTGCTCGACAGCTTGCGCTGCAGTTTCTTCGACCGCCATTGCTGAAAGGAGATTGAGAAATCGGAGCATAGGTTCTCAATCCGGTATGGTGCTTCAGCCTGGGTATCAAGCCGGAAAAGGACGGTGGAAGACGACGACGCGATCGATATGGGGATGATGAAGTCCTTCTGTGACGTACCTTCGTTACCACTGCGTTGCATCATTTTCGACCCGACAGTACTACTTGAGCCCGTAGGGGTCAGCGGTTCCTCAGATAACGTTTCAGCTTGAGATCCATTCCTCGCCTGCAAACGCACACCAAAGAGCCTGTCATGGTATTTACGCAGCGGCACAGCGTTCGACCACTCAAAATCTGACCCTGTCGGTCGGATCTGCAACTCCATTGGGCTCTGGTTGTTGTCGATACCGAGTGAAATCGCGTTTCCTTTCGTCAATGTCCGCACTGGTGTAGCCACGCCAGAAGCATCCACCGCCTGCCGGTACTCGATATCGCTGGCTGTCCTGTTCTCCATGATGAAACTCCGTTTCACCACCACCACCTTTGTGTGCCTGTATATCGAATCGGGCGGAGCGGCGACCACTTCAACAGAGCAAATATCTGCCCCGTACATGGCGGGTTGTCCTTCACTGCGGCAGAGGTCGGGGTCCTCCGCCAGCTGGATGGGCGGACCGCAAGGGCCAACGGCGCTGGTGGAAAACAGCGGCGACCAAAAGGACGGCTTTCCCCCATTGATTCGAAGCTGCATTTCTGGAGCGGCGCACCCCATGATCGTCGGGCACGACAAAAAATTCGTTGGGCTTCTTGTGCTTGGGGACTTCTGCAGAAGTGTCTCCACGTCCTCCGCTTCTACTTCGTTCGGGGCGTGAGCTGGCACTTCAATGTAGGATATTCTGGGGTAATTGCTGCTGCTCAACTGGGAGTATTGGAAGAGCAGCGGCTCCCCGGTCAAGTTCCACACCCAGTACGGCGAGTAGATTGTGATGGCGCGAGAGACCGCATCCGTGCACACGTTGTGAATACCGAGACTCATTCGAGTTCTTTGCCAACCCGCCTTGCGGTTCGGAGAGTGAGCAGCCAGGGGCAGACTACTGGGCATGGTCGAAGGGAAGCGCAAGTCCCCGCCGTCATGAATCGTAACCGGGGAAGGAGTCACCCAGCGCGTCCCCCCCTCGTCAAGTGAGAGGTGCAGCCGTGTCTCTATGCTTAAGTCCCTGTAGAATTCCTGGGACTCGCCTGGGTGAATGACGATGAGTTTTGGGCTGGCCGGCACCGAAGCGGCACCGAAGCACCGGAAACTGAGCTGAGCTGCTGATAGAGCCGGCCCAGACTGCGACTGTGGACGAGACTTGACAGATTCACCGCCGTGCAGGAGAACCATTTGTACCGGATGCGGCGTGGCGTTGGTGACTGTTATCGGAGCCATAAACGAGAGGTCGCACTGGATGGGACGCTGCGAGGGGACGATGGACTGCGTCTCGGGGACAAAGTTGAAACTCTTCGACCCCACCTGTCCGACGCTGACGCGCCAAACTTTGAGTGCGCAGTGGAAGGGTTCGCTCAGCTCCGACTCCTCCGGGTGACAATCCACTTCCGGCGGATCCGCTTCGCAAGTGATCTGGCCTTCCTGCTTCTGCAGCTCTTCGATGTCCTGTGACAGCACAACAACATCTTTCTCCGCCTCGCTGAAACCTTCTGGCCGCACGTAGAGCAGGCCCTCTCCCACTGTGCTGGTTGCGGGGAGGTACATACCCGTGTTCGGTTCGAGTGGCCCAAGGGTACGAGTGTTGTCGATCTTCCCTTCCCTCAACTTTTCCTCCTCGGGAGGATTAAACAGATTCGTTTCGAGCACCAAACGTAGCGTCAGATTTTTGTTCGTCTTGTTGTGGACCCAGATGCCGGAGTGAAACGATATGAGCTTTGTGCGGCCGGCCAAGATGATGTCGCAGATGATGGGAATGCTTGTGCCCTGAAGGGGGCTTTTCACCCGGTGCGAAAAGCGCCCGACAAGACTTACGTTCACGTTCTCCACAACGGGCCAGTTGCCCTCGAGTTGGATGCTGATGGCTTCGCACTGCATGCAGGTCGTCCGCCACGCAGGCTCGTCCTCGCTTCCGTGGAGGTTTATGTCGACGAGGTTCGGCTGGGCTTTCAGCACTTCGCGTTCGTCGTTCTTCAACTCTCTGGCTTTCCTGTTCTGGCCCCAGTAGAACAGCGTGACGCCCGTGTAGTTATGAATGAGATACTTCTGCGTTGTCACGTCGGAGCTGCCATCGGCAAGGGTCGGCGAGGTCGGGAAGTCGCTTTCCGACAGCGTTCCGAACTTGGTCCGTCCCCTGCGGTGGCTCTGGGAGCCATCGCGCTGCGTGGGGTCTTCGTAGACGCCGGATTTGAGTTTCTCGATGAACTGGAGCGCGTCACCGACTGACATAAGCACGTGTGGAGAGATGTTGAAGTGCGCCTTCACTTCCGAGGACACAACCATGTTCTGCTGGGTACCAAGTACCGCCCCAAACTTGGAGCTCGTGGTTTGACTGTGCCGCAGGCTCACGGGCCAGGGTTCGAGCAGAACGTTGTATCGGGAGAGGCTCGAGTCCAAAAATTTCACGGAGAGTTCCAGGCTCCCGGACAAAAATTGGCTGAACCCGGCAACTTCGGTGCGTTTCTCCGTACTGTGTTTCACGCTCACCTCTTTGACGAAAACTTTCAGGACGTCATCGTTGGAGATTCCACGGTCGTCCAAGAGGTTGAAGCACATGCTCTGAACAACGACGTTGGTCTCACTGAACACAGGGCGGAACGCAGTCTCCTCGGGGGGGCTCGTAGGGCCTTCTTCTGTCCCCTCCCTCTCAGAGTTCAGCATGCGCTTCATCGTGCCGATGAATGGGATGAGCGAAAATCTCACGCGCCAGTTGACATCGTCGAGCTCGAGGAGGTACTCGCTCGTTTGTGGAGATCGCTGGTCCATCTCGAAGCCGTGAGAAATCTGGAAAGCACGAGCAGCCGAGATGGATCGCCGCCTCTTGAGATCCCTACGCAGAACGTGAAGGAACAGGTCACGAACGTTCATAGACCTCACCTTTTTCCTGAAAAGGTAGGTTTTGATGCAGCGCTGGAGACATAGCGCAGCCTGAACGCGCTTCAGCATCCCCCGTGCCTCGTGGACGACGGGAGATTGATAGTTGTGGACCACCGAGGCATTCAGGGGCTCCAAAATTACAGACTCGGGGAACGTGCCCATGTCTCGCCCCGCAGACTGCTGAACTGAGACGGAGAGCTGTCTGGCGTCGATGCGCATCTGCTGCTCTCCGTCACCCCCATAGGCGCGCCTGACACGAAGCTGCTGAACGCGGAAGTTCAGGCCATCGGAGTTCGAGGCGTTCGAGGACTTGCAGATTCTTCCTGAGACAGGGAGAAACACTTCAGCATTGTAGAGAACGAAGTTCATGTAGAACCACTTTTGGTGTTGGGCTTGCTCCATGGTAGTCGTCACGATATTCGGTTCCGGCACGTACGCAAAACCCCCGGGCTTGAACTTTGAGAAAATGGAGCCAACCTTGGTGAGGAGCTGCATGTCATCAAAGTAGGGCCAATTCACTTTTGCGTTCCCGAACCCCACTTCGAGAGCCGCCGTACCGTCTGTGAGAGACGCGTATGTGAAGGAGAAACCTTGGAGGGAGTCGTCTCCTACGCACAGCATGGCGGGGACGTAGCCGTCCGAGGAGCTCGCCACGTGAATGTCAATCAGGCCCAACACCCCAGACATGATTTCCACCCGCATGGACGACGTGGCAGAAATGATGCCAAATCGGAAGTTCTCGAAGCAGACATCCAGGAAATCACTTTCGGGTCCACTGCCACTCTCTGAAACCATTTCTGCAACCGACGTGTCCGACATCTTGACCCGGAGAGACGGGGTCAGGAGCTCAATCACACGCATCGGCTGCTCCTTGGGAATGCTGACTTTCTCCTTGAATTTGTAGACCTCCTCCTCGCCACTGGGCGATTCGTGCAAGACGCTGGCGATGCGCTCCTTGACGAAGTCCTTTTTCGGGTTGAAAACACTTTCTTCTTGCAGGTTGCCGGACAGTAGTTGCATGATGAGCGAGAAGATGGGTTGGTTCAGATGGAAAACCCCATCCGTGCCGACGAAGAGAATTCGGGGAGTAGGCCCCGTGAAGGAGGCGCAGTAGAGGTCCATCGGGGCCAAAACGACGCACCGCGTTCCCGAAAGGCCGCAGGGGGTCTTCGTGGGACGCGAAGATTCGTGCCTGAAAGACTCCAGCCTGTGCCCGACCAGTTTCCCCTCGTGCCCATCTGACCTGTGTGACCCGAGTCCATCCTTATCATCCTCAACGCGCAGAATCAAATCGATACCGAACTCTTCCAGGGCAAGTTCGAAACTAGTGTCCTCTGAGTAATCGAGAGATTTCACGTCTCTGAACGAAAGTTCCCTCTTGACCCTGGGCAGCCCCATCTCAACCGAACTGCAGTTCACGGAGAAGAAACACACGTTCTTCTCTGACGTGATCGGGATGTCCAGATTCAAGTGAAGCACAGACACAGAGTGGTTGGTCTCATAGCCCTTTCTGGCCTCACACGCCTCTGAAACTGACGCTTCAGCACCCTCTGCGCTTTCGGGCCCAGTGCTCGACGGGATGCTCGCGGCGATCGAAGATGCAGCGCATGAAACATCCGCAAGGAAGCGGTACAGGAACGTCGCAGTGACATCCTCGAGACAGATGTCGTACCCGCACGCACGCTTCTGGATATGCAACCCGCACCCGCTCGTAGATGCTACCGCACCGGCGCAGATCCGCCGCTGAACCCTCAAGGCTTGCCTGTAATTGGAAATGTTGACCATGTCGTACAGTGCAATGCTTTCGACACTACATATTTTGTAGATCGAGTCTGAATTCTGCAAGGCCGGCGGCCAGGACACAGAAATGTTCTCTGCCCAGAGGCTCGCGACTTCCCGCTTATGAAACAGCTGAACATTTACGTACTGGCACGCAAGGACGAGCTCGACGGACGAACTGGCAGGCTCTTCCCCCCTCGTCTCAGATTCATGGTTTGCTTTTGGGTTGTTCAGGTCAGCCAGCCCGGCTACTGACTCCCGCGCATCTTCGGCGATATCGACAAGGTCGCCAGGCCACACGTCGTCGCACATGACGTGTATGTCATTCAAAGAGACGAATGCTTTCGTGCTCGACTCCTCGGGAGACGGTCCTCCGCCGAGCACTGAGATCCCCAGCTGGTGATTTGTTGCACTCCTGTTCTTGAAGAAGTCAATGCCTCTGAGGAGCCACAATCTCCGGTACGCTGCATGCCATAGATTCTTGCGGCGGCCGTCCACGAGGTGACGCAGCACCTTGGCCTTCAGGTGCGGGTTGCCGGGCTGCAGCACTCTCCGACCCCCCTTCAGGTTTGCAAAGAATACCCCTCCAAGGATGACCTCGAGGTCGTGCGAACCGCACGTTTCGCTGAACTTTACGTTGAGGTCGAGGAGGGAGGCCCTAAAGCCCGTCGACGGCTCCCATGCATGTTGGCCAGAATCTTCCTCTCTGGATAGGACGAAGTCGACGCTCGGGCAGTGGAACGCGTAAGCGAAGCAGGCCCTAGAAGGCACGACGAGCTTGACCTGAGCGTCCCCTCCCAACGCGGGACTAGCAGCTGGCTTTTCCAGGTCTGCCCTGATGTAAGGAGCCGCTATCCGCACGGCGTGGGACAGGACTCGGGGCGAGAGCTTCATGACCACTCCGGAAAGCTCAGCAAGGCCGCGAGAGACGCTATCACTCGAGGCTGCGGGATGGAATTTCTGCTCAGAAACAAGGACCGCCCTGGCCTCCACAGGGAGCAGCACATTCTCCAGGATTGTTTCCGGAGCTTGCCCGGCCTCGCGTTTCCGGACCTGCACGAAGACAGAAGATGCCACGGTCAGTGTTCGCTTCCAGCAGGGCAGAGCGTCGACGGGCGCAGGGCCCTTGTAGTGAAGGCTGCGCCCGACGCCGACCTTCTCGAGCACGCAACGGACCGCCACAGAGGTTTCCTGCAATTTGAATGCCAGGAAGCCTTCTTCTGATGCGTCGCCCAGAATGCGAGCGGAGACAGATCTGATGGCCATGACCAGGTCCATTGGTGGAGCCAAAGCCACGCACTTTACGGGCACGGCAGCGAAGGCACCTTTCACGGCGTCATGAAGACACGGCGCGTTGCACTCTTGCGACAATTTCTGTGCTGTAGAGATTCCGTGCAGGACGGCAGAGACATGCACAAAGAGGCCTGGGTCGATGGTCACTTCCACGTCGCATACTGAAGCCTCGGCGCACATCGGGGCAGCCGGAAGGCCATCACTTTCGGCGAGGTGCACCGTTACTGCGTCCCCCTTCCCTTGGCCCCGCACGTCACAGAGGTGGGCGGCCCGAGTGCCATATCCTCGGAGATAGCATTCATGCAGCGACACCCGAACTCCACCGTGATCTGTCACGGCACGGAAGTCTCCCAGCCCGAATACGAGCCTCTCAGCGTGGAACCCGCCCAGGCTCAAAGCCAGGCGCGGAAGGTGGAACGACACACGCGTCTGCAGAGCGAACTTACTCTTGCTGCGGTCCTTTGGCAACACACCTTCCGCCCCCAAGAGCAAAGCGTCCACCAGACCCATGGCCTCCAGTCTGCGGGTTCGATCGCGCTCGTGGCTCGCGTAGATGTGTTGCCGAAAATGAACGATCTCCTCGACGGTCATGCCCGTTTCAAGCTGACGAAGCTGCACTTTTTCCCAGAGGCCATTCTTCTTCTCCCACCAGCGCGCGTGCTCACCTCTGTACAACTCCACGTATTTCAGGCGCTTCATCCTCCGCGCCTGCAGGCAACCGACCCCCAGGCTCTCGCTCTTCCTACCGCGCACATCACGCGCAGCCGCTTGCGTTTCTGCGATGGCGAAATGCCACCAATGCATCGCATGCCCTTTTACTGGCAGATTTGGCCTCTTTCTGCGGTACCTCTCAAAGCGGACGTAGTCCGTCAAGGAGTCAATCGCCCCGAGGGCCAGCTCCAGGGAAGCGGGGCACAGATCGAGCGCAAGCGCGCTCGAAGCCACGTTAACTTCGAGTCGCAAGCCGGAAAGATTCGCCGCAGGCTTCAGAAATATCTGCGCATGCATTTGCCACTGCCGCAGTATGTGGTGCCTGGGAGCCGGGGTGTCTCCAGCAGGTTCCAAGGATCCAGGCGCTGCTTTCCCGGTCCGCTGGACATGGAAGTCAAGACCACGCAAGACCAGCTCGCTCTCCGAGGATACTCGCCCCTCCAACGCGTCGAACCACCCCGAGTCGCCGGTCGAGGCGTAGCGCAGCTGCCGCATGGTAAAGGTTGACCGCACGAAGCCCTGAGCGAAGGCAACCTTCACCTCGGTGATGTGTACCTCGACCCGAGAGAGGAGGGATGACAGCACGCTACTCAAAAAAGTTGTCAGGGCGCTGGGCCGCGGGGCTGCGGGGCCAGGCCTCCCCTGGCTCGACCTCGCACCCCTCCGCCGGTCCCACAGGATGGCCTCAATCTTCGCCAGCAGCGCCCTGCGCTCCGTCGGGGAGAGCCCCCCCGGTTCGTGCTTTGCAGCCGATGCAGCCGGTGGGCTCTCCCGCTGCCGCACGGCGACGGACACCCCCGAGACTCGAACCCCCGCGCGAAGGCGGGTGAGCGTGGGGAGCGCGACCTGGAGAAGGCGGACGTGGACCTCCTCTGCCGAACAGAAGAGCCCGAGGGCTTCAAATAGAGCGGGAGAGAGGGAGAAGTCCCGTACCTCGAGCTCAGCAGGCAGGCCATACCGGCACCGCAGGGCGAACCCCGGTGGAGGGACGCCTCGAGCAGCGCATGCCCGGACGCTCCGACCCAGAAGCGCCCGCAGCAGGGACCCGAGGACCCAAAGCACCAGTCCGCACCACATCAGCATCCGCGCCGCGCCCAGGGCCCCGCTCCCGCCGCCCCCGCCGCCGGTCCCCCGGCCCCCAAGCGCCACCACCAGGGCCCCCCCGAGCGCCGCCGCCGCCAGCGCCCCCCCGGCCCCGCTCCCGCCCCCGC
>Ga0163111_10001293_pt1 | contig 15313 bp, 13 predicted proteins | sample CRUFie1St18metaG_FD_109645 | JGI IMG/M metagenome (GOLD analysis project Ga0163111, IMG submission 109645) | Marine microbial communities from the Costa Rica Dome - CRUD Field 142mm St18 metaG | ecosystem: Environmental > Aquatic > Marine > Oceanic > Photic zone | place: Costa Rica: the Eastern...
CTGAGCTGAGCCCTGTGGGCTTTGCAACCAACTTTTGAGGCCTTGCGTGTGCCTTGTGGGTACATGTGGGCGTGCTCTCCTAAAATTTCGAGGCGATCGGACAAACTCATCGAGCTTGGCTGCACGCGCCATTTGCACGCCGAAGCGCTGCGGCGCGGCGGCGTGGACATGTCGGCAGTCGGTCGAGACGCGCGCTCTGCGGCTGGCAGCAAGCTTGCATGTGCAGCACTAGTGCACATGCAAGAGGGCAGCCAAAAAGAATCACGCTGGCAGCCAGGTGGACGGACGACTGCACCGACACGGCCACGACGACGTGCACAGGACGTCACTTGCCTAACTGGGGATGCCGATGAAACGGCCCGATCTAGACCGAACCGGCGTCGGACCTGCTCTCTCTGCGCTCTAGCGTCAAGCTTTTGTTGAATTCACAGAAGAGGATGGCCGCAGAGCCGCCCCCTCTCGGCGCGCTCCCGCTGACGCACGTGCTGATGACGACGAATTACCGCCCGTGGATGGCGTACGTGCTCGCGGAACGCAACCCGTCGCTCGCGGTCGTCGTGGTCGCCCCCGACGGGCTCGCGCCTCGCGGTGCGAGCCTGCCAAACCTGCACTTCGAGGCGCTGGAGAACCACGCCGCGCTCGGCCTGCGGTTCGCGCGCACATACTTTCCGGCGACACTGATCGACGAGGACTGGGACTCGTTCACTGTGCTGCGCTGGCTCGTGAGCGCGGCGGTGTTGCGCAAGCGGCTCGGGAGCGCGGGCCTCAGGCACGCCGCAGTGGCGCTGATCGAGGCCGACGTGCTCGTGTTCGAAAGCGTCGCCGACCGGTTCCGCCTTTTGCAACAGCAGTCCCCGGGCCTGCTCGGAGCGTGGCCGTTCCGCGCCGGCTACTTCATCGCCTCGGCAGAGTTGCTGCAGCGCTTCGCGAGCTGGGCGGAGCAGCTGTACGCGGGGCCGCGCGACGCGCTCCTGCGCACGATTCAGCGCCACGGGTACCGCGTCCGACTCGACACGGCTCGACGGCGCGCGCACGCGCGCTCGGTGGGCGCCGCGCTGCACCGCGGCAACGAGAGCGTGCAGCTCTTCAACGACATGGCGCTCATCGACGCCTTCCGCCAGAGCGCGCGCGGCGAGACGGTGGCGGGCGCGCCGCCCGCGCCCCGCGGGCGGATCGCGGTGAACACGGTCCGCCCGGACTGCGTCGGCGTGATCAACCCGCACACCTTCGCCAGGAGCTCCGAGTACAGCTCGCTCCGCTGGGTCGGCCGCACGCCGCACGTGCGGCGCCCCGCGTGCGGTGCCGGCGTCGACGTCGATTGGTGCCCGCTCTGTTTCATCCACTTCCAAGGCCGCGCGAAAGAGACGCTGAACGCTTCAGAGTGGGTCCGCCGCGCGACTGCACGTACAGCGGGCGCCCTTTCGTAGGCGTCTTCGGATGGATCGGAGCGGAGATGAGGGCGGAACCTGAGAGCGGGGGTTTTGTAGAGAATGGTAGAGAGCATGCATGCAGCTGCCGTCCTTCGCTCTCATTCACTGAGCGCCAACGAGGGTGGGAGAGCAGTCACTCTACACAGCACGCAGCACGAGTAGGAGAGGTGGTAGTCGTCACAAGTGCGTGGCCAGAAAACGCACTCCAGCTGGAGGCGGGGCCACCTGGGTGGACGTAGCCGTCGTGTTCGACCATCCGCTCGCAGACGAAGTCGATGGTGGGTGAAGGCAGCACGTGCGATGTCTACTGCGCTGCGGGCGATGCGTGCGTCCGAGAGTGCGTCGCCGAGCCAGCGCCGGGAGTGCAAGACCTGATCGCCGGGCTGGTGCTCCTGGGCTGCTCGGGCCTGTTCTCCGGGCTGACGCTCGGGCTCATGTCGCTTGACCCCGCAGGGCTGGAGGTGATCATCGCCGGCGGCGATCCCGTCGGGAAGAGCCAGGCCGAGCGCATTTTGCCGCTTCGCAAGCACGGTAACCTGCTCCTGTGCTCGCTGCTGCTCGGGAACACGCTCGTGAATGCGCTGCTCGCGATTCTAACCGCCAGCTTCACGAGCGGACTGCTCGGCGGCGTCCTCTCGTCCGCCGCGATCCTCGTCTTCGGCGAGATTCTGCCGCAGTCCGTCTGCTCGCGGCACGGGCTGTACATCGGCTCGAAGGTGGTCGATCTCGTGCGCGTGCTGATGGCGCTCGCGCTCGTCGTCGCCTGGCCCATCTCCAAGGTGCTCGACCTGGTGCTCGGCGAGGAGCTCGGCACGGTCTACTCCCGCCGCGAGTTGAAGGAGCTCTTCACCCTGCAGGCGAGGAAGGAGGACAGCGAGCTGTCGACGACGCGCAGCGCCGGCGGCGACGCAGGCGGCCGCGCCTTCCCGAGCCCGCCGCGTGCCTCGCGATTCTCGTGCCGAGCCCTCTCCCCCGGCCGCCGCCGCGACAGGAAACTCGTTCCTCGACGGAAAAATCGGCTCGACCGAGGCGGCGTGGCTGGGCGGCGCGCTCTCGCTCTCCGAGCGCAAGGTCGAGCAGATCATGACCGCCATGGACGACGTCGTCGGCGTCTTCGAGGAGGACCGGTGCGATGCCCGCGCGCGCCCCTCCCTCCCGGCCGCGCGGCCAGCCAGGCGCGTCTTGGCCGGCCTGGCGCGCCGAGGCCAGCCTGGCGCGCCGAGGCGACCTCTCCTGCCGCGCCACAGCCTCGACTTCGCCACAATGCTCGCGATCTACGAGTCGGGCCACACGCGCATTCCCATCTTCCGCCGCTCGACCGGCTCCGCCGCGCCGCGCTGCGCCGGCCGAAAGTGGGCGGGTTGCGAAGTGGTCGGCCTGCTCTCGACCAAGGACCTGATCCTCGTGGATCCGCAGGACGCGTTGTCGGTGCACCAGATGCGCGCGCACTGCGGGCGCGACCTGTTCATCGTTTGGTACGACACCGCGGTCAACAAGCTCTTCAAGGACTTCAAGGGGAGCCACTCCCACCTCGCGTTCGTTCAGCGCGTCAACGACGCCGACGCAGCGCGCGACCCGTTCTACGAGGTGATCGGCATCGTGACGCTCGAGGACATCCTCGAGGAGCTCATCCAGGCGCGCGGGCGGCCCGCCGCCGCCCCACCCTTCTCCGCACGCCCTGCCCCGACCGTGCGGCGGCGCGTCCGGCAGGCAGAGATTGTCGACGAGACCGACGTCTTCGAGGACAACAAGTCGAAGAAGCGCGTGTCGCAGGAGGCGCAGGCAAGCCGGCGGATGGCCTTCCACAAGATGCTCGACCCGCGCGAGCTGCACGATCGCGCGCTGGACAAGGACGAGATCGAGGCCATCTCCTTCTTCCTCGCCGCGAACGTCGACCACTTCGCCACCACCGTCGTGTCGCCGCGGATCTTGCAGGCGCTGCTCGCGGAGTCGACGGTCAGCGTGGTCGACGACCCCGAGACGGCGGCCCCGATGTACGAGCCGTCGAAGCCGAGCGACCTGTGCACCGTGGTGCTGCAGGGGCAGCTGCACATCGTGTGCGGCTCCGAGGGCTTCGAGTCGGATCGCGGCCCGTGGACGGTGCTCGCGGTTGGCGCGCTGCGGCAGCCGCACTACGTTCCCGATTTCACGGCGCGGGCGACCGAGCCGACGCGCTTCCTGCAGATCTCGCGGAGCGGGTACGCGTCGTCGCTCGCGGAGCAGGAGCGGGTGAACCGGCTGCTCGAGGACCTGGACTTGCGCGAGCCGCGGAAGCAGCCGTCGCAGCGCACGCTCGTGAACGCCGCGCTGTGGGCCGCCACCGGCTGACATCGTCGTGGATAATAGGAATTCCTAGCCGAAGGTATATACGGGCGATGTTTTGATTCCTAGATGGGCGTCCCCGAGGGGGTCGCGAACAGGGGGAGGGAGGCCCCAAAAGCGTAAACGCGTCAAACACGTAAAGTTACCATATATGGGTCATATTACCGAGTATAATCCCATCTTACCAAGTATAATGGCTGTGGGGACTTTCCGAGGTCAGCCGGCCGGTGGTAGGGACACTTGTGGACGAAGCACAGACGACGCGTAGGGAGGCGTGCGCGCGCTCTGTGCATGTCCTGACTAGTCGCCTGGTTGCCGTGTGCGATGGTCAAGCCCTCCGTCGCCAATTAGCTGCTAAAATAGGCAAAAATGAAGGGATTTACGTCTTCACGCTTTTTTCGGGGCCTGCGGCGCAGGAGGGGGAGGCGGGGACGCCCATCTAGGAATCAAAACATCGCCCGATACCTTTGTGTGCGGAGACTTTAGCGAACTTAGTGGCCGCCGTGCAGGAGGTGGATGGCGCAGCTCCCGGCGCCGGGGCAGCGGAAGCCGCTGAGCACCGCCCGCGTCGAGTCGACGATTCCCACGAGCGCCGATGGCGCGTGGGTGTACCCGTCCGACCAGATGTTCTACAACGCGATGCGAAAGAAGGGCTACGAGCCGAGGGAGGAGGACATGCGGACGGTCGTGGCGATCCACAACGCGGTGAACGAGCGCACATGGTCCGCCGGCCGCGCCGCCCGGCGACGCCGCCAACCGGCGCCGCGCACATCGCCCTCCCCCTCCGCGCAGGAGAGAGATCCTGCGCTGGGAGTCGCTCCACCCAGAGTGCCTGGAGAAGCTGCGGCTGCTGCGCTTCCAGGGGAACCCGCACGAGCTGACCCCGAAGGCGCGCGCGCACCAACAATTTGGCTACAAGCCGCCCTTCGACCGCCACGACTGGGTGGTCGAGCGCTGCGGCCGTGAAGTTCGGTACCTGATCGACTTTTATCAGGGCCGCGCCTCGGCGGGGCACGCCGTCTCCGTGCACATTGACGCGCGCCCGGCCGCGGACACCCTTTCTGACGCGTGGGACCGCGTGCGCATGGCGGTGCGAGCAGTCGTGAGCTAGCGGCTACTAGATAAATGGCAGGAAGGTGACGTGGGCGACCGTCCCCGCGGCGGCGAAGGCGACGACGTACGCGCGCGCTGCCCGCTTCCAACGCGAGCCGGAGCGTCGCGAGCTCAGCGCGCCGGAAAAGAACCAGGTGGCCCCCGGGCATCCCGCGGCGACGAGGCGCGTGGTCACTTGGACGTTGCTCAGGAGCAACCCGACGAGCGTTAGCGCGGTCCAGTGCACGAGGTAGAGGACCGTCCCCGGCGGTGCGCGTCGCGCCGTGTCGGCGAGCTCGCCCCTGGCGATGAGCGCGCCGGGCGCGCGCCAGTGTCGTCTGGACGACTGCGCGGCTGCCGCGGCGCACGCACGCGCGCACGCGAGCAGCGTGGGCGCCGCCAGCGCGAAGTTCGGGAGCTGCCGCAGCTGGTAGTACCGGAGGAAGCCCACGCCCCAGTACTCTGCCTGGACGTGCTGGTACACATCCGGCCAGCGCCGCGCGCAAAACTTCGGCGGGAGCGCTCCCGAGAGTGTGCAAAGCCGCTGGTGGCCGGCGACGACCCAGAGCGCGTACGGCGATAAGACGAGGGCCGACTGCGTCCCGCCAGCAATGAGCTCCGCCGCGCCGGCCCGGCCGCTCGGCCGTGTCCAAGCGCTCGCGGCTCGACGCGTCGCGTCCGACGCGACCACCAGCGCATTAAGCGTGCCGTTTGCGCGCAGCGCGCTGCCAACCGCGAGCAGACCGGCGCCGACCCACGCGCGGCCGTGCTGCAGCAGGAGCATGCCGCCGAACACGCTGGCGGCAAAGCACGCCTCCGAGTATGCAGTGGAGAAGAAGACAGAGGCCGGCGAGACGCAAAAGAACAGGGCGGCCTCGTACGGCCGGCGTGCGCTGTCGCAACGAACGCGCAGAACGGCCGCGGTGAGATGGAACAGCAGTACCGTCGCGGCCACGAACGCTGCATTCGACAGCAGCACAGCGGCGACCATGGCGCTCTCGTCTTCGCAGCCCGAGAGGGCGCGAGGGCGCAGCCACGCCGAAAGGACGCGCACGAGCAAGGGATAGAGCGGGAAGAAGGCGAACCGCTGCTCACAAGTCCAGCCGTCGCGGGCGGCGGCGAGGAAGTGCGCGGCATCCCACCTGGTGAAGGCGCCCAGCAGGGGCGCGAGCCTGCAGGTGGGCGCCGCCCGCACCTGCAGCGCACCTGACGCCTCGTGTTCCGGCAACGCGAGATGCGCGAGCACAGCCAGCAGCACCACGAGGAAACGAGAGAGCGACGCGCGCAAGAAAACGCCTCTCGATGGGGGTCGCCACATGACTTGTGCTCCTGCTGTGTCTCCTACCCGGTGACGTCGCACGGTGACCGTGCTGCATGGATCCCGCAACTGTACTTCAAGTATTTTAGAGTCAAACGCCTCACAGCTCCTCCTCGATCTCGTCCTCGCCGCCTCCAGCGACGTCATTCGAGGGCGCGTTGGGCGGCACCGCGCCGACCGCAGCGTACGTTTCGCGGACCATCTCGGCGTCGACGTACGGCGAGAGGACGATGCCGCGCTCCCGCATCTGCTCAATGAGCTTGTGCGCCTCTTGCACGCGCCGCTGCGAGGAGAACCACTCCACCATGAGTGCATACACCTGCCGAGCACCCGCGCAGCGGATTACGGTTCAGCAGCGTTGGCCACGGGGCATGGCGCGCGCGCGGCCGCACATCGCCGACGCGGATGGCGGACTCGATGTCGGCTTGCTCGAGCAGGTCGTGGCACATTGCCACCATCTGCTCCGGCGACGACTTGACCATCTTGCGCGCGTTGACGAACGCCTCGACGTGCACGATGCGCTGCTGAAGCGATGCGAGTTTGTCCTCCCTGCCCTGGACGCGCGCCTTTGTCATGTACTCGTGCGCCTCCTTAAGCGCGCCGAGCGCCTTCTCGTAGTCGCGGTACTCGTCGATCTCCACCTGGGCGCACGCGTCGTAGAAGGAGGCGAGCTGCTCCATCGCCTTCGCCTTGGTGTAAAACGCGACGATGTTCTTCATCACCCCTGCGTCCGAGTGCCAGTCGAGTGACTGCAAATAGTTGGCGGCGAGAATGTAGATCTCTCGCGTGCGCGAGACACCGGCGAAGTAGCAAATCTTCTGCGTGTCGCCAGACTTGAGGAGGCATTTCATTGCCTTGAGCTTATCGCCCGCCTGCGTGTACTTCTTGCACGCGAGGTGGAAGTTGCCCTGGCGCTTGCAACACTTGGCAATCTTGGAGAGCACGGCGTTGCGCGCGTCCGCCGTCTCAGCGCCCGGCGCTCCGAGCGGCGGGCACAGCTGCTCTGCCGTGTCCTCGGTAAGTTCGATGTTGTGGAGCACGCAGAGGTCCAGCGCTTTCGTATACTCCCCGGCAACCGCGAAGAGGTGAACGGTCTTGGCGTACTGCCCGTGGTCGAGGAAGAACTCGGCGCACGACTGCAGCAGCTGCGGGTCGGTCTCGGCCGTGAGCGCGTCCGCAATCTCACGCAGCGCGTCGAAGAGGCGCGAGCGGAAGCAGAGCTCAACCGCTCGCGAGAGGTTTCCGCCCTTCTGGAAGAGCAGCACTGCTTTCTCGGGCATTCCTCGTGCTTCAAGATACTCGGCCGCCTCGATCTGGATTCGCGCTGGTGCCTGCGGCGTGCAAAGGAAGGGATGGTGATGCAAGGGGCAACGCCAGCCCGCTACCCGCCACCATGCCGCCGCCGCCGCCGCCGCCGCCGCCGCCGCCGCCCCGCCGCGGCCCGGGCACCAGACCTGCAGGGCGAGCATGTTGAGTTCTGATGGCATTTCGTGGGCTTTCGCCAGTCGCACAGCGTGGTTGAACCGCTGCGCCCGCTGGAAGAAATGGATCGCTTCCTTGATGTACCCGCCGGCCTCATACTGTCGTGCGAGGTGGTACGCGGCTGCAGGGTCACCCGTCTCGTTGATGATATCCGACGCCTTGTCGAGTTGCTGCCGGAAACACAGCACGCGCACGATCGCCAGCCAGTCCTCCGCCCGCTCATAATACTGCAATGCGTCGTCGAAATGGCCGTTCGACTCCAAGTATTGGGCCCACCACTTAAACTGTGCGCAGCACACGGCCGGGGGAGCGCTCGGTTGTGCAGCACGCAGGAAACGGTGCGCGCTGTACGCGCGCGCGGAATTCGAATGCGGCCCACCAGCTCGGCGTCGGCAGTGGCATCGATATATTTCTGCAGTTGCGGCAGGTTGGACGTGTCGAACATCATGCGAGGCACCTGGCACGAAGGTGATGTGAGGCCTCCAGACACACATAGCACATTGCCGACCGAGAGGGCGGCATATGGTATGGGAGCGCACTCACCTCCGTGCGATGGGTACCCGAGTGCTCGAAATGCTTGACGGCATCGGGGTACTTGCCGGCTGCCTCGAGCTGTTTTGCATACCTGCGCGCGGGAGGGCGGAGAGGCGGCGTCGTGCACGCTGGAGTGGCACGGGGAAGCAGTGCCAGCGGGGTTCTCGAGCGCGGGAAAGCACGTGTAGTGTGTCGACCGCAGGTTGATGCGATCCTTCGTCTCCGCCACATCGATGGCCTTCTCCCACTGGCCACTGGCTTGGTACAAGGTGTTGAGCAGATCGTGACGCCCGCACGCCGCGTAGAGTCGCTCTGCGTCTTCGAGCTGGCCCAGTTGTACCGCCACCATCGCAGCGCATACATCAGGCTCGGCTACCGTTCCGTGGGTCGCGACGTGCTGTGAGATCGCGTCGCGCACCGCACGGGCGCCGCGTGCGTGACCCATGTTGCCCAGGCACACCTCAGCGACGTCGAGCCGCTTGGTTTTAACGCACATGCGTGCCATATTCTCCCATACCTGAGCGCGGAGGCCGTACATACTTCGGTATCAGAGCGTGTGGGCGAGGGAGAGGCGGCAGGGGCGGTGGACCAGGAGCGGGGAGAGAGGGCGGGGCGACGTTGCGGGTGGCAGGAAAGTGCACGGCGCCTGCGCGCTCTTCACCAGCTTGACCGCTCGGTGCGCTTCGTCCATGTTGCCGATCGTGAGGTGGTACGAAAACGCGACGAGGGCGCGTCTCGTCGGACCGTCCACCTGCGACGCGTCGGGAAGCACACACGCACACGCTGGTGTCAGCACCCAGCGAGACCGCTTCTGCGGCACCAAATTGGCGCCGCGAACCTGCTCCATGCCCACGAAGTCACGCATGACGCACGTCGCAAGGCGAGACGACAGCTTGGAGTGCTTCTCCAAGTGCTCCTGCGACGCGTCGCCTTGCAGCCCGCCGCCGCTGTTCGTGTCGGTGCTCACGAAGTACAGGTAAGGGACCTGAGGGGGGGGGGGAGGGGGGTTGCGAGCGCCAATTGCCGCGAACCCCCACCAGTGGGGACCTAAGCATCCGCACGAGGCTCGGGCAGACCCGGCGCACACGCACACCTGCACGCCGACGAGCGCCTCCATCCTAGGGTCTGCTGCGAAGCTGTTCTGCATGCGCAGGCCGCCACCCTGAGCGGCGCTTGCCGCCGTCGAGAACATCGTCACTACTTCGAGGTGCGCGGGCTGCTCCTCGCTGCCGACCCCCGAGAATTGCGGGCGTGTCTCCACGCCGAGCAGCGTGCACTCGACCGGGTCCCATAGGTGCACGGTGGGGAGCCGGCCGGCTCCGTTGTCCTCGGCCGAGGGCCCGAAGTCGTGATCCTGGACGATGTCGGGCTCGATGACATACACGAAAAGCTTCGAGGATGGAGCCCACGCCGGGGGGGGCGCCTTGACGCCGAAGCGCGGTCCGGGCGCCGGCGGCTCGGGTGCTGCCTGCAGCTCGACCGTCGCGCTGACGCGCGACCCATCCGCCGTTACTTGCACCGACGTGATACGAGATCGCTCGGGAACCAGGCGCCTGCCCGCCGCGTGCTGTTTGGGCTCGCGCCTTTCGATGTTCCAGACCTTGATATACCCCTGGTCTGTGCCTGCGGCGACGTACGCGCCTTTGTCACCGCCGGCGATGTGCACCACGCGGGGCGCCCCCTCCGCCTCCATAAAAGGTAGCGTGGACTTCACGCGCCCCGCAAAATTGACCACTTCGACCCGACCATTCGTAAGCAGGAAGAGACTCTCGTCCCAAATTGCGCCCGAAACGGCGGCGCTCGCGAATGCGCCGACGGAGCGCGGCGCTCCGGGCGAGTCGTCGAATTCGTGCACTTGGACTGCAGCGCCAGACCACACGAGCACCCGCGCCCCGTGCATGTCGCAGCCCTTGATGCGGAAGCCGGCCGGCAGCCGCAACTGCTTTTTCGCGCCCGACGTGTGTTCCAGTTGCAACGCCTGTGCAAGTGATAGCGATCGCGGGTGTCACGCGAGCAAGAGCGCAGAGGGCATGCCCGTTCGCAAAAGGAGGACGGCGCGCGAGCGCCTGCGCATTCAGCTGCACGAGACACCACTTGCCACTCATCACCCGCCGCAGCACCGTTTCGGGCAGCAGGCTCAGTCCACCCTCACCCCGAGCGGCGAGCATCCCCTCGCCTTGTGCCCACGCCAGCTGCACGGGTGGGCTCGAGACATTAGCCGGGGCAAGCGGCTCCCACGCTCTCTCGGGCGCCTCAGCGGTCGCGACACGCGCCGCTTTCCACAGCACGACGCGTCCCCCACGCGTGCCCGCCGCGAGCAGACGTCGGCCAGGTTGATATGCGAGGGTGACGAGCTTGTCAGAGGTTAGCCCCTCCATCCCCGGCACGTCCGCGAGGGAGAGCACCTGCGGATCGGCCCACCCGCGCGTCAGCGAGCCTGGCTTGGGACGGCGCGACGCGTGTGCGGCGGCGGCGGCGGCGAGGGGGGGGGGGGGGGGTTGGGTGGATATGAATCGGCGGTGAGGCGCGTCGGCGGTCGGCGGCAGTGGGAGGCGGCCGCACGTAGTTGTCGTCGCTCTGCAAGTTGTAGAAGCGGACGATCGGATCTGCCGAGACGAAGGCCAGTTGTCCCGCGCCTGCCAACGCGATGTCCAGCATCCCCTCCCTGCCGACGGACAGCTTTACGCGCAGGAGCGGTTGCGGCTTGTTGTCGGTGAGCTTGTACGTGGCGAGCACGTGCGCCTGCGTCGGAGCGGGGCGAGACGGGCGCGCAGAGGGTTCTGGCGGCGCCCCGTCGTGCGGCAAGCGCTGTGGGGCGAGGCCTGGCGCGTGCTTCCCACCTTGGTGATCGCCACTAGGGTGTCATTCTCCGCATGGTAGAGCAGGGCACCTGCCACCCAAGTGGTCGGGCGTCGGGCTGTGGCGGCAATCCAGGTCGCACCACGCCGGCGGTATTCGCTTCGCAACGCGTCGCACCGAGCGGGGCACCGAGCGGAGCGACGGCGTCGTTCGAGTGGCCCATGTCGTCTCCGAAGCAGATTGCGCCCGTTTCGCCGCCGAAGTAGAACGGCGGGCAGTCCGCCGCAGCGAAGGCGGAGGTGACCGTCTTCTTCACGGGCACGTTCGTGCGGAACGTCGCGTGTGACAGCGCGCCCGCCGCCGCGCGCTTGTACGGGCAGATCATCGCGTGCCGCCCCCTCGAGTCGACCTTCCAGACCGCGAGCACAGCCGCCTCCTGCGCGGTGACGCGACGCCGCGGGTGGGGCGCCGTCAGCGTCGGCCGGGCGCAGGCGGCGGCGGGCGGGGGGGGGAGGGGGGGAGTGCGGCACCGGAGCGGCGCCCACGGCACGGCCATCGCCGGATATCAATCGGGACGCGTCTGGCGACCAAAGCACGAATGTGACGGGGTGAGTCGCATGCTGGTCAGTATCTTCCCGGGCAACCCTGTCGTTGGCGTTCGGGCCATCCGCCCAGACCATCACGCTGCCGTCCTCCCATCCGATGGCGAGCATGAGGCTGCCCGAGGCCGCCGGAGACCAGCAGAGACAGCGCGCGTTCGCCACGCGCGACTTTGTGCTTAGCACGGCGCCCTCGTAGTACGGTTCAGCGTGCTCGTTCAAAAGAATGACCGTCGCGTTGTCGAGTGCGACCGCAAGCAGCATGGACTGTGGCGCCTCCGACCACGCGAACGTGAGCACCCGGCCGGCCGGACGCGACGAGCCTTGAGCCATGCCCGGCGGCGTGAGTACTCGGGCCTCGCAATAGAGAGAGTTGGACAGCATGCCAACGGTCTTCTCGGGCCTGCAATAGAGAGAGTTGGACCCACCGGTTGTTGTACTCCTGCCGAGCGTAGGGTTTTGCGTTCTATGGTGCTACGATTTTGTGCCTTTTCATCAGTCTCGGCGTCCCGTCGTCCCCGCCACCTCGCGCTCGCGTCCCCCGCCGCCCCCTCCGCAGCGGGCTCAGGAAGTGAGCCACAGCCGCGTCAGGCCCTGATCTGATCGCGGAACGTGGGGCGGCTCGGCGGGAGGGCGACGAACACGTGGGGCGGCGCGCGGCGCGCGGGCGGCGGCGGGGCTTGGAGGCGGGAGGTGCGTGACCGGGCGCGGCGGGCGGCACGTGGGCGGGCGTACAATCGATGACGACGCTGCACGTGGGGCACTTCCGGTTGCGCAGGTTCAGGCGGTGATCGATGCACTCGCGGCAGAACGAGTGGCCGCACTTCGTGACGACGCTCTTGTCGCGGTTGCACGCCAACGGGCACTTGACCAGCTTCTTGTAGAATTCGACCTGCTCCTCGAGCGCGGATTGGCCAGCAGCCGTCTCCGTGCGCCCCGCCGCCTGGAAGCGGGACACGCGCCGCTGCAGCGCGTCGCGCTCGGCCGCGAGCCGTTTCACCTGGGCGGCCTCGGCGGCGACCGACGCCGCCGACTTAGCCTCGCGCTCCGACGCGCGGGCCGTCGCCTCCTGAGCTTCTTTGAGCTGCGCCGCCAGATGCTGCGCGCCGCGCTCCGCCTCCTCCACCTCGCGCTTCCGTTGTTCGCGCTCGCCCAGAGCTGTGCGCAGCTCCTCCTCCTTCGTCGCCCACGCCTGGCGGCGAGGAGCAGACGGGTCGGCGCGGGTGGGTGAGGAGCGAGGGCGACGCGCCGTGCGTGGGGATCGAGAGAGCGGCGCGCCTGCTTCGACTGCTTTAGGACCATCTCGAGCGACGAGCGCAGATCCCTCTCCTTCTCCGCCAGCCTCTCAGCGGCCGCTAGCTTCTCGTCGAGGCCCTGCCGCTCCGCCTTCAAAAGCTTCATGCTCTGGTCGGCGCGCAGACGCTCGGCGACCAGTTTCGTCGCGGCTTCCTCCTTGTCTTGAATGGTCTGCAGCAGCCTCACGTTCTGCTCCTGCAGCTGCTCAAACGCCTTCGAGACCGCCTCGACCTCGCCCATGAGTGCGCTGAAGGGCGGCGTTTGGGAGGGGGCGTCGGCATCATCCGACCACACGAGGCAGTGGCCAGGAGCAGGCTTTCGGTGCACGCGGCTGCGAGAGCGCACCTCGACTCCCCTTGGTGCGTCGCTGCCTCCTGCTGCGCCTTCTGCGCCGCCGCCTCTGCAGAGCGCAAGCTCAGGAGCGTCGCCTACCGGGAGAGCGGAAGTACGTGAGCAGGCGCGTTCGGCGGGGCGGCGTGGCATGCAGGAAATGGAGGAAGCGGGTGGCGTGAGGGAGGCGGGCGGGGCCACCTGCAGCCTGCGCTCCGTCTCGTGCGTCTCGAGCGGGGCGCCATCGCTAAGCCGCTGCTGCAGTTGCTCCACGCGCAGCTGCATGGCATGCTCCGCCTCGCGCAACTTCTCCTGCGCGGAGGGCGGGAAGGGGCGTGGCCACTCTGGGCAGTCACGGGCGTGGGGCAGGCTGGCGGCGGAGACCTGCTCATCGCGAGCTGTGTCGCGCTCGCGCTCCGTCTCTACGATCTGGCTGCGCAGCCTCGAGCAATCCTTCTTCGCTCGCTCCACTTCCGCGCGGCACGACGCCAGCAAGTTCTCCACCTGAATCACGGGAATTCGCGTTTGCGGTCGGAAGGGGCGTCGCAAGACGTGGGCGCATGCGCCACACAGGGACATGGGCATGGGCATGGGTATGGGCAGTGCATGTGGACGTGTGCGCGTTGCGGTCGTGTGTCCTCGGAATGTGGACGCACCTCCGCCTTACTTTCCTCCAGACCCTGCACAGAGAGCACCTTCCGGCCGAGCTGCAGCTCGAGCGAGTCGCGCTCGGCGCGCATCTGCCGCACGGCGCGCGCAGCTTGGGCGGCCCGCGCGAGCGGTGAGGCGTCGGGGTCGGTGACACGGAGCACATGTGCGTCGCGGCGGTGTGCGTGAACCGGGGCCGGGGGCACTCGTGCGGGGGGCGACGCAGTTCGGTCCGAGCCTGCGCGAGCAGCTTCGCCTGGCGCTGCGCATCAGCGGCCGCCTCTTCGCGCTGCTGGGCGCGCAGTGCGTCGAAGCGCGAGAAGTCCGCCTCACGGAGGAGCTGCAGCTGCGCGCCGTCGGCGGCCGCGCGCTGCGTCCTGCCCTCCGACTGTCGCACCTGCGCCTCGAGCTGCTGTATTTGCATCCGCATCCGCACCTGGCTGGGATGACCCTGCATCTGCTCGTCGCTCACGCGCGCGCGCGCCTCGTCGATACTCGCGCGCTGCGCCGCCACCTGCGCTTGCGTATCTTGCAGCTCGCCGAGGCGCTGCTCCGCCTGCTCGCGGAGGGGGACCGGCGTGGTGGGGCGGGATACCACGTGCAGGGCGGGGTGGCTAGTTGAGGCCGTTCGTTCGAAAGGTCTCGGCGAACCAGGCGTTTGCTGGCGTCCAGCTCCTCGCGAAGCTCGGCAAGCGCAGCCGCGTCCGCGCCGCCGGCCCCGCCGCTCCTCGTCGCATCGACGGCTGCCGCTCCCGAATTCGACGCGTCGCCGCTCGCGGAGCCCGGCCGTGCCGCGGGCGCCGCCGCCGTCTCCAGGCTCGCCCGCTGTCGCTCCCGGTTGAGCTCTTTGATGCCCTTGTCGATCTCCGTCTGGCTCTGCTCGAGTCGCGCCTTCAGGTCGAGCTCTGCCGTCTGAGCGAGCGCGAGCTGGTCCTTTGCGAGCGCGAGCGCGCGCGCCAACTCGTCGTGCTCTGCTTGGAGCCGCGTCGCCGCGGCATCGACCTCCGTTGAGGTACGCTCCAGGTCGCCACCGGCCGGTTGCGCCGCGACGTGCACGGCCCGCAGCGCCCGCACCGCTTGCACTAGCCTTCCGTGCTGCTCCCGCATCCGTGTGCATCGCGCCGACAGCTGCTCCTCGAGGTCGCCCGGAGCCAGCGGCGCGGGCGCGACGAGCTGCTGGAGCACGCTGCTCGCCACTTCGGGGAGCGGGACCGGCTCGTTCAGCTGCGCAAGCACCCGCGCCACCTGCTGCTCCAGCTCCATCCACTGCCGATCCATCACCGAGATCGCCGTCTCTCTGATGCGCAGGCGGGAAGTCGACTGCTCTAGCTCGTGCTGCACATCCTTCAGCTCGCGCTTTTTGCAGCTCAACGACGTTTGCAGCGCCAAGTTCTGGCGTTGCAAGATCGAGACCTGCATTTTGTGCCCACGACGCCCAGTCGGATTGCTGGAGAGCTCTACAG
>Ga0163111_10001294_pt1 | contig 15310 bp, 15 predicted proteins | sample CRUFie1St18metaG_FD_109645 | JGI IMG/M metagenome (GOLD analysis project Ga0163111, IMG submission 109645) | Marine microbial communities from the Costa Rica Dome - CRUD Field 142mm St18 metaG | ecosystem: Environmental > Aquatic > Marine > Oceanic > Photic zone | place: Costa Rica: the Eastern...
AATATCTTTTGCCATTTTATTAATCATTAGAGCTTTCTGATTTTCATATACAGCGCCAAATGGATATGCATTTTCAGTATATCCACCAGATTTTTTTACAAGATCATCAATGGTCTCGCCTTCTGCCATAAGATATCTTCCAGGCTTTAAGATTGCACCATCAATGTATACAGACCTAAATGAATGCTTCCTTATAAAAACCTTATCTCCATCTTTTGCAGGCAAAGTTTTGAATTGTTTAATATTGCTAATTGGAAGTGGCTTGACCTTACCATCCAAAATTCTATCTAAATATATATTTGAGGTATCAGCTTGAACGTCTAATCCATTTGCATATTCTATAACGTCAGACAAATTTTGTTCTATGAATAATTCATATTTAGCAGGTCTTTTTATTGCGCCATCAATAGCAACAATATTTTTGACAGGCTTTACAAAAATAGTATCTCCAGATTGTAATGTAGTTTTTGAACCATAAATTCCTGTAATTAAAACATCGTACATATCAAGTGTTTCTATAATCTCTTGATTTCTTATCAAATTAATTTCCCTGTAACTGCCATAGTCATTTATTCCTCCAGCAACACCGATCGCATGGAGCATATTTGAATTTCCACTAAGAGTATAAATACCTGGATTGTATGCATTACCAGAAACTAATACATTTATATCTCTTATGTTACTTAAGCTAACAAATGCCTCAGTTCCTATAAATGAAGATTTGACTTTAGCTTTTATAAGAGAGCTAGCATCACCTAAAGATAATCCAGATATCGTTATCTTGCCAATATCTGGTAAGTTGATTGAGCCATCTCTTTGCAATGCAAATGTACTAATAATATTTTGCTGGCCAATTAGTTGAATTTCTAAGATATCCCCAAAATCTAATATATATTCTGAACTAAGATTTGGCTCGTTTATAGGCATAAAAGTTGATTGATAGGTTCTAAAAAAATCAGAGCCAAATATAATTAAATCATCTCTGTTACGTAAATAATCTTCATCCTCAGCTAGTTTATTTTTAAGATACTCTAAGTCGTCCTCTAATCTGTTCTTCAAGTCCTCAAGTTCTTTTTTTTCAATTTTTGTTTGTGTTTCAATACTGCTATATATAGGATCTACAGCCTTTCCTTGGTCATTAACCCTTTCCAAAACATCGCTCTTAATATCTGCAGGTAAGGTTTTCAAAAATTCTTCTGATAATTCTTGTGAATACATTGTGGGAATCGAGAGTATAAGTATTGAAATTATTAGAGTAAATTTATTCATATATAAGTATTAAAATTTTATTCAGCGTAGATTATAGAGCATATGAACATATTACGAAATATACTGGTTGGCAAAAACTACCTAATAAGACCCGGTATTTCAACTGAAGATATTGATAAAGCTTTATCAATAATTTGATTTATTATATTGCTAACTTCTGACTCTGTGATGGTTGAAGATTGAGATTGGAAAACAAGCCTAAAGCCTATTTTTATTTCATCTTTTGCTTCGTTGTGAAAAAAATCGAAAACAAAAATATCTTTGATTAGATTGTGTTTAAAGTTTATGAGTAATTCTTGTAGTTCATAATACTTATCTTTTTCTTTTACAGCAAAAGATAGATCTCTGTATGAGGATGGAAATGAAGAAATCGGAACATATTTTATGAAATTGCTCTTATTTAATGATTTTTTAGGTTCACTAATATATTTAGAACTATGGTTTTTAAAATAATCTAGTTCAATTTCAAGATATATTATTTGATTTTTTAATTTAGTATCTAATTTTTCTCTATCAACAATTACAGGATTAAAATGTATTTCAGGATACTCTTCGTTTAACAAATTTTTTAGATAACTTTTGTCTATCTTTTTTGAAAAATCTATATGATTATTGCCCACCCTGCCACTACAAATTATTCCAATCATTTTTTTATTTTTTACTTCTTCATTTTGATAAAAATATAAGTCAGAAATTTCAAATAATTTTATTGAGTCTTTTTGTCTTCTTTCGTTATATAAAAGATTTTCTGTTAGAGATTTTTCAACATTAGTTCTAATATATTTCTTATTTGAGTCAAGGGGATTGTCTACTTTTATGGCATTATCTGTTTCATAATTTATAAATGGGTTATTAATAACTTCAAAAAACCCATGTTTTGTTAAAAAGTTGCTAATATTATTAACCAATGATTTATAATCTTGTTGCTCATCAAGCAATTTAGGGATTATGAACTTCTGTGACTTGATATTATCATAGCCAATGACTCTTGCAATTTCTTCTGCAATATCATTCGGTGTTTTAATATCACTTCTGTGTGACGGTGCAATAATTTTATTATCAATAAAAGTGAAATCTAACTTTAAAAGGTATTCCTTTAATTTTTTCTCACTTAAAGATGTACCTAATATATTGTTAAGCAGCTTGATATTAAATGATACAAGATCAGGTTTAAAATCTTGATAATCTTTTTTAAAAATTTCTACGTTTTTAATAGTGGCGTGATCTTTAACAATTTTAATAAACCTTCTTAATACATTTTCATGACAAAGTGGATCGACCCCTCTTTCAAATTTATGAGCTGCATCAGATTTGATATCATACTTTATCGATTGGCCAATGATGTTTTCAGGGTTGAAATAAGCACACTCTATAATTACAGACTTTGTTTTACTATTGCATGCTGTACTACTACCACCCATAACGCCAGCAAGATTTATAATATTATTGTCTTGAACAAATACAAGATTTTTGTCTTTCAACTCTATTTTTTTATTAAGTAAAGTTTCAAAAAAATGACTGCCTTTAATAATTTCTAGTGAAAATGTATTAGAAATTTTTTGAGCATCGTAACAGTGAGTTGGTTGCCCTGTTTCGTATGAAATATAGTTTGAAACATCAGTAAAAAAATTATTTTTATTTATTTCTAAATCATCAAAATAGTCTTTTAATAGACCTGAATAGGGTGCTACCTGTCCTTCGATATCTATTTTTAAAAAAGAAATATGAGGGCATATTTTTGGAGCTTTATTAATGAAATCTAATCTAAGTTGGTTTATATCATCATTATATAACTCACCTAAGGTAGTAATGTCATAGAAGACAGCTAAATCTCTCAACAAACCTTTGATCGATAAGCAATCACCTCTATTAGGGGTAAGCTCCATATCAAATATATTATTATTTATTTCATGCTCATGACCCAACTGAGAAAATTTTTTTGAAATATCTTCGAGGCTTGGTTTGGAAGGAATAAAATTAATTAAATGTTTGTATGCAACTTTCATTTAAATTGGCTCAAAAAATCTAAATTCGATTTGTAAAAATCTCTAATATCATTAACTTCATATTTCAGCATGGCAATCCTTTCAACACCTAAACCAAATGCTAGCCCGCTATATTTAGAAGAATCTATTTTACAATTATCGAGCACAATTGGATTAACAATTCCACAACCTAGAATTTCAAGCCATTTACCATTTTCAGATAGAATATCAACTTCTGCTGATGGTTCTGTAAATGGGAAATATGAAGGTCTAAATCTGATATGAACTTCCTCACCAAAAATTGCATAGATAATTTTATGAATTAAGTCTTTAAGCTGAGCAAAATTAACTTCTTGATCCACATAAATTCCCTCAACTTGGTGAAACATTGGCAAATGAGTAGCATCATCATCTTTTCTGTAAACCTTACCTGCAGAAGTGAACGCAAATGGAGGTTTTGAATTAAGCATGCTTCTAATTTGAACAGGGGAAGTATGAGTCCTGAGAACGTTAGTTTTATTTTGAACATAAAAAGTGTCATGCATTTGTCTTGCAGGATGAGATTTTTTAATATTTAACATATCAAAATTAAACTCTTCGGATTCTATTTCGGGTCCATCAACTTCATTAAAACCGAATTCTTTTAATATACTTAACAAAAAATCTTTGACTTGATTTATAGGATGCAATCCGCCTGAGAGATTGCTTAAGACTGGTGGCTTGATTTTGTTAAATGAAGACATTTAACTAAGAAATTACTTTACAGCTAATTGGACTATCTTAGCGAATGTAGAAGAATCATTTACAGCTATATCTGAAAGAATTTTTCTGTCGATAATAATATCTTTTGTAGTCATTCCATTCATTAATTTAGAGTACGATACATCTAATGATCTTGAAGCTGCATTTATCCTTGCAATCCAAAGTGATCTGAATGTTCTTTTTTTGTTTTTTCTATCTCTAAATGCATATTGCATTGATTTAATATTAGATTGCTTAGCGGTTTTAAATAACCTACTTCTAGCACCATAGTGACCTTTGGTGGAGGTTAAAACTTTTTTATGTTTAGCTTTAGCTGTTACTGATTTCGTTACTCTTGGCATGATTATTACCTTCTAATTAATACCGAAGCCATCTTAAGAACAGTTCCAGTTAACTTATTAAGGCCTCTGTTATGTCTTTTTCTTTTAGTAGATTGCTTGGTTAAAATATGATTCCTGTTTGCACTTTTACTTTTTACAGACGAACCAGTTTTCTTAAACCTTTTAGCAGCTCCTGAATGTGTTTTGAGTTTATATCCCATAAATAATATTTAAATATATCTTAACTTTTCTTTTTTAAAGGTGACAAAACCATTAAAAGCTGACGGCCTTCTAATGAAGGTTCTTGAACAACTTGAGCTATATCTTCAAGCTCTACTCTTAATTTGTTAAGTAAATTAAGTCCCATGTCACTGTTTAAAATCTCTCTACCTCTAAAACGGACGCTTATTTTAGTCTTATCTCCATCAAGAATAAAGCTTTTTATTTTTTTTAGTTTAATATTGTAATCACCTACGTCCGTAGACGGTCTAAATTTAATTTCTTTTGTAGTATTTCTTTTAACTTTTATCTTTGATGCAGATATATTTTTTTTCTTATTAAAAACATGTTTGCCATAATCCAAAAGCTTGCATACGATTGGTTTAGCATCAGAGGGTGATACCTGGACTAAATCAAGTGTTGCTGCTTTCGCAGAATCAAGTGCATCACTAAATTTCACGAGTCCTATTTTTTCTCCATTAGCTCCAATCAGCATAACCTCTTCAGCCCGGATTTTTTCGTTGATAGGAGTATTTTTCTTTGAAGAAGCTATTGGAACACCTTCTGCTTATTGAAAAAGAACAAATATAACATTAAGAAAATTTAAACAAGAGTTTTGTTAAGTATGGATGAGATTTATTTACATGCATTTTAACGCTGAATTTTATACTAAAAATTAAATTTGGCAATGTTTATGGTTGAAGAAATGAATGCTTCCAGACACCATCAGTCTTATTAAAAACCTCTCTTTTGTTTATTCTTGATTCGTGTCCTTCCCAAAATTCAAAATAATATGGAATAAATGAAAAACCGCCCCAGTATTCTGGGCATTTTTTTAAATCATTATTTTTTAAAGATTTATTATAATTTTTTTTAACTTTATCATAAGAGTCTATTTGCTTTGATTGACAGGATGAGATAGCTAATGCATTTTTTTCTTTTGACCTATTAAAAAAATATTTTTGATTATATTCATTTGAAGTTTTGTTTATCTCAGCCTTCATTCTGATTTGAACATTAGTACGAGACCAATATATTAAAGCAGCAATTTGATTGTAAGAATTGAAGGCAGATGCTTTTGGAGATTCATAATTGCTGAAAAAAACAAACTCATCATTTGTGACAAACTTAAGATTTACATATCTCGAGTCAACCTCATTTATTTCATTATTAAATGACGAAATTGATATTGCTTCAATAACTTTTTGTCCAGCATTTAACGCCTCATTATACTTTGCTTGAAAAAGCAAATAAGGCGTCTCTTGTTTTAAATTTTTAAACTGGATCATTATGTTAATATTTTTAACTAATTATATATGTCTTATTGCTTGGTAATAAAGAACTTTAAGAATAAAGCCTGTAATGAAAAAAAAGCTGCGTTATAAAACTTTTATAGTCAGTTTATGTGTTTTAAACAAAGGTTAGTTAGTGTATTTAAGCGCTTGCTTTAACTCGGTTGACGGCTCAGGCAAATCTTTAAAAACTTTCCAAGCTATTTTTGTACTTGGAATAAGAACCGACCAAGCTGTAATAAAAATTGCCAAAAAATAAATGTACAAACTTTTGTTAGATACAAACCATCGTTCAAGCTCCCCCTTATAGGGAGCTATAACATTATTGTAGAAATCAACGGAAGCATTTGTACCCTGCATTATTTCTTCTTCATCACGAAATATAATAGAACCAATTCCTGATAATCCTGGCCTGACCTGTTTGATTAAATTTTTAGTGCTATTTGAATAGGCCTCAAATGTTTCTGAAGTAAGAGGTCTTGGCCCAATAATACTCATATCACCAATGAATATATTCAACAACTGCGGAAGCTCATTTATCTTGGTTTTACGCAAAAATCTGCCTACAGGTAATACTCTAGGATCGCTTTTTATAGTAACCGTACCTGTACCCATGCTAGGACTATTTTTAAGCATAGTAGCAAACTTGAATAAATTAAATTTTTTATAGTCTTTACCAACTCTCTTCTGTAAAAAAAATACCTCGCCCTCACCTGTTAGTCTTAGTGTTATTACAACAGGTATTAACAATGGAGATAAAAAGACTAAAGCTATTCCAGAAAATAAAATATCAAAAAAACGATCCATATTTACATTCTCTGATCTAAGTATTTACCAGTCTCTTTATGAGCAAAATCAGGAAGGAGTGCAAAATATAATTTAACAATATCGTCTTTGTCCCAATTACCTTTTTCCCTCAGAATTTCAATTCCATTCATAAAATTATCCAGCTTAGCCTCATCAAAAACTGGTTGATTTTTTATGACGCCAATGGTTTCAAACCTTTCCATGTCCAGGTCTTCACTATCCGTGAAAAATTCCTCAAAGTCCTTTTCACCAGTTGTATCACTATTAAAAAAATAACAAGGCCAACGCTTATCAGCTATTAGTTCTTCAGCTTTATCGCGCGCTTCATCCTCAGATTCACATTCATAAGGTTCATAACCTCGTTCTCGAAGATAACTAACTGCGATTTCTGAAAAAGTAATAAGGTGTAATTTCTCACTAAGCTTAGGGAAGAAAATATCCCTATTATTACCAAATAATCCAGAAAGCAAACATAATTCACCTGACTCCTGTGGTGTTAAAAAATAACGTCTCACATCTTTTGGGGCTGAGAATGGTTGTTTTTTGGCGAATCTTTGATTGAAACCATGTAAAAGTGATCCATCAGAAAAGGCGACATTAGCAAACCGTGCCATGGAGATTCGCTGAGTGAGACTCTCACGCATTAAGAACATTTCCATAATACGCTTACTGGCGCCCATCATATTAACTGGATTAGCTGCTTTATCTGTCGACACACAAAAATATCTACTTGCTCCAAACTTGTTAGAAAGTTGTAATGTCTTAATTGTGTTGAAAACATTGACCATTATCATGCGCATTAGCGTATATGGATCCGACTCACTTCTTACGTGCTTTAAGGCAGATAAATTAAAGACGTAATCGTAAGGTCCTTCGCCCGACATTAACGCCTCAAATTCAACAGAGCCACAATCAATTGCAAATGTTTTAAAATCGCCACTGCCATAGCCCTCAGTGCTTCTAAGATCCCTGACCAACTCGACCATATTATTTTCTGAAATATCTACAACATGAAGTAACTTAGGATCTCGCTTAAAAATTTCTTTGGTTACAGCCTGACCTATACTTCCGGCTCCACCTATTATTAGAAATTTTGAGACACTCACTTCATTCATTAAACTCTGTTCAAGTGATGAAATATCATTTGAAAACAATTCTTTTTTTCTGCCGATTAAATCTAAATAGCCCATAATAAATTCCTTAATGACTGACATTTGAAAACTTAAAGACAGTTTTCATGGTCATTATAATAATCTTTAAATCAAATAAAAAAGATTTTTTTTTCATATAAAGCCTTTCGTAACGCACTTTATTTCGATCAGTATTCCTATCTCTTCCTTTTACCTGTGCTAGACCAGTAACTCCTGGCTTCATAGAAAATATACCTTCATTTTCCCTAAGCTCAATAAGCCTTACTTCGGAAGCAAGACATGGTCTAGGTCCTATAAAAGTCATAGTTCCAATCAAAATATTAAATATCTGCGGTAACTCATCGAGACTTGTAAACCTTAAAAATCGACCAAATTTTGTAACATGTAATGAAGCATCTTTATTGCTGGAGGGCATCAAAGGAGTGTTAGCAGACATTGTACGAAGCTTCACAATGGTGAATTTTTGCTGTTCCTTTCCTAGACGTTCTGACTTAAAGAAAAAAGGACCCTGATCAAAAATTGCCATCATTACTATGCACGCTAGAATCACAAAAAAAATTGCAGGAAATATTATCACTGCTATTAAGAGTTCAACTAGGCGTCTCATAAGAGATTAAAAATACCCGATGATCCTATTAACCAAAGACTCCAATCGAAAATTTTTATATGCATAAGACTGGCCCAGCTTACCTAACTCTTGGCGTTCGTTTTCACCTATCTTGCAGCATCTATCAAGAATACTGGCAAACAAAACATGGTTACCAGAAGGCGCAACTAAACCACATCCAGCCTCATTAATTACTTGTTTTGCCTCACCATTTATCATCCCAACTAATGGTCGGCCTGAGCTCATATAGCTTTGTACTTTACCAGGCAACGTATGCGCAAAGATAGGAATATCTTTTAATGAAATTAGTAAATAATGAGAGTAATAATAAAAAAGAGGCATATACCTTGGTGGATAATGACCTAATAAAATTATTGTTTTTTCAAGGCCTTCTGCTTTTATATTTTTAATCAATTCTCCTTTATATCTTCCATCACCAACTAATAAAATAACAAGTTCATTCACATGCAATGATTTTTTAACCCCCTTAATCATACTTGGGAAGTCCTGTGCATCACCAATATTGCCAGTGAAAGTAAAGATAACCTTATTTTTCCATTCTGAAATTAAGGCTTTTACCTCGTCATCTTCTTTCGTACCAAGCTCTACCTCACCTAAATAGTCTGCCTCAATCCATTGAGGAAAATAAACAATATTTTGATTAGAAACCCCCATTTCTTTGATTTTTGACTCAAACCCTCTCGAACTCAAAAAAAGTATGTCAGCCGAGGAATAGATATATTTACATAATTTTTTTAATGGATAAATAATCCATGCATTCTTTATACCACCACTGGCAACGCTATCAGGCCAAATATCGAGCACCCAAAAATAAAGAGGAGCTCCAATTAATTTTTTGCATAAAATAGCAGGAAGCATAGAAAATATAGGCGAAAGCTGAACACCAAAAATTAAGTCATATTTTCGATGTCTTATGTTAAGTATGCAATAAACACATGCGCTTACAACGAATGAAATATAATTCAGAAGCAAACTTAACAAATTAGAACGCCTAGATATTTGTGGCACTCTATAAACCTTCACACCAAAGTAATCCTCAAATTTTTTAGGCTGCTCAAGGTATTCGGGAAAAACTTTTCCCGAAGGGTAGTTTGGGATACTAGTTAAAACATCAACATCAAACCCTCGCTTTTGTAGCTCCAAAACTAGTTCATTAACTCTAAAATTCTCAGGCCAAAAGTACTGACTGACGACTAGGACTTTTTTTTTCGCTTTGGTCAATACTTTTTCCAGACGACTCGATTAACGTAGTCAGTATAGCTATGAATTATACGAACGACCTTTTCACTGACATTATGAGAAGTATAGTCGGCAACTTCAGACAGTAATCCACCCTCATCTAAGATCTGATTCTCAAGAATATTTAATGCTTGTAAGATTCGATGTTGACCTAAGCCTACCATCATAACTGAAGCCTCCTCCATAGCCTCTGGTCGCTCATGAGCTTCACGAATATTTAACGCAGGAAAATTCATTATAGATGACTCTTCATTAATAGTTCCGCTGTCAGATAAAACCACTCTAGCATTTTTCTGTAAATGGTTATAATCATGAAAGCCTAATGGCTTCAATAGCCTAATATTTTTATGAAACTTAATAGATTGATCATCAATTCTTTTTTGAGTTCGAGGATGGGTGGATACTATTACCGGCAAGCCATAGATATCAGCTATAACATTTAACGATTCAGCCAATTCAATTAAATTGGAGGGTTCATCAACGTTTTCCTCTCGGTGGGCACTGACAAGAAAGTAATCTCCACTTTTAATTTTAAGCGTTTCAAGAATAATTGAAGCATCTATATCTGCCATAAAATGATTAAGCACCTCATACATAGGGCTACCAGTTTTTATAACTCTATCAGCTGGAATTCCCTCAGCAATGAGATATTCCCTAGCAATAGAGCTATAAGGCAAATTAATATCAGCTGTGTGGTCAACGATTTTACGATTTATTTCCTCAGGTACACGTTGATCAAAACAACGATTACCTGCTTCCATATGAAAAATTGGTACCTTCCTTCGTTTTGCAGGAATAGCTGCTAGGCAAGAATTAGTATCACCTAGTATGAGCATAGCCTCAGGATTAACTGATTCAATTATCTCGTCAACCTTTATGATCACTTGTCCTATAGTTTCAGCTGCATTTTTACCTGCTGCATCTAAAAAATAATCTGGCTTACGAATTCCTAGATCTTCAAAAAACACTTGATTTAACTCAAAATCGTAATTTTGTCCTGTATGGACTATAGTATGTTCGCAATATTCATCTAGTTTTACAAAAACACGTGAGAGTCTAATTATTTCTGGTCTAGTGCCTACTACTGTCATTACTTTTAATTTATCCATTTGGCTACTCCTCAAAAAATTTTCTTCATAATTGTGTCAGGTCTCTGACTATCAAAGACTTCATTAGCCCAAAGCATAACTATCAGTTCTTCATCTCCACTATTAGTAATATTATGTGTCCATCCTGGAACTGTTTGAACTATCTCGGGTTTTAAACTACTAACCATCAATTCATGACGCTTGCCAGAGGTAATGTTTTCAAATTTAAATGTAGCCTCTCCTTTAACAACAAGAAACTTTTCATTTTTTGTATGGTGATAATGATCTCCCCGTGTAATCCCAGGATGAGCTGTAAAAAATGAAAACTGTCCTGAATCTCTAGTTTTTAACATTTCACAGAATACTCCACGTTCATCTGTATGAATTGGAATGCTGTAATTAAACTTCTCTGGAGGAATATAGCTAAGATAGGTAGAGTATAAAGCTCTATTAAGTTCAACTCCAACAGGCTCCATAAATAGTGAAGTACGACTAGATTTAAATGATGAAATAATATCAGCAACTTCACCCACTGTAGTATTATATTCTGTCGAAAGTTTTTGAAACCCAGATGAAGCTTTACCATCCAAAAGTTCTAGGAAAGATTGGCACACATCATCAATATAGACAAGTCTAACTGATTTATTAGGATCATGAATGGAAATATCTACTCCATTCACTAGATTATTACAAAAGGTGGCAACGAAAGAATTATAATTAGGTTTACACCATTTACCAAAAACATTAGGAAGACGATATATATAAGAGGGAGAACCTGTTTCAGTTGAATACGACTCAACTATTTTTTCAGCTGCACGCTTGCTAAGCCCATAGTCGTTTTTGTCATCCGCCTGTGATGAAGATGTCAAAACTATTGGTATATCCCTTTTGAAATTTGATAGTTGCTCTACAATAAAACGCGTGAAGTCAACATTGCCTGATTGGAATTCGGAAGGATTTTTTGGGCGATTAATACCGGCAAGATGGTACACAAAATCTGCTTGAGACAAATATGAGAGCATATCTTGTTCCTGAGTTTCACGATGTATTTCTAGAACATCATATTGCTGCTCTCTAAGAAAAACGCACAAATTCTTACCAATAAATCCTTTAGAGCCTGTAACAACAATTTTCACCTAGACTCCCTCCGGGACATCGGTCGCACCATGCGAAATATCTTTGATAAATTCAAGTTTATGGAGTAACTCAATCATACCATCAACATCTAAACGTTCTGTATTGTGCGAATTGTAATCATTAATTATAGAAAGGTCCTTATCACCCTCTTCATGAAATTTTGAATAATTTAGATCTCTTTCATCAGATGGAATTCGGTAATATCCGGTTTGATCTTGAGCTACAAACATCTCTTCTCTTGAGCAAAGTGCTTCATAAAGCTTTTCACCATGTCTAGTTCCAATTATTTCAACTGGATGATTTTCGTTGCCTGTGATCTTTAGCAAAGCTTTCACTAGTGTTTCTATTGTTACAGCTGGTGCTTTTTGGACAAAAATGTCTCCATTTGTGCCATTTGTGAATGCATGTAGTACCAATTCGACAGCATCACCAAGTGTCATCATAAATCTTGTCATGTCAGGATCTGTTATGGTAATTGGCTTTTTAGAGAATACCTGACGTAAAAATAGAGGAATAACTGATCCGCGTGATGCCATGACATTACCATAGCGTGTTCCACAAATTATAGTTTGTGAACTATCTGCAGTTCTTGATTTTGCAACCATCACTTTCTCCATCATTGCCTTAGAAATGCCCATGGCGTTAATAGGATAAACTGCTTTGTCTGTGCTGAGGCACACGACCTTTTGAACTTTACTTATAATTGCTGCCTCCAAAACATTCTCTGTTCCTAAAACATTTGTTTTTACCGCTTCTAATGGATAAAACTCACATGAAGGAACCTGTTTGAGAGCTGCTGCATGAAAAATAAAATTAACTCCACGCACACAGTTAAGAACAGACTGGTAATCACGAACATCGCCAATATAAAATTTTAATTTTTTATTCTTAAACTTTTTCCTCATTTGATCTTGCTTAAGTTCGTCTCTGCTAAATATTCTGATTTCTTTCAAATCAGATTCTAGAAATTGCTCAAGAACTGCATTACCAAAAGATCCAGTGCCACCAGTAATGAGCAAAATTTTGTTTTTAAATATATTATTTTTCATATATCAATCTCTCTTTATGTTTTGGTTCAGGATAATTAATCAATACTGCCCGATAATTACCTTTAAATACAAATAAACTACCTGCAGCAACGCCGAGCAAGCCACATTTTTTAACTGCATTACTCATATCTTCAAGAGCGTTAGCACCTCCCATTATAGTTAGTGGGACATTTATTTGCCTCTTAAATTTTTGAATGACCTCAATAGGATATCCTTTGCCAGTTCCATCATAATCAATGAAATTTAGAACTATTTCGCCAACACCTATTTTTTGTATGATACTTATCATCTCAGATACATTCCTTTTAGAATTTTGTGTAGCATTATGAGTCCAGATCGTATAATTATTTGATAAGATATTTTTCTTTATATCTAAAACTACGACGACACTCTGCCGTCCCAACTTTTCAGAAATTTCAAAAATTAAATTTGGATTATCAACAACAATAGAACTCAAAGAAACTTTTTCAACTCCAAGAGAAATTATTTTCTCTGCTTGAGCTAAAGTCTTTATTCCGCCACCGTAACAAAGAGGCATTCGACACTCTTTAGCAAGATTTGCAATCATTTTATAATTTGGTTCCGTATCATTTACAGTTGCATCAATATCTAAAACAATTAGCTCATCAGCCTCTTTTTCATTAAAAATTCTCACTGCATTTATTGGATCGCCTACATACTTAGCATTTTTAAACTTAATAGTTTTTACTAATCCGCCATCTTGAACTAACAAACACGGTATTATCCTTGGCTTCAACATAATTATAAATCTGCAAAGTTTTTAAGTAATTGAACACCTGAATGATGACTTTTCTCTGGATGAAACTGAACACCAAAAATATTGTTACTTTTCACAGCAGAGCAAAAAGTAGAATCGTAATGAGTATTTGCAATACAATTTTCGTCAGATTTGCAATCAAAGTAATAACTATGTAAAAAATAGAAATCTTTTCCATTAGGATCAATTTCACCAAACAAATCTTTATTATCAGAAGTCACATTATTCCAACCCATATGAGGGAGCGGCAAATCACTATTTTGCTTGACTATTTTTTCTAGACTTTTGACAGTACCATTAATCCAACCAAGACCCTTTTGAAATCCCTCTTCACTGGAATCTGCCATGATCTGCATACCAACACATACACCAAGAATTGGGATACCATCTTGTAATACAAGAGAGTCTATTTCTGATTTCATACCAGATTTTGTTAACTTATCCATGGCGTAGTCAAAATGTCCAACTCCAGGCAAAATAAGCTTTTTCGACCCATACAAGTCATTTACATTCTTTGCCACTTTTGCTGAAATATGTAATTTCTTATAAATATTTAAAAATGCTTGGATGTTGCCCAATCCGTAGTCGATTATTGTAATCATCTATATTGTCTTCGCTCTAGCCCTAGCAAATTCAATAACTTACCTCCTCTATAGAAAATTCTATATTTATTTTTATAATCATGAAAGCTCTTATTAGCGCCATTAAAGATTTCTCTTAAATCCTCCGGCGTCAAGTCCAGTTTATTGGCTACATACTCAAATTCTGAATCAATAAACTCATTATCTAATTCTGGTTTTTTAAGTCGTTGTAAAGCCTCATCTCTAGTCATCTGTTTTGTCATAATCAAGCTAGAAAAATGAGCACGTCTTTTTTCATACCCAAACTTCCTAGGCATCCAATAATCTTCATAAAAGCGCGTAAAACGAGATTCATGATGCTTATGCTGAAAAGGTTTCCATCCATATTTTTCATTTAGCAAAGCTTCAGCATCTGTCTTTATGAACGGAACAAAATCTAAGGGTTTGAACACTTTCATTCTCAAAATTCTGTGATGGTAAATTTTATAAACTAAAGCATCAATAATCGGAAATGTTTTTAATTTTCTCGATCCGAATTTTTTGTGTATATCGTTAATTAAAGTTTTATCAATCCCAGGAAATGCTCCCCAAGCATCTGGCTCACGACAACATTCTGTTGAATAATTTCCTCCAGTTAAAACATATTTAATTCTATTTTTTCTTGCAAACTTGTATAAAGCTGAAAAAAATGCAGTATCTTGAGGGATATCTTGATCAGCAATCTGTGACTTCAAAAAAGCAACTTGTAAATCTTGCATTTCCTTCCAATTTATAACCTCTGTATATAAGTCAGAACCTAAACCATCCACTAACTTTTCAATATTACCTACAGCTTGATCAGTATTCCATCCTGCATCAACATGAAACAATAATGGTCTTAATCCCATGACCTCCTTAGCAATATATGCAGTATAGGAACTATCAAGTCCTCCACTTAACCCTATAATACAATCAAAATCTTTGTTAATTCCTTGGAGTTTTATCTTCTTTGCTACTCTCTCGAGC
>Ga0163111_10001296_pt1 | contig 15308 bp, 13 predicted proteins | sample CRUFie1St18metaG_FD_109645 | JGI IMG/M metagenome (GOLD analysis project Ga0163111, IMG submission 109645) | Marine microbial communities from the Costa Rica Dome - CRUD Field 142mm St18 metaG | ecosystem: Environmental > Aquatic > Marine > Oceanic > Photic zone | place: Costa Rica: the Eastern...
CTGTCAATTGGGCGATGTCAGCATGAATGACCAACCCCTCGGTTGGTTGGCTGGAGATGTCAATGTGGAAGACGGCGAGGGAACCGTAAAAGGCGACAGCCTGGCTTGGGGGGAATCCTCGAGCGAGGTCTGGGGCCATGTGGTTCTGGCCCAATCAGATGGTTCGGGAACCGTGCATGGCCAATACGCCCTGCGACAAGAAGATGACAGCATTGAGATCGTTGTGGGAGGCGATGAACAAAGGGCTTGGCTTGAGCAAATCGACGCAGGCGACACCCTCCGGTTGGCAGCGGACACCCTTCAACGGAAGGGCCAGGTCCTCATCGCATTTCATCGCGTGGCGCTTGCCCAAGACGAGCTGGTGGGAGTCGGTGATTCGCTGGTTTGGAGGGACAATCAAGGCACAATTCACATGTGGGGCGAACCCAGACTATGGTCCGGCGAGGACAAGCTGTCTGGAGACACGCTCACCCTGTGGCTCAACAATCAATCACCCGACAAGCTGGAGATGCATGGACATGCCGTCGTCCTGTCCTCCGCCAACGACACGCTGGCCCACCGAATCCAAGGCCGAGACTTGGATGCGTTTTTCGAGGATGGTGAACTCCGATTTGTCGATGTGGTGGGCAATGGCGAAGTCGTGACGTTTGACGTGCCGGAGGGTGAAGGCAGCGTTCGAATGAACACTGCGGTTTGTGCCAAAGTGACGCTGCAGGTCGCCGAGCGTAAGCTCACGGGAATCGCCCTCAAGCAAAGCCCGAGAGGGAAAATTCAGCCTGTTCCTACGGGAACGGATTTGGCCCCATTTCAAGTGGAAAAAGCACCTCGATTTGGGCCTTGGGAAACTTCTGAACAAGGGCCTCTGCCTGAATGACATGCCCTATCTTCGCTGCTGCATGGCGAAGGACCCCATCAACGAGCAAGTGGAAGGGCTTTTCGAAGCCTACCTCGAGCAAAACGGGCACCGGAAGACCCCGGAGCGCTTCGCCATCCTACACCAGATTTACAGCTACGACGGCCACTTTGATGTAGACACGTTGTACGAGGTGATGAGCAAGGGGGAATACCGCGTGTCACGTGCCACGTTGTACAACACCTTGGACCTCTTGCTCGACTGCAACCTTGTGAGGCGCCACCAGTTTGGCGACCAGGGCGCTCAGTACGAGAAATGTCACAGGGTCAGGCAACACGACCATGTCATCCTCGCGGATACAGGGGAGGTCTTGGAATTTTGCGACCCCCGGATTCAGCAAATCAAAGCCACCCTCGAGGAATTGTTTGACATCGAGGTAATGCACCACAGTTTGAACATCTACGCCCGCAAACGGGTACAACCCCCTCAGGCTCCTGCGCCTGAAACAACCTCTGCGACGCATGAAAGTTGACGTCCTGCTCGGCCTCCAATGGGGCGACGAAGGCAAAGGCAAAATCGTGGACGTACTCACCCCCGAGTACGACGTGATTGCACGGTTCCAAGGCGGTCCCAACGCCGGACACACCTTGGCGTTTGATGGCATCAAACACGTGTTGCACACCATCCCGAGCGGCGTGTTCCGAGCGGACACCTTGAACGTCGTAGGCAATGGGGTGGTCATCGATCCGCTCATCTTCAAGAAAGAAATCGACGCGTTGGTGGACCTTGGTGTGGATGTGTCTGCGAACCTGGCCATCAGCCGCAAAGCGCATCTGATCCTGCCCACCCACCGTTTGCTCGATGCAGCCTCTGAAGCAGCCAAGGGCAAGGCCAAAATTGGCAGCACCCTCAAGGGCATCGGACCCACTTACATGGACAAGACGGGGCGCAACGGCTTGCGCGTGGGAGACATTGAAAGCAGCCACTTCGAAACGCGTTACCACGCTTTGCGTGACAAGCACGTGGCGATGCTCGCCCAGTTCGACGGGTTCGAGTACGCCCTTGACGATGCCGAGTGGTTGGACGCCATCGCTTTCTTGCGCGGATTGACCTTGATCGACTCCGAGCACGATATGAACGCCGCCCTGAAGTCCGGCAAGCGGATTCTCGCGGAAGGCGCGCAGGGGACCATGCTCGACATCGACTTCGGAACCTATCCCTTTGTGACCTCTTCCAACACCATTAGCGCCGGTGCGTGCACCGGATTGGGAATCGCCCCTAACCGGGTTGGGGACGTGTTTGGGATTTTCAAAGCGTACTGCACCCGTGTCGGCTCCGGCCCCTTCCCCACCGAACTGCACGACGAAGTGGGTGAAAAAATGCGCGCCGAAGGGCACGAGTTTGGTGCCACCACGGGCCGTCCACGTCGCTGCGGTTGGCTCGACCTTCCTCAGCTGCGATACGCGGTGGACGTCAACGGCGCCACGCAGTTGTGCATGATGAAAGCCGACGTGCTCGGATGTTTTGACGAGATCCACGTCTGCACCCACTACATGCACCGCGGCGAAAAAATCGACCACCTGCCTTTCGGAATCGATCCTGATGAGGTGGAGCCGGTGTACACCACTCTTCCCGGGTGGCCGGGCGACTTGACAGGCATTCGCGCCCTTGAGGAAGTGCCCCAAACCCTGCTCAACTATGTTGCGTTCATCGAAGAAGCCGTCGGTGTGCCAGTCACCGTGCTGAGTGTCGGGCCGGACCGCGAGCAAACCCTGACCCTCAAGGCCGCCCAACCCGTCGGATGATTTATTGGTTCACAGGCCAGCCCGGCCATGGCAAGACCACCTTGGCGAAAGCCATGCTCGACCACCTCACCGTCAGAGGCATCGAGGCCTTTCACGTGGATGGCGACGACCTGCGGGCCCTCACGACCAACGAGGATTATTCTCGTGGCGGACGCGAAAACAACATCCGAAGGGCCCAACTGCTCGCCCACTACCTCCAATCTAAGGGCCACACCGTGGTGGTCAGCCTCGTGGCGCCCTACCGTGACATCCGGGAAGAATTGAAAACGTCTGCGGAAGTCACAGAAATCTTCGTACACACCACAGAGGCCCGAGGAAGGGAAGAAAAGCATGCCTCCGATTACGAGGCTCCGTTGACCGACTTCATCGACATCGACACCACAGGGAAATCTGTGGAAGAGAGCCTGCAAGAAGTGATTGCTGTGCTCTGAGCGTCCACTTCCTCCGTCGGATTGAACTCCCCACTATATTTATAGGATTATGGACGCCAAGCAATCTCGCATCCGACACATCGCCAAAACCGCCACATGGCGCGTTGTGGGCACGGTGGACACCTTTTTGGTGAGTTGGTGGGTCTCTGGCGACCCATTCGTGGGGTTTGAAATTGGGTTGTTTGAACTCATCACCAAGACCCTGCTTTATTACTTTCACGAACGTGCATGGTTCCGCTTTGGACGCCTCGGGCGAGAAGACAAACACGACGACAAGAACACCACCGCACAAGACTCATGAGCGACTCGACCTACAACCTCGATCATTTGACGGAACTCGAAGCCGAGTCCATCTACGTGCTGCGTGAAGTCGCAGCCCAATTCGACCGACCTGCGATCCTCTTTTCTGGAGGAAAGGACAGCATTGTGGTGACCCACCTCGCGGCCAAGGCCTTCGCGCCCGGCCGCATCCCCATGCCTTTGGTTCACATCGACACGGGCCACAACTTTCCGGAGACAATCGAGTTTAGAGACAACCTTGTTGAGCGACTTGGGGCCCGCCTCATTGTCGGCAGCGTACAGGCCACCATCGACTCCGGAAAAGTCCAAGAAGAAACTGGCGCCAACGCCAGCCGCAACCGCCTTCAAACCACCACCCTCATCGACACCATCGAAGAACACCAGTTCGATGCTTGCATTGGCGGTGCACGCCGTGACGAGGAAAAGGCCCGTGCCAAGGAGCGCTTCTTCTCCCACCGCGACGACTTCAGCCAGTGGGACCCCAAGAACCAGCGCCCCGAGCTGTGGAACCTCTTCAATGGCATGCACGCTCCGGGAGAGCACTTCCGCGTGTTCCCCCTGAACAATTGGACCGAGCTCGACGTGTGGAACTACATTCTCCACGAGAACATCGACCTGCCGTCGCTCTACTACGCACACGACCGCATTTGCATCCGTCGTGCAGGTCAAATCCTCGCCCACTCAGACCACCTCAACCTCCGCCCGGACGAAACACCAGAAATGATGCATGTCCGGTTCCGCACCCTGGGCGATTTGACCATCACCGGTGCGTTTGAAAGCAACGCCGACACCCTCGAACAAATCATCGACGAGGTGGCCGCGACGCGCATCACGGAGCGCGGCGGCCGCATGGACGACAAGCGCAGCGAAAGCGCCATGGAGGACCGCAAGAAAGAAGGGTATTTCTAATCAGTGACGTTGAATACGCATAGGCACGAAGCAATGGCAGCAGCAACCACCACCGATCACAACGGCCTCCTCCGTTTCACCACCGCAGGAAGCGTCGACGACGGCAAGAGCACCCTCATTGGGCGCTTGTTGTACGACAGCAAAAGCATTTTTGAGGATCAACTCGAAGCGGTGGAATCCGCCTCCAGCCAAAAAGGCATCGACGGCACCGACCTCAGTCTCCTTACGGACGGTTTGAAGGCCGAACGCGAGCAGGGCATCACCATCGATGTGGCGTACCGCTACTTCGCCACCCCCAAGCGCAAATTCATCATCGCAGACACCCCAGGACACATCCAGTACACCCGGAACATGGTGACCGGAGCCTCTACCGCGGACCTTGCGATCATCCTCATTGACGCGCGCCACGGCCTGCTTGAGCAAACCCACCGCCACAGCTTCATCGCATCCCTCTTGGGACTTCGCCACGTCGTGGTTTGCGTGAACAAGATGGACCTCGTCGACTACAGCGAGGAGCGCTTCAACGAAATCGTCGCGGCGTATAAGGACTTCTCCTCTCGCCTGGACATCACCGACATCAAGTTCATCCCGATCAGCGCCCTTCACGGCGACAACGTGGTGGACCGTTCGGACAAGACGCCGTGGTACGGCGGAGGCACCCTCCTTCACCACCTCGAAACGGTTCATGTCGGCGCGGACCGCAACCTCCAAGATTGCCGGTTCCCTGTCCAGTACGTGATTCGCCCCCAAACCGATGCCCACCGCGACTTCCGCGGCTACGCGGGACGCATCGCTTCTGGCGTTTGGAAACCTGGCGACAAAGTGGTGGCTTTGCCCAGCGGCAAAGAGAGCACCATCAACCAAATACTCGTTGGCGATGCTCCGCTCGACAAGGCCTTCCCGCCTCTGAGCGTCACCATGACCCTGAAGGACGACATCGACCTCAGCCGAGGAGACATGCTCGTTCGCGCCAACAACCAGCCCGAGAGCACCCAAGCCCTCGACGCCCGCATCTGTTGGCTCAGCGAAGCGCCTCTCAACTCTGCGACGCGCTACGTCCTGCGCCACACCACGCGCGACGTCCAAGCAAAGATCACGGAGGTCCTGTACCGCATTGACATCAACACCCTCCACCGCGTGGAAGACGACGTTACCATTGGCGTGAACGACATGGCACGCGTCCGCATCAAAACGGCCTCTCCCCTCCTCACCGACGGCTACAAGGACAACCGCAGCACAGGCTCATTCATTCTCGTTGACCCGTCTACGCATTTGACTGTGGCGGCCGGGGTGGTTGGTTAATGGTTTGTTTGGACATTGCAACGATGTCTTCTAAGGAAAACAACGTAACCGCATTTCACCTCGGGACCATTCTTCGACAAGTATGGTCGATGTTGACTCCCCGAGAAAGACGAAGAACTGCAATCTTTTTGGGTGTCGTCTTGATCAATTCCTTTCTAGAAGTCTTGGGACTTTCGGCGGTACTTCCTGTGATTGCCGTTGCCGCTGAACCAACTGCTGTTGAAGAGTCTCATTTTTTGTCGTGGGCTTACCACTCAAGTGCACATCTGGGCATCAGTTCTCCCAGAGAATTCCTCGTCTTACTCGCTGCTTTGTTGTTTGGGATTTTTCTGTTCAAAGCCCTGGTCAATCTCGTTGTCACATTCGCAGTTTCTCGGTTTTCACTCAACATTGGACATCGGTTGAGTGGAGAAATGTGGAAACATCATTTTTCCTCGAGTCTCGAACGAATGAGATCCAACGAGACGGGCAGGATTCTCGAAGAAATCAACAACTGGCCCCCCACCTTTGCAAGCACCTTCATCGTGGGGAACATGCTTGCTGTGACGGAGCTCTGTGTCATTTGCATCATCGCTGTTGGCCTCCTTGCATACCAACCCCTTGTCATGCTTTCAGTGGGGGCAGTACTGGCAACTGGATCAATTGCCATCAGGCTCTTTACAAAGTCTAGGATTGCCCGTTTCAGCGAAGTCGAAAAAAAGAAGCGGCCTCAAGCCAACACCCTTATCACCAACGCCATCAAAGGCTTTCTTGAGGTCATTACGTTTGGGGCTTCCGAGTCCATCAAGAGAAACTACCTTGCTCAGACAGCAGAGCTTTTCCGGATAAGCAGTTTCATGAGGGTTTTGAATCTGATGCCTGCCAAGCTGTATGAAGTTCTCGCCATTTCCGCCGTGGCAGGCATCGTCATCGTCAGCTCGTTGCTTAATTACGGCAACGACCAACTTTTTGAGTTGATGACTGTGGTCGTGATTGCAGCTTACCGTCTGATGCCTTCCCTTTCTCGCATCAACAACCAGTTGATCAGCATGCGTCGCTTCAAGTACACCCATGAAGCAATTTGGCGTGGCCTCGGAAGTGCATCTAGTCCTGAAGCACCCCACCGGGCTGAAACACCCTCGGTATCAAAGAAAGGGAGCGGTGTCAACATTCAGGTCCAAAATTTAAGTCTACGCTTCCAAGGACATACTGAAAACGTCATCTCCAACCTGACTTGCAGTTTTCACTCCGGCGGCATTCATGCAATCATTGGCCCCTCGGGATCTGGAAAGAGCACCCTGATCAACGCGATTCTCGGACTCATCCCCGCGCAGGAAGGTGTGATTGAAACAACATCATGCATCCATCCGAGCATGGATTCCAATCGCAGGGAGTTTTTGATTCCATGGTTGACAAACGTGGGGTACTTGAGTCAAAAGCCGTTTCTCTTCAAAGGCAATGTTCACGAGAACTTGACCCTAGGAAATCCTGAAATTGTCATTGACGATGTTCTCACATCCGACTTGATCAACACTCTTGGTTTGTCAAAACAGCTTGGCCCTAAGCCTCTTCTTTATGAGTTGGCTGAAGGTGGAGACAATCTCAGTGGCGGGCAGCAGCAACGGCTGGCACTGCTCAGGGCACTGCAGGTCAAGCGTCCGGTCCTCATTTTGGACGAAGCCACGAGTGCCCTTGACAGCGCCATGCGAGACATTGTGTTCGAATTGCTGCGTGAACAGGCCAATGACGGCGCGACTGTCATTCTGGTCACGCATGACGAAGAATTGGCCAAGATGAGCGATGACATCCTTCGCTTGGGAACTGGTTCTAACTGACCCAAGTTAAACTTCACTCTAAGTCAGGGATAAAGTACCTTATCATCTCACAATGAAGGCGTCCATTCTCATTCCGCTCTACAACGCAGAGGCATACATCGAGTCGACGTTGAAGAGCTGTTTGATGCAAGGAGTCGATCTCATTTCTGACATCGTCGTCGTTGACGACCACTCTACTGATGATGGGGTGAAAGTGGTTCATGAGTTTGCTGAAAGTCATCCATGTTTGAACATCAAGTGCTTCTCAAACCCAAGCAAAGGTGCTTGTGCCGCACGAAATTTCGCTCTGGAAAAAGCAGATGGGGATGTCGTTCAATGGCTCGACGCTGACGATTTGCTTGGAGAAAACAAATTGTCGAGTCAACTAGAGTTGCTTAGAAAGCATCCAAACCATCTCATCTGTTGTCGATGGCAACGATTTATTAACCACCCAAGGTCTTCGAATTTTCCTGAGGAACCAGCAGTCAGCCTCGCAACCGAATCGAGTCCATTGCAATGGTTGAAGGAGGGACCTATGATGGCGATCCATGGTTGGATTGGAGCCAAATCACTTTTTTACAAAACAGGAAATTGGGATGAAACCCTGCTTATCAATCAAGATGGCGAGTACATGACACGTGTCATTGCCGAAAGTCATGGCGTCATCTTCGACTCCCAGAGCAAAGTATGGTATCGGTCAAACCTCTCAGGCTCAACTTCCCAATATTCAAAGACAAAAGCAGCCTCACTTTTCAAGACAGCTCAATCTTTTGAAACTGTCTATCTGAGTCTAGCGACCAAAGAAGACCCCATGGCCCCAATTGCGAACAAGTACATGGGCTTCCTGTACCGGGTGTATCCTAATTCACCCCAATTGATGCGCCAAGCCAACTCCAAGGTTGAAAAATTTGGGCCTCCAACAATAAAACAAACTGTCGCCGACTCCATCGTTGCCAAGCTGATCGTCGCGTTCTTTGGCTGGAGATTTTTGGTGCGTTTGCGAATCCTTCTGCGAGACAAGTGATCCCCCGTGAGCCGAATTCTGTACATCTCCACCTCTCAACCCGGATGCAATCCACGGCTTCGCAAATCAGCGGATGCCATGTCGGGTGCTGGACATCAGGTTCATGTGCTGTATTTGTACAAGTCGCCGTGGGCCACGGAGGCCGATGCTGAAATATTTGAGTCCGCAGGATGGACTCATCAGCTGGTGGGAGGGTCTCCCAACCGCAACAGATGGCGGTATTTCATCTCTCGTTTGGTCCGCAAAGCGGCTGAAATGTTGGGACATCGAAAGCGCGCGTTTTGCCGAGGATACTCCGAATTTCTTCGTCATGGGGTGGCTTTCAAGCCAACCTTGATTGTTGGTCACAACCCAGGAGCACTCGGCCCCATTGTCACGCTGGGCAATATACTCGGGGTGCCCGTTGTCTTCGACGCCGAGGATTATCATCGCGGCGAATTTTCGGAACACTCCAAGGAGGCGAAAGAAACCGCGTTGCTGGAGGAAGAACTCCTCCCTAAAGTCACGGCAATGACTGCGGCAAGTCCCCTCATTGCAGAAGCTTACAGAAGTCAGTTTCACAGCAAAGACATCGTGACCATCAACAATGCTTTTCCACTGAAATACATCGCTCCGGATCCCCCGTCTTTCAAAACCTTCTCCCCGCTCCGAGTTGTTTGGTTTTCGCAAGTCATCGGTTCAGACCGAGGGCTGACTGAGTTTGTCTCAGGGCTTACACGCGAGCAACGAAAAACCACATACCTCACCCTGATTGGGAACTGTACAACCGAAATGAAGGTCTTCATTGAAGACCAACGTCTGGCGCATGAATTGCAGGTTCGAATTGTGCCTCCAATGCCAGAGGAAGAGCTCATGATTTTCATTCGAAAACACGACATTGGCTTGGCTTTGGAGAAGAGTGACACTCTGAACAGAGACCTTTGTCGAACAAACAAATTGTACACCTACCCCCTTTGCGGACTCTGGACAATCGCATCCAACACTTCTGCTCAGGCGGAATTCCTCAAGGAACATTCGGATGCAGGGTGCCTGATTCACCTCGACGACCCAGATGCCATCGAAACAGTCATGAACTGGGCCACTTCAAATCGAGAAGAGCTTTTCCAACGCAGAATCAAAGCGCTTGCGCTGGCCAAAGAAAAGCTCAATTGGGAACATGAATCATTGCGTCTCCAAGAATGTTTGGGTGCGTTGATCAACTCATGAAAAAGGTCCTCATCATCTATCCGCATTGGCCTCCTTCCAATTTGGTCGGCGTGCATCGGGTAAGGCTGATTGCCAATCACCTGAAAGGGCTTGAGTGGTCACCCACAGTGTTGTGTGTCGATGAGAAGGACTACGAGGAGCCCCTCGCATGGGAAACCACCCAGCTGGTGAACCCGGAGGTCCGTGTGGTCAAAGTCCGGGCACGGAAACCTCTCAAAATTTGGGGCAAACGACTCGTCGGTGACATCGGACTTCGCGGACTGAGTGCTTTGTACCAACAGGCGAAGTGCCTGCTACAAGAAGAGCGTTTTGACTGCATTTGGATTTCGATTCCTTCCTGGTATCCCGCCCTGCTGGGTGCTCCGTTGTCTCGTCGATTTGACATTCCCTATGGATTGGACTACCAAGACCCATGGGTGCATGAGATCCCTCAAGAAAGAAAAGGACTGAACCGAGCCACGTTGACCATTGGCTTAGCGCATCTCCTCGAACCGATTGCTCTGCGACGGGTCGCTTTCATTTCTGGCATCTCAGACGGATACTTGGCTGGCATCAAAAAGCGCCACCCCAGACTCAAGACCATTCCCTTTGTGTCCGCTCAATTGGGCTTTAGCCAACGCGACCACCACATTGAATTGCCCGAACGCAAGCCATTGCTTTCTCCAGAAAAGCACTCATTCGTGTATGCAGGTGCCCATTGGCCGATGGGGGCTCCATTGTTCTCTTTGTTTCTCAAAGCCCTTCAACAACTCAAAACGAAAGAGTTGATTTCAACCAAACTTGAGTTTGTGTTCATCGGGACGGGCTCAGACGTCTCGCCGAGCATTGCCGAGCAAGCTCGAACCCTGGGCATTGAAGACATGGTGAAAGAACATCGCGACCGGATCTCCTACCTCGAGGTACAGCAAACCCTTCGCGAGGCCGATGGAGCCTTGGTCATCGGCTCGGTCGAAGCACACTATTCCGCTTCCAAAATCTTTCAATGTTTGCTCACCGCACCAAAGGTTCTTGGCTTCTTCCGCCCCGAAAGCGAAGCAACGCAAATCTTGGAAATCGCCGGTGCGAATCAGTACCTTCAACCTTACCGACCTAACCAACCTGAGGAGGAACTTGTCGACCAAATAAGCCAAGTCATTTTGCGATTTGTCAGCCCAAAGGCCCCTTGGCATTTTCACATGGCCGCACTCCAACCGCACTCCGCCGAGGCCAGTGCCCAAAAAATAGCCGCGACAATGACTGCAGTGTGCAATTCCAACGAGAGATGAACAAACTCGCCATTGTCACGACGCACCCCATTCAGTATTTCGCGCCGCTGTTTCAGCGTATTGCGGCAAATGACAATGTCTCCCTTAAGGTATTTTACTCTCGTCTCTCTGACGAAACACAATTCGACCCTGACTTTGGCCGAGACGTGGTCTGGGACATTCCACTGACCCAAGGCTATGACCATGATTCATTTCAATGCTCGAACAAAAACGGCATCCTCAACATGATTCACAGCATTCTTGAATTTGATGCTTCAGCACTCATGGTATTTGGCTGGAATTTTCCCGGTCACTTGAAGGTCATCCGTCACTTCTCAGGAAAAATCCCCATCTGGTTTCGCGGAGACTCGACGCTGCTCGACAATTTTCCTTGGTGGAAAAGAACTGCGCGGCGACTGTGGCTTACTTACGTTTACAAGCACGTAGACATTGCGTTTTTTGTGGGACATGCCAACAAGCGCTATTTCCTTTGGTCTGGATTGCGTGAAGAGCAACTCGGTCATGCCCCGCACGCCATAGACAACGACTTTTTCATGCGTGAGCAGGATACTCGAGTATCACGCGCCCGAAAATTGCGTGAGCAATTGAATATTGCACCAGAAGCCAAAGTCATTCTCTACGTCGGCAAACTTGAACCCAAAAAGCAGCCCCTTGAGTTGGCAACCGCCTTCATGAAGATGCAAAAAGAGCAGCCCCTGCTCGATGCACATCTGGTGTTCGTGGGAAGTGGAATCTTGGAGTCAGCTTTGACTGAATTGTCAGAGTCAGAATCGAGGATACACCTGCTTGGCTTTGTGAATCAAAGTGAGATGCCAGAGACTTATCGAATTGGCAACTTCGTTTGTTTGCCGTCAAAAGGTCCAGGCGAAACTTGGGGGCTCGCCATCAACGAAGGAATCGCCAGTGGCCTTCTTCCCATTGTTACGGATCGCGTCGGCTGTGGAGAAGACCTTGTCACGGACAAAGACGCCATCATGCCGGCCGAATCTCCTGAGAAGTGGCCAGCGATGCTCGCCCGAAATCTGTCCAAAACCATTTCACGGGAGGACATTGCTTCTGCACAGGACAGGCTAGGCAAATACGAAGATTTCATCACGGCAATAAACTGTGCATTCAATGGAAAATTGCCGTGAAAACCTACTAAGGCGTAATCATGCAAACCTGTTCATATTCCTCCTCCGTCGGGTCTAAACTGACGATGTCTTGCAGGAAATAGCCGAGGAAATCAGGGTATCTTCACGACATGACCCATGCCCCTCGTCAAACTGTGGTGAGCATCATCTTTGGCAATGAGCTCTTCGGCAAAGAACGAGGAACGCTTGAGGCACTTAAAGCACTCAAATCCTCTGGCGTCGAGGTCGTGGTCTGTGTTTCTGGGAGAGAGCCAGAAGGAGGTCGCGTTGGTGACGAGGCGCGTGCAAATGGGTTCACCACTGTTGTTTTTCCAGGGGGCACGCAATTTCACCTTCCATGGTTTTATCGAAATCCGCGGTTCTTCTTTCGCCAAGTTGGGCGACTTTTCACCAACTCTCAGGCTTTGTTGCGTGTGTTGACACAATTCAAACCAAGTGCCATTTTGCTCAATGGCACAATGGAATTTTTGTTTTGCAAACTGGCTCTTAGCAAAGTGTCAACACCAGTGATCTATCGAATCGGTGACGCTCCACCAACGGATTCAAAATTTCAAAAGTTGTTGTGGAATCAATTGATCAATAGATCCACGCGCATCGTATGCATTTCGCACTTCGTCGCGAAACAGGTCAAAGCTCACATCGACTCGTCCCAGCATCAACGGATTTCTGTAATTTGGAACAGGGTTGTTTCAAGGACTCCACTCAGCACAAACAAAAAGGCGGTGTTGAAGGATGCTGACAAACCCGAGTTGACCCTTGCATACGTGGGCCAAATGGGGAAAATCAAAGGTGTCGATGTTCTCGTTCGGGCCGCAGTCAATCTTGACAATCCGGCGCTCTGCCTTCAACTCCTCGGTGGCAGTTCTCATTCAGCCGAATTCGAAGCAGAGCTCCAACGTCACGTTCAAGAATCAAAATCACGTACGCGCATCCATTTTCAAGGATATGTCGACAATCCCAGCATCCTTTTGTCTCAGGCCGATTGGCACATTGCTCCTTCCATTTGCGAGGAAGCTTTCGGCAATGTTGTGTTGGAGGCCAAGCAACTTGGCATACCTAGCGTTATCAGCAACAATGGTGGATTGCCTGAGCTCGTAGAGGAAGGCGTTGACGGATTTGTTCTGGACGAGGTCTCCAGTCATTCGATTGAGAACCAAATCAATTCTCTTTTCGAATGCAAAGCTGACTGGAAGAAAATGGGAGCCTCTGCAAAAACTTCATTGCAGGAGAAGTTTTCTGACAAATCCTTTGAATTTGCCTGGAAGGCGCTGTGGTCAGAGACCCTACGGGAGAGCCATCGTTTTTGACCCATGCAGAATCGAGTCATCCAACGTGTCCCATTTGGCCCATTGAACATGGTGTTTTTGCTTGGCTACATTTTTGCTGGGCTAAGCACCAATCCATTGGAAACGGCATGGATGGTGGTCACACTGCAACTCACCCTGCGCTTTTTCTGGTGGCAAAACATCTCCCCCATTTTGGTGGTGGTCTTACTCTTTCCCTGGCTCGAAGTTCACTTCAATGTGCTTGAAGCCAATTATTTCCATGTCGACTTAAAGGATCTGTTCCCCTCAAAAACGGGCGCAACAACCTATTGGATTGCATCGGGAGGGTATCTCGCAGTTCTTGTCGGACTGCGATTGGGGTTGCGAAAGTCATTTCCCGCTCTGGCCGAGGCTATGAGTTCTGTGAAATCGTCCCTAGAGAACCTCAGTCAACATCGAATCTTGATTCTCATTGCGGGGCTTCATTTTTTGGAATCCGTGGCAACCTCCTCGTTGGGCTGGGCAAGCGTATTTCGGCAATTGGCGACCTACATGTCTGGCATTCGCATTGCCTTGATGCTGACCCTTTTTATTCATTACGCCTTCACCAAAAAACGCGGCTGGCTCATCTGGTCCTATCTCTTGATTGAATTGATTCTCAGTTTCTACTCCTACTTTGGATCATGGAAGATGCCTGTTGTGCTCCTCGTGCTCGGTTTGGGCGCCACGATTGACCGAATCAGAACGAAAGAGATCTTTGTCTTCACCCCCGTCATCTTGGGGGTCTTCGCATTGACATTCGTCTGGCAATCGGTCAAGATGGACTACCGAATGCTCCTCAGCAACGAACAACGGTCGCAGTCTGTCCAAATATCTCGTGAAGAAGCTCTAACCTCATTTCTTGAGCTCTCCCAAGAAGCCTTTCAGGCCACGGAACAAGAGCGCCAGACTGTGGTAAGCAGCACTTTTCGCAGGATTGGATACTTGGAATACTATGCTGGGGCAGTAAAAAATGTCCCACAGCAAGTGGACCATACGAATGGCTCCCTTTTGATCGACAACCTCACCTTCGCTTTGATTCCTCGATTTCTGAATCCCACCAAGGGAGTCAAAAATGACCTTGCTAAAGTTGAAGAGTTCACGGATTATCGGTTTGGCGAAAACCCTTATGCCTCATTCAGTTTGGGCCATTATTGCGAAGCTTACATCGACTGGGGCCCGTTGGGAAGCATGCTCCATCTCTTCGTGTTTGGCCTGCTGGGGGCTGTCCTGGTAGGACTTACCATGAATCTTAGGCCAGAGGTGCATCCCGTTTTGGTTTGGTCCATTTTGTTTGTCGTCATGACACCTTGGGGAACCATGCAACAAGATGCCATTACGGTTTTTGGAAAGGTGTTTTGGAACACACTCTGTCAGCTGATTCTCTTCAAGCCATTGTACACATGGATCTCTCGGTTTATATCTCCGAGTGAATCTTAGAATACAGTGATTTGTAGCATTGTGCAGCGGCTTTTGAGTTGGCCAATAGACTGACATCAGATTGGGCGTTTGTCTTGGATTCCAACGCTTCCATCAGACTTTTCTTGATGCTTTCCGGCTCGTTTGGGTTCGCCAAGAAGGCATAGTCCTTGCCAACTTCGTTCATCGGCACAATCGCACTTGTCACAACAGGCAACCCCACAGCCTTGGCCTCAAGAATCGGCATCCCGAATCCCTCGAGGGTGGAGCAGAAAAGCAACGCATCGGAAGACGCGTAAGCTTCGTGCATTTCGGCGTCTGAGAGCCGAGACTTCCATTCGTAATCGATTCCTTTGGATTCAAGCATTGCCCGGTCGGCAGCAGATGGTTCTCCAATGATTCGTAGCAAAACGTCCATGTCTTCGATTGCCGCCGCATGCCCTGACAAGTTCTTGTTGGGAGCCAATCCAATGTGCAGCAAAACAGGTTTTGGATTGTTGGGCGCCTCTTTGCGCGGCTTGAACTGGGAAGACACCACTGTGGGAATGACCTCTACTTGGTTTC
>Ga0163111_10001298_pt1 | contig 15290 bp, 13 predicted proteins | sample CRUFie1St18metaG_FD_109645 | JGI IMG/M metagenome (GOLD analysis project Ga0163111, IMG submission 109645) | Marine microbial communities from the Costa Rica Dome - CRUD Field 142mm St18 metaG | ecosystem: Environmental > Aquatic > Marine > Oceanic > Photic zone | place: Costa Rica: the Eastern...
CTTTTCCTTTCCATAACGAATGATAGCAGATGAAAAATCTAGGAAAACAGCTTCACCAGTCTTATTTACTCCAAAGCCAGCATCACACCTCTCTTTAGCTGCCCTAGATGCTACATCTCTTGGCACTAAATTTCCAAAAGCAGGATACCTTCTCTCTAAATAATAATCTCTATCTCCCTCTTTTAAATCTGTAGGTTTTAATGATCCATCTCTTATTTTTTCAGCATCTTCAAATTTTTTTGGAACCCATATTCTGCCATCATTTCTAAGTGATTCAGACATAAGTGTTAGTTTTGACTGATAATCCCCTGAAACTGGAATACAAGTGGGATGAATTTGAGTAAACGATGGATTAGCAAATAAAGCGCCCTTTTTGTGAACTTTCCAAGCTGCAGAAACATTACTTCCCATGGCATTAGTAGACAAGTAAAATAAATTGCCGTACCCACCTGAAGCCAAAACAACCGCATGAGCTGAATGCTTCTCAATTTCACCTGTTATTAAATTTCTAGTAATAATACCCCGGGCTTTACCATCAACTATAACAATATCCATCATTTCATGGCGGGTGAACATTTCAATTTTTCCTCTTGCAACTTGTCTATTCATAGCAGAGTAGGCTCCTAAAAGTAACTGTTGGCCAGTTTGACCTTTAGCATAGAATGTTCTCGAGACAAGAACTCCACCAAAAGATCTATTATCTAGAAGGCCTCCATATTCTCTAGCAAAAGGCACGCCTTGAGCAACACACTGATCAATAATACTAGATGAAACTTCAGCTAATCTGTATACATTAGCTTCTCTAGACCTATAATCTCCTCCCTTGATGGTGTCATAAAAAAGTCTGTAGACAGAATCTCCGTCACCTTGATAGTTTTTGGCAGCATTAATACCACCTTGAGCAGCGATAGAGTGCGCTCGTCGTGATGAATCTTGAAAACAAAAAGCCTTTACATTATATCCTTGCTCAGCTAGCGTAGCACAAGCAGAACCTCCAGCTAAACCTGTGCCTACAACAATGATGTCGATATTTCTCTTGTTCGCAGGGCTAACTAGCCTAACGTTATTCTTATGGTTGCTCCATTTTAAATGGAGTGGTCCTTTAGGAACTTTAGAATCTAATGTAGATATTTTTTTTAGGGGCTTTAGGTCTTTTATAAATGAGTGTAGATCTATAGATTTGTTCCTGATGATTCTATTTTTTTCTAGATAATCGGTGTCGGTAGATTTGATGGGATGTCTATTCTCTGCTTTATGCCAGTCAGAGTCCCAATCTTTAAGTTTACATTTTACACCAGTACTTTTTTTAACGACTTTATGTTTACCATTATCTAATTTTTGATAATATCTAACACAGACAGTCAGTTCACAATTTTCGGTGTAGTCTTCCTTTGGCTTCCTATAATTTAAAGAGTAAGTAATTTTCTTCATTCACGTGTTAAAAATAGTAATAAAAGCTAAAATAAAAAAAAATGTGTTAAAATATTTTTGTAACACAAACTATATCTGTTACATTAGTATAAATTGTAACACATACATATATATTTAAGTGTTACAAATTTTATTTAAATGTGTTATAAATGAATAAAAAAGTGGTACAAGGCAATAAAACAGAAGCCCAAAGGAATACCGATACCAAAAGCATAGCTGATTTTTTGAATAGTACTGGCGTACTTATTATTAGTCCCAAGTGATTGTGTTGATGATGATAGACCATGAACTAAATGGAGTCCTAAGAAAATAAATGACAAACAATATAAGCTTACTCTAATTGGACTTTCAAATTTGTGAATTAATTCTTCATAGTATCTATCTGGGTCTTCGGGTTTTACCTGTATGTACTTGTAATCCATCTCTGGAACCCAAAAGTCATAGAAATGTAGGACTAAAAAGGATAAAATAACAATTCCAGAAATTATCATATTCCTAGAAACAAACATAGAGTTTCTAGATCCTTTGTACATGGCATATGTCACGGGTCTTGCTTTACGATTTTGCCATTCCAATACAAATCCCATTACAAAATGAAACAGGACTCCTGCTATTAAAATTGGTTGCAGAATGAACTGGACTAAAGGGTTATTACCCATGAAATGTGATAACATATTAAATATATCCTCACTAAAAACTGATGTAATATTTATTATGAAATGCTGTGTTAAAAAAACTATTAAAAAAACCCCAGATAAAGCCATTGCAATTTTTCTACCAATTGAGGATTTAAAAATATTTTTCATCTACAATTTTATATTATAAAATTAATCTAGAATGAATTTAGAAACAAGAAATATGCCTTATTTAACTAAAAATTCTTTTGAGGTTGTTCCTATTCTAAAAATAAATTTGCCTTTACCAAAATAAACGTCACCATCATCACCAATTTTATATTGATCAACAAGTTTTTTAAGTTGTTTTTCAGACAGATTTTTACTAACTGTAGGACGAAGTTTGATTTTATTAAAACCCTTATCTAAATCGACCATTCCTGATTTTAAAATCTTTTTATTATTATTCATTAAGATATATTCTACACTGCTGGTAACTTCACTAAAAAGATCAACTTGAATATATGAGCTTGATGGTAATTCTGATTTATCAATTATTATGGATTCTGATTTATTTATTTCACCCCATCTATTACTATACTTTGGGCCATCAATTCCAATTATAGTTATTTCCCTATCTGACGACTTTTTTTCCAAATAATCACTAAATACATTTAACTGTGTTTTATAAATTGACCTACCATGGGTTCCTAAAAGAAGTTCGTTTTTATCTTTTTGAATAACCAAATCATGAACTGCAACCCTATTTAAAGAATTTGAAAAAGGATGCCATTCTTCTCCTGAATTCAATGTAACAAAAACTCCATTGTCAGTGCCAACGTAAAGAATTTGTTGCTTATTAAAATCTTCCTTTATAACATTAATCGGCGACAGGGGTAAATTTGATGATATATTTTTCCAAGATTTACCATTATTATCACTAACAAATAAGTATGGCTTAAAATCATTAGTTCTATAGCCATTTAGACTTATATATATTCTATTTTCATTATGATTCGAAAATATAACTCTACTTACCCATAAGTTTTTGGGTAAATCTAAATTTATCAAACTCCAAGTTTCACCGGAATTTTCTGTTATGCTCACCTTTCCATCATCGGAGCCAACCACAATTTTTCCAAATTTAAAACTCGATTCATCAAAACTTGTTATTGTACCATAAGGAACATTTCCTTTTTTACCACCATATGATAAATCACCTGAAATCTCGTGCCAAGTATCTCCTTTGTTAAAAGATCTGTGAAGTTTATTACTTCCGAAATATAAAATATCTTGATTATGAGACGATAAAAGAATTGGTGTTTGCCAATTAAATCTCAATGGAGAATCACCCAACATATGTTTTGGTTTTATGTTTTTTCTGGTGCTTTCTGAAAGGTTTAACCTGTAATAATTTCCAAACTGAAGACCAGTGTAAACTATATCGTTGTCCCTGTTGTCAATTTGAATTTGCATTCCATCGCCACCCATAATTTTTGTCCAATTATTGTGACCCGACTCATACCATGACGGAGATTCAACTGAATTATTTTTAGCCATCCAAACACCATTATCTTGTAAACCGCCATAAACATTATAAGGATCAGAATTGTCTACATTAATGGCATAAAATTGGCCAACTGATGGTTGGTTTAACTTAATCCAATTATCACCTTGATCGTAAGAAATATTAACACCGCCATCATTTCCTAATACTAAATGATTAGTGTTCTTCGGATTTATCCAAAGGTCGTGATGATCAACATGTACGTTGCTTGCTCCGATTCTTTTAAAAGTGTTTCCTGAATCATTTGATTTTAATATTGGTACACCATATATGTATATTTGCTCAGAATCTGTTGGTGAGACATGAATTCTTCCAAAATAATATCCATAACTATTATAAACTGCATCCAAATATCCCCTATTTTGTTTTTGCCAACTATTACCTCCATCTATCGATTTGTATACTTCAGCACCAATTACTGGTGTATCAAATAACTCAGCATTTGCATCAGTTAAAAACTTGTAAATATCGTTTGGTGTTAAGTTATCAGAATTAATCCTATATTTTAAAGACTCTGAATCAAGATTAGATGGGAATGAGTTTCGATTGATAAATGCAGTTAATTTATCATCGTCAATTTTTAAAAAATCTTCTTTTGACATTTCCTTAAAATCTAGTCTTTGAAGACCGTTTGATTTATTTTCAGACTTTCTTCTAAATTGATTATCTAAAACAGCATAAATGATAGATGAATCATATATAGCTAATCCGATCCTTCCTACTCCTTCTCCAGTGGGAAAGCCTGATGCTTTAGTGGTTATTAGGCTCCAGTTTTTTCCCCCATCTAAAGTTTTATAAATCCCAGAATTATTTCCACTTCCAATAAAATTCCAGGCAGTTCTACTTCTTTCCCAAAAACTAGCATATTGAACATCAAAATTATTTGGATCATATACTAAATCAATTGCGCCCGTGTTATTGCTTATAAATAAGGATTTAGACCATGTTTTTCCACCATCAAATGAATTAAAAACTCCTCTTTGATTATTTGTTGAATACAAGTGACCTATGACTGCTACAACAATATGTTGGTTATTATTTGGATTTATAATAACTCTACTTATATGATGAGAATCACGAAGACCCATATTTTCCCATGTTATTCCATTATCCTCAGATTTTAGGACTCCAATGCCTGGATAAGATGATCTTGATGAATTGCTTTCTCCGGTACCTACATATATAACACCTGTTGACCAATCAACATCAAAATCTCCTATATTTTGGGTTACAGAATTATCCAAAATTGGTTTAAATGTGGTTCCGTTATTTTTTGTATGCCATAAACCACCTGATGCATATGCAACATAAAATTCAGTTGGGTTTTCGGGGTTTACTTCAATATCCGTGACTCGACCACTCATTACGCTTGGGCCAATATTTTTGAATGGTATATTTTTTACTATTGATTTTTTCAAATCAATTTTATATTGATTTTCAGATCTTTCAATTGATTCTGCAGATGTATATGTATTTTGGCTGTAGTTATAAGCACAAAAGAAAATGAATAAAATGGTAATATTTTTCATCTTTATTAAATTATTAAATTTGACTATATAGATTCAATATGAAATATGATCCTATAACAAATAGTTTATTTATTAAAAATCGTCAAAATTTTACAAATAAACTAGATAAAAATAGTGTTGCTTTTTTTAATTCTAATGACATTTATCCTATTAGTGCTGATTCTGTACTTCCTTTTGAGCAACATCGTGATATATTTTATTTAAGTGGTATAGATCAAGAGGAGAGTGTTTTGGTATTATATCCAGACTCTATTAACCCAGACTACAGGGAAATAATATTTTTAAAAGAAACTAATGAACATATAATTCATTGGGAGGGGGAAAAACTTACCAAAAGTGAAGCAAGTAAAATATCGGGTATAAAAAGTATTTATTGGTTAGGGGAATTTGATAAAATATTAAATGATATTTTAAAAGAAGTTGACCATGTTTACATTAATACTAATGAGCACTACAGGCAAAAAGTAGAAACACAAACTAGAGAGGATCGCTTTATAGAAAAACTAAAAAAATTTGGGGGACTAAATTTTAAAAAAAGTAATCCTATACTACAATATCAAAGATCTGTTAAGGATGAAATTGAGTTGGCATTAATTAAGCAGGCATGTGAAATAACTAAAAAAGGTTTTGAAAAAGTTCTTCGGTTTGTTAAGCCTGGTGTCTGGGAGTATGAAATTGAGGCAGAATTTTCTCATGAATTTTTAAAAAACAGATCTAAAAGGTTTGCATATACGCCTATAATTGCATCTGGCAAAAACTCAAATTATCTTCATTATATTAAAAACAATAAACAATGTCAAAACGGTGAGATTATTTTGATGGATGTTGGAGCTGAATATGCAAATTATTCAAGCGACATGACACGAACAATACCAGTAAATGGAAGATTTTCAGAAAGACAAAAGGTTGTTTATAATGCCGTTTTAAATGTTAAAAATGAAGCAACTAAGCTTTTAAGACCTGGAATACTGTGGAAAGATTACCATTTAGAAGTAGGAAAAATTATGACATCTGAACTTTTAAAAATAAAATTATTAGACAAATCGGATATTCAAAATCAAACAGACAAAAATCCAGCATATAAAAAATATTTTAGTCACGGTACATCTCATCACATTGGGCTAGACACTCATGATTACTGTGATTTAGAAATTCCGTTTGAAAGAAATAATGTTTTAACAGTTGAACCAGGAATATATATAATGGATGAAGGGTTTGGTATCAGGCTTGAAGATGATGTTGTGATTAATAGTTCAGGTGACCCAACTAATCTCATGGGCAATATACCAATTGAAGTTGATGAGGTTGAAACAATAATGAATTCTTAATTACAAATAATATTTAAGATTTATTTTCTAAAAAGATTTCCATCCCAAAGAGCTAATTTTAGTTGTTTTACCATCTTTCGTTAGCAAATTTGGTTCTTTATCTTTTGTCATATATCCAATTACAGAAAATTCTCGATGTTTTTCTATTGTTTCTAGATGCTTAGAATCCAAGGTAAATAACAACTCATAATCTTCACCTCCAGAAAGGGAAATAACAGTTGGGTCTAATTTAAACTCTTTACAAGTTGAAATTGCTTCTTCAGATATCGGCAATTTATCCTCATAAACTATACATCCTCTTCCAGATTTTTTACAAAGATGTATTAATTCAGAAGAAAGTCCGTCACTAATATCAATCATTGATGTTGGTTTGATTTTATTCATCAATAAAAAGTCTATTACATCTGATTTTGCTTCAGGTTTTAATTGACGTTCAACTAAATATTTGTAGTTTGATAAATCTGGTTTATTCTCAGGGTTTACTAAAAACACCTGCTTCTCCCTTTCAAGGATCTGTAATCCCAAGTATGCTGCACCTAAAGATCCAGTTACAACTAACAGGTCATTTGTTTTTGAGCCGGAGCGAGTTACATAGCCAAGTTGTGTAGGGCATCCAATAGCTGTTACAGAGATTATTAGCCCCTTTTGTGATGATGTAGTATCTCCACCAATTAAATCAATACTATATCTTTGACAGGCTAGTTTAATTCCGGAGTAGAGCTCTTGAATCGACTCTAATTTGAACCTATTCGAGACAGCTATTGAAACAGTAATTTGTTTTGTAATCCCAAACATCGCGCAGATATCAGAAATTGAAGAAACAACAGCCTTATATCCCAAATGTTTTAAAGGAAAGTATGATAGATCAAAGTGTACACCCTCAATCAACATATCAGTTGAAACAATTGTTTTTTGATTTTTATAATTCAAAATAGCTGCATCATCACCAATTGATAATTCTGTGCTTTCATTTACTATTTCAAAGTTTTCTGTAATTATATCAATTAGACCAAATTCTCCAATTTGATTTAGATCAGTAAGTTTATTTGATTTTTTACTCATATAAATTACATTTTATGGTACAATAGTTGAAACGTAATGAATTCCAAATTTAGATTATAAATATTTATTAAAGGATTATATTTGCAAAATATGATTAAAGTAGCCGATACAGCAAAAAATCAAGTTTCTCAACTCATGACTATTGATGGATTCGATCCTAATATTGATTATGTTAGAGTTGGAGTAAAAAGTGGTGGTTGTTCAGGTCTGTCTTATGAACTAAACTTTGACAAAAATAAAGATGATGATGACAAGGTATTCGAGCACAATGGTATAAAAATTGTAGTTAACAAGAAAAGCTTTTTATACTTGATAGGGACAACACTTGAGTATTCAGGAGGTCTAAATGGAAAAGGTTTCGTTTTTAAAAACCCGAACGCTTCAAGAACCTGTGGTTGTGGCGAAAGCTTTTCTCTTTAAATAATATTATGGCGTACACTGAGGAAGAATTAAAAAAAGAATTAGAGCAACAAGAATATCAGTATGGATTCACAACTGAAATAGAATCAGAAACATTTCCTATTGGATTAAATGAAGATATTGTTAAATCCATTTCCAAAAAAAAGGATGAACCTGAATGGATGACAAAATGGAGATTAGATGCGTTTGCGGCTTGGAAAAATATGAAAGAACCTGAATGGGCTAATGTGAACTACAAAAAGCCTGATTTTCAAGCTATCTCTTATTTTTCTGCTCCCAAAACCAATAATAAGTATAAAAGCTTAGATGAAGTTGATCCCGAACTAATTAAAACGTTTAATAAACTGGGTATATCAATTGAAGAACAAAAAAAACTTTCAGGCGTTGCTGTAGATATTGTTATGGACTCTGTATCGGTTGCTACAACATTCAGAGAAACCTTAGCAAAAGACGGGATTATTTTTTGCTCAATATCAGAGGCAATTAAAGATTATCCTGACTTAGTAAAGAAATACATCGGTAAAGTAATTCCAAAAACAGATAATTATTATGCTGCCTTGAATTCTGCTGTATTCTCAGACGGTTCTTTCTGTTACATTCCTAAGGGTGTTAGATGTCCTATGGAATTATCAACTTACTTTAGAATCAATCAAGCCGGCACTGGTCAATTTGAACGAACACTTGTTATTGCTGACGAAGGCAGCTATGTAAGTTATTTAGAGGGATGTACTGCGCCTAGCAGGGACGAAAATCAACTTCACGCCGCTGTTGTCGAACTAATTGCATTGGATGATGCAGAAATAAAGTATTCAACAGTACAAAATTGGTATCCAGGAAACAAGCAAGGGAAAGGTGGAGTATTCAATTTTGTTACAAAACGAGGTATTTGTCATAGAAATTCCAAAATCTCATGGACTCAAGTAGAAACTGGCTCTTCAGTCACCTGGAAATATCCATCATGTATATTAAAAGGTGATAATAGCATTGGTGAATTCTACTCCATAGCAGTAACAAATAACTACCAGCAAGCAGATACAGGAACAAAAATGATACACCTTGGAAGAAACACTAAGAGTACAATAATATCTAAGGGAATTTCAGCTGGAAAGTCTCAAAACAGTTACAGAGGTTTAGTACACGTGGGCAAAAAAGCAGATAATGCTAGAAATTTTTCGCAATGCGATTCTCTTTTAATGGGCAATAATTGTGGTGCTCATACTTTCCCTTACATTGAAGCAAAGAATAAAAGTGCACAAATTGAACATGAAGCTACCACAAGTAAAATTGGTGAGGACCAAATCTTTTACTGTAATCAAAGAGGAATTGATGTTGAAAAAGCAATTGCACTAATTGTAAATGGTTTTAGTAAGGAAGTGCTAAATAAGCTTCCAATGGAGTTTGCAGTTGAGGCGCAAAAATTATTAGAAATATCATTAGAAGGTTCAGTAGGTTAAAAATATTATTATGTTAAAAATTGAAAATTTACATGTTAGTGTCGATGGCAAAGAAATAATAAAAGGTCTAAACCTCGAAGTTAAAAAAGGTGAAGTGCATGCTATTATGGGTCCTAATGGATCTGGGAAAAGCACTTTGTCAGCTGTTATTGCTGGAAATGAAGATTACGAGGTAACAAAGGGTAATATTTTTTTTAATGATGAAAATATTGAGGATTTATCTGCTGAAGAAAGAGCTCACAGAGGAATTTTTATGTCTTTTCAATATCCTGTTGAAATTCCCGGAATAACTGTTACTAATTTCATAAAAACTGCAATAAATTCAAATTTAAAAGCTAGAGGAAACAAGGAAATGCCAGCTAATGAAATGCTAAAGAAAATAAGAGAAAAAGCGGAGTTATTAGAAATCGATTCAAGATTTCTTTCAAGATCACTAAATGAAGGTTTTTCAGGAGGTGAGAAAAAAAGAAATGAAATTTTTCAAATGGCAATGCTAGAGCCAACTTTAGCTATTCTTGATGAAACAGATTCAGGACTAGATATTGATGCTTTAAGAATTGTAGCGAGTGGAGTAAATAAGCTAAAAAATAAAGATAATGCAACAATAGTTATAACGCATTATCAGAGATTATTAGATCATATTATACCGGATCATGTTCATGTTCTGCAAAACGGAAAAATTGCAAAATCTGGAGATAAAAACCTTGCTCTTCAACTTGAAGAAAGAGGGTATGATTGGATATAATTATAATTTAAGCGAATGTCATTAAAAGATAAATTAGTTTCATCATTTTTAGCTTTTGAGCTTGATGCTGATATAAGTTCTCCAGTCCATGAGATAAGGTCAAATTCGATTAAGCAATTTGAAAAAATTGGTTTTCCAGATAGAAAAAATGAATATTGGAAATATACACCAATAAAAAAAGTTCTAAATGAAGAGTTAACCCTCTTTAAAAAAAATAAACACCTAATAGACTTTGAAAAAGTTAAAGATTTCTTTTTAGGAGGAATTGAGTCGTATAAGATTGTCTTGATTGACGGGGTTTATGACCCACGATGGTCTAATACCACACACGAAGGAGTCGATATTTGCATATTATCATCTGTATTAGAGAATGATAAATATGCTGAGTTAATAACAAAATATTACAACAAATTGGTTGATAATAGTGAATCATTTAGTTTGTTGAACACCTCTTTTTCCAAGGAAGGCGCTTACATTCATATCCCAAAAGGTATTGAACTTGATAAACCAGTTGAGATAATCCATATTAACTCAGGCGGTGAATCCTCACTTATGCTTCAACCCAGAAATCTAATTATACTTGAAAAAAATACTAAAGCTCAAATTGTTGAGAGCCATTATTCCTTAGCTAATGATGATAATATTTCTCAGGATGAATTTTCTGACAAAACTGATCCTCTCACTAATACACTAACTGAAATTCATGTTGAAGAAAATGCTCATCTTGATTATTATAAAATTCAAAATGATTTAGAAACTACATCAATTATTGATAATACTTATATAAATCAAAAGAAAAATAGTGTTGCAAGTTGCCACACTTTTTCATTTGGAGGAAATATTGTTAGAAACAATCTCAACTACTTTCAAAATGGTGAAAATATTAATTCTATACTTAAGGGTATTACTATTCTTGGTTCAAACCAACATACAGATCACCATACCCTAGTACATCACGCAAACCCTAACTGTGAAAGTTATCAAGAGTATAAAGGTATTTATGATGAAAAGTCTACAGGAGTTTTTAATGGTAAGGTTTTAGTTGATAAAGTAGCACAAAAAATTAATGCTTTTCAGCAAAATAACAACCTTTTAGTTGGAGATCACTCATCTGTAAACACCAAACCACAACTTGAAATATTTGCTGATGATGTTAAATGCTCTCATGGTTGTACAATTGGACAGCTTGATAAAGCTGCTCTTTTTTATCTAAAAGCGAGAGGTATTCCTGAAAAAGAAGCTAAAGGCCTATTGACTTATGCTTTTGCAAATAATGTTTTGGAAAGTGTAAATATGCAAGTTTTAAAAATAAAAATAAAAGAAATCATAGCTAACAAGATCGGGGTTAGTCTTGGTTTTGAGCTGTAATGGATTTTGATGTAAATAAAATTAGAGAGGATTTCCCAATTCTAAAAAAAAAGATTAACGGCAAACCATTAATCTATTTTGATAACGCTGCGACCTCTCAAACACCAACCGTTGTCATAGATTCAATTTCAAATTATTACAATAATTATAATTCAAACATTCATAGAGGAGTTCATTCTCTAAGTGAGGAGGCTACAGAAGCATATGAGGGAGCAAGAGAAAAAATAAGAAAGTATTTTAATGCTAAGCACAAAGAAGAGATAATCTTTACATCGGGAACGACCCACTCAATTAATATAGTTTCTAATGGGTATATAAATGTTTTAAATGAAAATGATGAAATAATTATCTCAGGATTGGAACACCATTCTAATATAGTTCCTTGGCAGATGATGTGCGAAAAAACTAAATCTAAATTACATGTAATTCCGATTGATAAAAATGGAGAACTAAACATAAATGAATTTAAAAAGCTTGTTTCAAAAAACACAAAGATGGTTTTCTTAAATCATGTTTCAAATGCATTAGGAATAATTAACCCGATTGAAGAAATTATAAAAATATCACATGAAAATGATGCCATAGTTTTAGTTGATGGTGCCCAAAGTGCAGCACATTTTAATATTGATCTACAGGAACTTGGTGTTGACTTTTTTACTGCTTCGGCACATAAATTATGTGGACCAACTGGAGTCGGGTTCCTATATGGAAAGAAAGAATTACTAGAAAATATTGAGCCTCTTATGGGTGGTGGAGAAATGATTTCTGAAGTTACATTTGAGAAGACTACATATGCAGACTTACCACATAAATTTGAAGCTGGCACTCCCAATATTTCTGGTGTAATTGCCTTTGGAGTGGCATTAGATTATATGAATAATTTGGGGCTTGACAGAATTAGAAAGTATGAAGATGAACTTTTAGAATACGCAACTAGTAAATTAAAAGAAATTGATGATTTGATAATTTATGGAGATATCAAAAATAAAACATCCGTGATTTCATTTAATATTTCTGGAATTCACTCCTACGATATTGGATCTATATTAGATAAATTTGGTGTTGCCGTGAGAACTGGACAACATTGTACTCAACCCATAATGGACCACTTCAACATTCCTGGGACTGTTCGAGTTTCACTATCATTCATTAACACTTTTGAAGAAATTGATATTTTATTTGAAGCTGTGTCAAAAGCTAAATCAATGTTAAGCTAATTCGTATCTTTGATTAGATATGACAATTGAAAATTTACAAGAAAATTTGATTGAAGATTTCTCTTTTTTTGAGGACTGGACTCAAAAATATGAGTACATGATTGAATTATCCAAAACATTAGATAAAATGGATGATAATGACAAAAATGATAAAAACTTAATCAAAGGTTGTCAGAGTAAAGTTTGGCTAAAAGCAGATTATCTTGATGGGAAAATTAAATTTCGAGCTGACAGTGAGGCAATTATTACCAGGGGGATTATAGCAATCTTACTTTTGGTGTTCAATGATAAAAAACCCTCTGAAATAATTAATTCAGATATTTCATTTATTGAAAAAATTGGATTAAAACAACATTTATCACCGAATAGAGCCAATGGTCTCTACTCAATGATAAAACAAATAAAATTTTATGCAATTGCATATAGTAAAAAATAAAAATGAGTGAACGAGTGATAGATCCTAACGAATTAGGAAATGAAATTGTAAGAGTTTTAAAAACTATCTATGACCCAGAAATCCCTGTTGATATATATGAGCTAGGGCTGATTTATGATGTTTTTGTAAACGAGGATAAGGATGTTAAAGTTTTGATGACATTAACAACCCCTAATTGTCCAGTAGCTGAAAGCTTACCGCTTGAGGTAAAAAATAAAGTTGCCGATATTGATGGTGTTAAAAGTGCTGAAGTTGAGATGACATTTGATCCTCCGTGGAATAAAGATTTAATGAGTGAGGAAGCTAAACTAGAATTAGGTTTTCTATAAATGAAATACGAAATTGAAAATAAAATTTCAAAAAGCCCAATAAAAACAATCGATTTAGAAGATTTTTTTATAGATATCAATATCAGCGTATTTGATGTAAAAAATTGGCTTAAGGATGAACTTATTCTGATTGAAAAAGATTTTAGACAAAAAGTAAAATCATTTGATTGGAAATGTTTTGATGGTAAGCAAGTAGCTATTCAATGTTCGAATGATGCTATTGTTCCGCACTGGGCTTACATCCTTATATCATCCGAGTTAAAAAAATTTAATATCAAAAACTTTATTGGCGCTGTAACTGATTATGAAAACTTTTTAATCAGTGAGAAAATCAACAATATAGATCTGTCAACTTACGATAATAAGCCTGTGATAATAAAAGGCTGCTCAGAAAAGAAATTTAAAGAATTTCAATACTCTCTATTAATTGAAAAAATTCAACCAGTAGCTAAGAGAATCATGTTTGGTGAAGCATGCTCATCAGTGCCAATTTATAAAAGAAAAAAATGAGATTTTATCTAACTATAATAATCCTATTATTTAGTTTAGTTGATGTACAATCTCAAAAAGATAATATTCAAGACACCATTAACAAAAATTGGTTGCTTTCTGGAAAGTTTACTTTTTTAGGAAACCAATCTAGCTACAGCTATTGGACAGCCGGTGGTCAAACAAGTGTTTCTGGAACAATTAAAATTGATTATGATTTTAATTATGATAAAAATGGATGGAACTGGGATACAAAATTAATTGCAGCCTATGGTTTGAATAGTATTGGTGGAAGTAAGTTTTTAAAAAAAACAGATGATAAATTAGAATTAAATTCTCTTTTAGGTAAAAAATTCAGCAATAACTTAATAGGGAATTGGAGTTATTCGAGCTTCATAAATTTTAAAACACAATGGACGAAAGGCTACAGATTCAGAAAAAATAATCAGGGTCAAGAGGAAAGAACTGAATTAACAAGGTTTTTTTCACCAGCATATTTACAAATTGGTGTTGGATTGTATTGGAAAAAAAATAAAGATTTATGGGTTAATATGGCCCCTTTTACTGGTCGACTTATTATGGTAAATCGTTTTTTTACAAATAATCTTCAAGATGAAAAAAGATACTTTGGAGTAAAAAAAGGTCAAACTAGCAGATTTGAGTTAGGAGCATCAATAAGGTCTTTTTTTAAATTTGAACTAGTTGAAAATGTTTTTGTTTCCAATAGAATAAGTCTATATTCTGATTATTTAGATAATCCAGCTAATATTGATTTAGACTACACTATTGACACGACAATGAAAATAAATAAATATCTAACTACAAATTTGATTATTCAGTTTATATATGATCACAATTCTGTACAAAGACTTCAAGTCCGAGAGGTAATGGGTATAGGTATCAGCCTTGATATTTAATCTATTTCTGGATACAAAAACTTATTATAAGGGAATCTTTTGACATGTATTTTTCGGACTTGCTTAAAAATTTTTTCTTTCAAATCATTAATATTAATTTTTTTTTGTGCTGAAATATATTCTCTTAAGTCTGATTTATTAAACTCGGAGAATGAGTAATCATCTAAACTATCAATTTTATTATAAACTAAAATAAGTGGCTTATCATTGCTGTCAATTTGACCTAAAATTTGATTAACTGATTCGATATGCTCCTCATAATTTGGATGTGATATATCAACAATATGAATTAAAAGATCAGACTCTGTAATTTCATTTAAGGTGCTTTTAAATGATTCTATTAACTGAGTTGGTAATTTTCTTATAAATCCAACAGTATCTGTA